>Ga0082207_1000573_pt1 | contig 20602 bp, 14 predicted proteins | sample LakMenEpi10Aug09_FD_71540 | JGI IMG/M metagenome (GOLD analysis project Ga0082207, IMG submission 71540)
AAGCGGGGTTAGGCGTTAGGCGTTAGGCGTTAGGCGTTAGGCGTTAGGCGTTAGGCGTTAGGCGTTAGGCGTTAGGCGTTAGGCGTTAGGCGTTAGGCGTTAGGCGTTAGGCGTTAGGCGTCAGGCGTCAGGCGTCAGGCGTCAGGCGTCAGGCGTCAGGAAAACAGCCAAACGGTTTTTAGAGTACTGCATTAGCGTTCATCAGTGTTTATCAGCGGTCGTATTAGTCTGCATTAGCGTTCATCAGTGTTCATCAGCGGTCGTATTAGTCTGCATTAGCGTTCATCAGTGTTCATCAGCGGTTGTCTTAGTCTGCATTAGCGTTCATCAGCGGTTTGCTAAAAACGATGATTCGCAACTAACGGATTTGATACAACCACTTTAACGCCTGGTTCATCAGATCCTCGCCGGCTCCTATCTCTGCAGGTGCGACCTGGGCGTCAGCACCATAGCCTCCCTCTGCGGTCCCTTCAATCGTCGGGAAATACTGATGGTAGCCATTGCAATAACCAAAGAATAATAAACCCTCGAAACGAGCACGTTCCCTCAGCCGGATTGCGTGCTGACAGAAAAATTCGCCACTGGCTCCCACAAACGCGATCTCTTTGTTCAAGACCGCCACGGTCAACCGAGGACGGATCCCGTCTTGATACTCGGCGACAAAGTTTTCAACAAGCTCCGGGAAAAACGCGACCGAATAAACCCCTTGCACCAACGGATTCTTAAAGTCGGTTCTAGATCCAAACGTAAATCGATCCTCCTTGAACTTCAACGACGGTGCCTGTACCGATTTGGTCTCGATCCCTTCATACAGCTTGAGCACCTCGTTACCCAACGCGGAACCATAACCGAGATAATCTCCATGAGCCCCGCGATCCACAGAGATATCCCCCGAAGCTCCCTGCATGAAGACCACCGTGCCTGCGGTTTTCTCGCTGACAGTCGATCGCATGGCTCCGACATAGTCGGCTGAAAACTTGCGAATGTCCGACGATATGTTCGTCGGATGGCCAGTGAAATTGACAATCGTCGCAATATTCTTGCCACTTTCCAATTCATCGAATCGAATCACACCAAGCCTTGTGTCGACCGGAGCAGGGCGGATCTTCGTGTGCCGGTTGCGATTGAATCCGACGAGCTCCTTGTTGGCTTGGCCGACTTTGGCCGGTTTCATCTGCTCGTGCGCTTGGAGTATCGAGTCCACCAACGCTTGTTCCAACTGCTGGTTGTAGCGTATCGCAGCATCAAAACGACCACGACCCCGGCCTGGGGAATCGAAGAGTTCAAGCACCGGTCCATGGTGCGTGTGAGATCCGGCGATGAACGAAACGTCAATCCCCGCCTTCTCCTTGATCTGACTTCGAATCCTCTGAAGCGAATCTTCTTGGGGCGATCGGCCTAGGTCCAAGCCGACAACGGCCATCTTGCGACGCCCAGCTTGAATCACGACAACCGTCGCCTTGAGCGGATCCAAAGTTCCCTCGGATAATGCTGCATGCCGATCGCCATAGCCCCACATCGGTACGGCTTCGGTCGGCGTAATGTCGACCTCACAGGCCCCTACTTTGAATTCCTGACAGTTCCCTCGCTGCCCAGAGAGCGCCCACGAGACAACCAGTGCAACGATGCCCATCCAATAACATAGCTTATTCATTTTTTCGATTCTTCCTCGTTCTACTCATTGGGTGTCGAGCATTAGATGCGGGGCATAACCATAATCCACCGGCTGATACTCGATCCTCAAGTCATTGGATTCGATCCGACGATTTCCTTCTCTCAGGGAGACGAGCAGATGGTCCAAAACTCCTGCTGTGAGCATGGTGCGTTCGACAGGATAAGCTGGTTTGCCCGAGTGGATCATTCGCTCGATCCCCTTAAGCAGATAGGCAAAGTGCGGATAGTATGGCTCTTCGCGCTCTTCGACTCGTGTCGCGAAACTTCGCCCCGTCGTATCGAGCACGGCTGCTCCGATGCCTTGGGCTTTACCGGGCAACATCAGTACTGGCACGACCAAGCCATCGGCATAGCCGATCAAAAAGGCCGCTCCATCTTTGGGCGGGTCATCAAGCACCGATTGCCGATCGGTTCCGGTCGCTCCGAGAGCCTGATCGAAAAGATCCGAATGGATGGTTCCTTGCTCTAACAAAAAACCGATCTTGTCGGTAGGGAGTGCTTGAACCCACGCGACGCCTCGCTCGCCGCCGCGTCGGCGTTCCAAAATGCTCTGCAGGAATTCCAAGGTGTGGATCCCATAGATATCCAATCCCGAGTAGCCGATCCCCAAGGCTGCCGAAACCCCTTGCTGCCACGTTAAATCCGCATCCGGGATCCGATACGAGACCGTTAAACTCGAACCTGCCATCCACGGAACGTTTAGCTCTTTGGCTCTTTGGGCCATCCAAAGAGCATCGGCCCACTCAGGACCAGGGTGCTTGTCGTTAAAGACCGGAACGACCTTTTTGTACTTTGCCATCGCATCGGTGATCTCTTGGAAGAACCGTTTGCGTGGATAGAGATGCTGGCCAAAGTCGTTCCAAGGATAATCACCGTGCTCCCCAATGCTCAGCACTCCATCGACATCGATGCGACCCGTATCGAGCGTAAGTGCCTCTTCGATCGACTTGCACAACCGAAAGCCATGTTTTTTGGCAAGCTCGACCGACATATCCTCCGGTGGATACTGATCGACAAACAACGAAACGAGTTGCAAGTCAGGGCCAGGCCCTCCGTCTTGTCGCCAGCCCTCTAGGATCTTTCCCAAAAGAACGTCCGAATGGGATTTCTTTCGGTAAACCGTGACGACTGCTGCGACTCTCTTTTTTTCCCGAGCCGGCCATGGGTAAGCAAATAGGTTTTGGCAACTTGTAGCCGTTAGCGATGCTGCCATGCTACCCAACCACAGTCGACGAGTTATATCGTAGGGATGTTGCATCATCGCAGACAGCCGGTTTCTAGAGTGTAAGGTTCCAAACGCAAGTTCCGATTGTATCGGATAGTCTACCTCCCTTGGGGCCTGCCATACTGTATCGGTTAATCCGAACTCTCCGAAGTCTCTGTCACCGTGGGTAAAACGCAAGGCTTTCGTGGTATCGGTCGATACTCCCAGCACCGGGTGGTTCGGTACCCGCGTTTTCCCTTGAATTCCTTCTGAAGATAGCTGTGCATCGATGGCCAAAAAGGAAGTTTTTCGCGTAGTGACACGAGCCTCCGATGGCTCGCTGAAAATCCGCGATTTCCACTCCGCCGAAATGATCTATCGCACGCATACCCAAGTAGGCGTTGACGATAGCAGCACCGATCTGGATTTGCGCGGCATGCCGATCTTCAAGGGTCTGATCGGTCCGATTCCCGAAGGCAAAAACATCGCCCGCTACGAGTCCCACGATGTTTTCGAAGTGATGACCAAGGAGTGGGCCAACGCCAGCCCGCGTCGCCGTCGGCGGCTCAAGCCCGGCGAGGTTAGTTCCGAAGCGAATTCTGAAGATTGAGAATTCGGTCGATGAAGCGGTAGGCTTGCTCCCGAGCCTCTGGTGGAAAATCGTGAGCACTCTCTGGATAGATCGCTTGAATTTGTCCCTCGGCCGAATGCATCCGATAAACTCTCGCTGCTTGATCGATCGTCTCGCGTACCCCTGAGACGTCAAAGTTGTCGTCTCGGATCGGGGAGCTGGTAAAAAAGGCTCGCGGAGCAATCCCTGCGATAAGCTCGGGAAAATCGAAGGGAACCAAGTTTGGATTGTTTGCGTAACTCGTCGCGATACGAGGCATGTAGCGGTCGCTGGTCCAGCCTCGAAGGTTCCCACCGTAGTATTTGTGAAAGCGGGTAAAGCCGCAGCTTGTCACAGCCACCGAGATCCGCTCGTCGAAGAAACTCGTGAAGATCGTATTGTGTCCTCCGAGGGAATGACCAATGCAGCCGATCCGTTTGCCATCGACCTGCGGCAGACCTTGCAGCAGATCGATCGCTCGCATGTTGTCCCAGATGGCCTTCATGCTGCCGCTGGCCCACTGGGAATTGGCGCGAAAGTCGTACTCATGCTCGCCAAAGGAAGGGTAGTCCGGAGCAAGCGTCACGTAACCTCGCTGGGCAAGCTCCAACGCATAATGGAGGTTCTTGCTACCTCCGAGCCCCGAAGGCTCACCCTTGCCGATGCCGATCGTCTGATGCAAGCACAACACCGCAGGTCTGCGAATCTCAGCATTGTTCGAATGGACGAAAAGGAACGCATCAACCCGGTCCTCTTTGCCCAAAGCGTCCCCTTTCTCGGTGACGTACTGGATCTTGCGACGTATCAATCCGTCGGCCAAAGGTGTTTCCTCTAAGATCGTAAAATCGACCGGCCCGAGCCTACTGCGATCCGGTAAGCTACCCATGACGACTTCGATGTTTTTGCGAATCGAATCCCTGCGGCGCTGCCAGTCCTCTACGTTTTGAATCCTTCCAAGCTCAGGAAAGGATGGATCCACCCAATCAAGATTCGCGTGGACTTGATCCAAGCCACTCGCAGTATCCTGGCTACGAGTCTCTAAAGGAAGGCTTACGAGAATCGCAAGGGCGATCCCAAGTGCGGGTGTGCGCATGGATGATGACTCTTTGCTATGGAACTGTTTTGCTGTTGAATTGTGTTCGCAACTGCAAGATCGCTGAATCGACCATCATCTCTCCGCTCCCTTCGGCGCAGCGGGCCGAGATGACCTCGTAGTTGCCTTGCGAATATGCTTGTCTTGTTGGAACATAGCCGATCGATCCATTGGCAAGTTCATGGATCGATGTGACGGAAAAAGGCGATGCGTCTTTGATGGCCATCCCTAGTTGCACGAAGATCTCGCCTGGCAGGGAGACCCAAGCGACTTGTCGGCCAAGACTGATGACTTGGACTTCGGCATCGAGGAACCCATCGGGATGCGCTTCGACGTCGGCGATGCGATAGGCCTCGACCATTTCCATGAAGGGTGGAAGCGGCTGAGTATTCATTTTTGCAAGCACCGTTTTAGCCCATGCGGAGCGCTGGGGCGAATGCGGATTGACAGGAACCTTAACGATTTGGTGCGAAGCACTCAGGCGATGGGAGCTTAAGGGTTGAAGACTATTCCAAGACCTTAAGATCGCACCGGCCAGTCGGGTACCGATCCGAGCCGCCTCGTGGTGACCACCCTGACGATTTCCACTGCGCACATCGATGTGATTGATATCACCACAAGTCCCCGTGGCATATTGCAAGTGAGCTTCGGGGAAAACTTTGCTCAGAGATTCCTGAATCGTGTAAGGCATATCGGCGCTCCACTTGGAACCGCCGACGGTATCCAAGTGGATTGCATAGCTACTGAGTAGACCTGCGAGTTTTCCTGGTTCATCGTGGAAGGCAACCATGGGTAGCGCGTCGTCTGTAGGCCCCGCTTCCCGAACGATGTTCGCATTGAGCTTGCCAGGGTTCCAGCCCACGGACCCGTCCTTCATAAAGAAGCGTCGATTGAAAGCCAGTTGCTTTTCTTCTCCGATCGCAAATGAAGCCGTTCGAGGTTTGAGGTTTGCAGCAGCATCCAAAACGCTTTGAGCGATCCGCTCGGGAAGTCCGATCATGTACTGCTTGGCCTCATCGGTTTGATTGCCGAAGCGTTCGGGCAGTCGCTCGTCGGGCTCGTAGAGCATGGGGCCTGTGTGGGAGTGCGTCGCGCTGATCATCACATGCGAAGGCTCGATGTTGAGTTTCTCTTGGATCAATCGGCGAGTCTCTCGCACCATCCATGGGTTTGTCGAGATCAGATCCAGAGCGATGATGGCTACTTTGGTCGAACCATCATCCAGGACGGTCGCCTTAGCCCACAGCGGATCATGAGTCGCAGTCGAATAGCGAACTCCATAGTATCCTGCCATCGGGGTCGGCCTGATGGGGGTGATGTCCGCGATTCCAAAGCCAACAGCTAGACCCGATCCAGGATCTTGCGGCGGAGCCTGAGCTAGGCTTACGCTTGGCAAAAATACGACGATCAGCACAAGGAACAGATAGTGTTTCGAAGAATCGGATCGATTCGAGGTCGTCATGTTACTAATCGTTTCTGCATGATACTTTGGTGGTGGTCTAGGTGTCCAATGATCATCCCGTGAAGCATCCTGACGTCCAACTCGAAACCAGCAGCCATGCCGCGACGGTGCCAAAGAGGCTCGGGAAGATTTTTAAAGAGAGTAAGTGAGGCCGACCGTACGCTTGAGAACTCTTCGATCAGATCCAACCAAGACGCTTCGTTGGCCGACGAATTCGCCAAGAAGACGTGCTCATCAAAACTAGGAAGCGAGTCGTTGCCTCCTCTTGCGATCCATAGAGCTCGGAAGGCAAACACTCTTTCGCAATCGGAAATATGTTTCAAGACCTCTCGAAGAGTCCAAGTGTAAGGATCGTGAAGGACGAGGGTTTGGGCCGAGTCGACCGAGCTTGCCCAATTCACAAACGCCTCGGATTGCGAAACGAGTTGCTCCATCGGATCGACCGACGGGTCGACTCGCCGGAGATATTTTTCGAAGTAAGGCTCTACCATTCTTGGGTGCTCGTGCTCGAAAGGACGTATTGGGATGTAGTTGACATTCGGGCCAAATACTGGAGTTGCAGCTTCCTTGAAAAGCACGATCGCCTTGAATCGATTCACGCGTTTTCGAGTACGAGTACGAGTACCGCGAAGCTGAGTACGAAAAATCCGAGCTTTCACCCACACTCATTGCTGAACAACCCACAATGATACTTGTTGTTTGAAATACCGTGTTGCAAGCTCGCCCAAATAAACCAGCGGTTTTGCAATGAGCCGATCCTTGGCTAGCATAACGGTTGGAGAAATTCAGATTTTTTTGTCCGTCGACCCAGGGGAACCCGGTTCAGAAGCGACTATCTGTCTACCATGTCGAGCATCCCGGTAAAGTATCACTTAAGCGACCCCATGACTGAGCAATTCGATTGGGGGAAAGTCTTCGAGTCGCACCGACGCTGGATAGCGACCGTCGTTCGCGCTCGACTGGCCGACCCCGAAGCACAGGCCGATGTCCTGCAGGATGTCGCACTGGCAGCCATCAGTCAACCTAATCGCCCAGATTCGCCCGATAAGATTGCCCCATGGCTTTACCGAATCACGTTACGCAAGATCGTCAACCACCACCGCAACACCGGCAGAAGACGACGTCTGCTTGAATCGGTCGCAAAAAACATTCCCGCCCAAGACCCGAGCACTTGCGGTGAACCAGGAGCTTGGTTGCTCCAAAAAGAGACAAGAACGAGCATCCAAGAAGGGCTCTCCAAACTGGATCCTCAGGATCGGCAGTTGTTGCTGCTAAAGTACACCGAAGGGTGGAGTTACGAGCAATTGGCACAGCACCTTGGTGTATCCATCAAGACCATCGAATATCGGCTCTTGCGAGCTCGAAATGCATTACGGACCGAGCTAATGGGTGAAGCATGAACGCACTAGAACTACAACGACTTGTCGATGGGCAACTGACCCATTCCCAACGGGCCGACTTGCTCCAAGCGATGGAAGCTTGTGATCCCAAGTGGCGTGAGATTGCCCTGCGGCTACTTGAGGAGCAACAGTGGGCCAAGGAGATTTGTCTTGGGCCAGCAAGGCTACCAAGCACAGAGGTATCCACGACCGATTCGGCCATGAGCACTGTTGCAGGTATCGAGCTGGGAAAAAACAAAAGCTGGCGCACAAGTTCATGGTGGAATGCTCTGCTGGCCTCGTGCGCACTGTTTGCGATCGGGCTTTACGGCGGTTACCAGTTTCGATATCAACTTACGAATCCGATGGCTCAGCAGCAGTCGATAGCCAATTCCGCATCACCCAATGGCGATGATGCGATCGCTCAATCCAGCAATGCCTTCGAGGTCGATTCGCCCTGGAGAGTGCGGGTCGATAGCCCCAGCGCCTCGCCAATCGAAATCCCGTTATTGGATGCACGCGAGATCGATCCAAATTTGATCTTTGCCAACAACTCCTTCGAAATTGCAAAACTCAATCAGCAACTCAAGCGTAAAGGCTACGAGTTGGACGTCAAACCATCGGTCTATTCTGGGTCCTTGAAGGATGGGCGCAAGTTTGTCGTCCCTATCCATGACGTCTCGCTAAAACCACTTGGTTTGTAGAGCCATTGGTCGTTAAAACCAATCGATCACCCGTTTTGTAACCAATCCCTGTAACCTGTCTTTCCAATAGGAGACCTGCTTTATGAAAAATTCCATGATGAACTCGAATGCGATGCGAAATCGCTTTCGCCGACTGCTCTGTTGCGGTCTAGTATCTGCTTGTTCCCTAAGCATGCTGACGAGTCTCTCCGACGTCGCCTTGGGCCAAGCGCCCCAGGAAACGCAGCAGAAAGCCTCGGTCATTGTGCTCAGCGAAGAGCCGGGCAACAATGAAAAATTGCTCGATGAGCTTCGTGAAAAGCTCAAGTTCCTCCCCGAAGACCAACGCAATTCAATCCTCGATCAAGTTGAAAAATCGCTGGATCAAGCGACCAAGTCTTCGGCCAAACCGCAACGGACCGTGGTTGCAACGGTTGACGCACAGGATGTTCAAGCGACGAAAGATGGTAAAACCATTACCATGACGATCGTTCAGTCCTCCGATGAGAACGATCCCAAAAAAGGGGAGAAAAAAGAGGGGGCCATTCGGATCGAGAAGATTCAACGCATCGTCGATGGAAAGATGATTCAAGATGATCTCAAACGCGTTTTGGGAAATAACATGATCTTGGAAGGTTCCGATTTGGCTTTAGGACCCCAAGGGCCTAAGTTCCGAATCGGTCTAAGTGTTGAAAACCCAGAGGAAACCGAATCCGAAGACGGACTCGTTGTCGATCGCGTTATGGAGGACTCCCCAGCTGCCCAAGCAGGCATCCAAGAGGGGGACGTGATCATCGAGATCAACGGCGAGGAAGCCGAAGACTTTGCATCGCTTCAAGAGGCCGTGCAAGAGGCGGGCAAGGCGGATCGCTCGCTGAAACTAAAGCTCGAACGCGACGGTAAGGAGATCGTTTTGAAGGTCAAGCCGACGAAATCCGAAGAACCAGCCGCGATGAACTTCAAGATAATGCCACGAGTCGGAAGCATTCTTCCGTTGGACGTGCTTCAAGGAGGCGAAGGCCAAGCGATGGGCCAAGCAATGGGATTTGCGATCCAGACTCCCAACGACCTGATGGACACCAAGAAGGAAATCGCTGAGCTCAAGGAAGAGATCCAAGAGCTCAAAGCGATGGTCAAAAAGCTATTGGAATCTTCCGATAAACGGTAGACTCCATGCTCGATAGGATACTAGTCAGGGATCCAAAGTTTTGAACCACCAGAGGACTCAGGCGATTGTCCATCGCCTGAGTCAGGTGTCCAAATCCCGCTCGAAGAGTTTCCTTGGCCCGCGGAGGCGACGTCGGAAAGCCCGCCTGCGGAGCCTTGAGCTCCCATCGCAGCCCGTCGAGAGAGCATTTCTTGTTGCTGCATCAAGGCTTGGATATATCTCAGCAGCGTTGGATCGGACTGGTTCTCGCGGAGCGAACTTTCCATAAAGACGCGAGCTTCGGCTGCTCGACCAAGGTATTGAAGCAGTTCGAAACGCTCGACAATCGCTCCACCAACCGAGAGATTGAGCTTCTTACCCGATTCGATCACGCGAGCGAGAAGCTTTTCTGCTTCATTCGGATCGGTACAAGTTCTGACTCGGAGGTTGTAGATCGTGTACTCTGCGGAACCTTTGAGATCCTCAGGCCACTGCATGCTTTGAGCTCGTTCGATCAAAGCCGGATACATCGAGGACACACCGCGAGTCAACGACGACTGCATTAGCTGAATCAAGCTTTGGGCATCGATGTTCGTAAGATCGGTCCAGTAGTAAGCAGCACCACCAACCAGATCGAACACATCGAGTTCCGACGAGAGTTTCGGTTCGGAGACCCCCAGACGCTTGTGCAGCGCGTCAAAGTCCACATCGCTCAGTGGAGTTGGGTTTCTTGATTGCCAAGCCAGAAGGATCGCTTGCAAGGGGATCCTAAACTCCGATTGTCCGGCTGCCTCACGCAACGATCGATCCGAGAGGCATTCGAGTTTGATATCCAAAGAGTCGTCGAGGTTGACGTTCTTGAGAGCATCGGTCAGGGCCAAGCGACGATCCTCAGGAATCTCCTTTCGAATCATGACTTGACCGGCAGTTCGGCTCAGAAACGGCATGTAGAGCGTATTGACGAGTTCCCGCTTAAGGCTTCCCAACCCCAACTCGGACTTGATCTGGTCGGATTGGGCTTTCATGTATCCTGCGGAGGCTTCGAGCGTCACCAAGCGAGCTGGTTTGTCGGTTTGCTTGCCGTAGAAGGCCAGCCACGATCCAGCCCGCATGGGCTCAGACTCGCCGAACTGCTCTTGCAAGATCGGCTCGACGCTCACGTAAGCGGCCTTGGGAGGCACCTCTTCTTCGAGCATCATTTGGAGCATTTCGCGAAGTTGCTCGACTTGGATCGGCTGGACCAATTTGCTCGCGTTGAGCTTGCTCTCGAAATCAGGGTCTTCGACCGTGTAGACGACCAAGTCGTCCTTGAGGGCAAGACCGCAGGTTCGGGGTGAGAGCTCGAAGCCTAACGCTTGGTAGTAGACTCGCTGAGGTTCGGACAAGGCTGTCGATTGAGCGAGTTTTCGGCAGGTCGAAGCGGCCGATTCGACATCGGTTAATAGAAGTTGGCAAGGCAGGAGCGATTGGAGGATGGCAGGCTCTGGGCCAAATTCGCGGATCATCGCTTCGAGCTTGGTCTTGGCCCCCGAGATCCTCATCGCATCGACCAACGCTTGAGCCTCGGCGAGCCGTTCGCCGTAGGGTGCATCGCCGACATCCACAGGCGAAGGAATCGTATCGCGAAGCAGGGTGCTGGTTTGCGCATCCGATAGGATCGATTGGTAGGCAGAGACGCCGACTTGCTGGAACAGCTCGCCCAAATCGAGCAGGTTTTCCGCATGGAGCAGGGCAGGGAGGGGCAATCCCCGTTGATTGAGTACCTCGATGAGGTTCATGGCCACCGTAGCGGTCATCGGATGGATGTTTTCACCCGCGTCGGCTAGGGACTGCAGCAAAAGCGAAGCCCCTTCTTCGGTGTTTCCACGGACGATGGCGACCAACGAGCGGTGGAGTTTGGCAAGTGGATTATCGGGTTGAAGCCGAATGAACTTGGCTGAGGTTTCTTCGAGCGATTCTAATTCCCCGAGCCGCAGTAGCAGTTCGCATTTCATGGCCAAGAGCCAGGGCTCGGATGGCATGGTTTTTAGATCGGCATTGATACGATCCAAAGCGGCGACGTTCTGCTCGCCGGCGATCATCCGCTGGATGGTTTGCATCTCGGGCAAATGCTCGAAGCACTTGCAAAATTTGATTTTTTTACCGTTGCCGCATGGGCACAGACTGTACTGATCGAGAGAAGACATGTAGGGACCGTAATGAGTTGGTTCAAGAAACGCCCCGGAGTCCTAAACGCTTCGGGGCCGCAAAGTTTACCACAAAAGCCCGATCATGGGCTAGGTAGGATGTGACCGCATCAGTGGGTGGGTGCTGACTGGCCGGTCAGGTCCGTATTGACATCGCGGGGTGGATGGAAAAACACGGCCAGGGCAATGGCTGCCAAAGCTGCTACGGCGCTTGGAAACAGAAACATATTGCGGTAGTTGGTTAGTTTCTGCGCACCATCGCCCTGGGTAAAGACGTTCGCAAAAAGCCAAGGACAAATCGAGTTGGCAACCAGTGCTCCGACCCCCAAGATCATGACGTTGAAAAGTCCCTGAGCACTGCTGCGCATGTCCTTGGGGAAATAGGCGTCAACAAAAATGTAAACCGTCGCAAAGAAGAATGCATAGCAAATACCGTGCAGGATCTGCACGATGATGATTAAATTCTGTTGATCGGGAAACAAGGCATAGACCAGGAATCGAAGCGCATGGCCCAAGATTCCAACGATCATTGTCCATCGCCATCCGAGGTTCTTTAAGGTTGCGCCCAGCACGAACATCGTCAGGATCTCAGCGATTTGCCCAACACTCATTACAGGCATGACCCAGTTGCCCGGAATGCCGACGCCCCCTTGATCCCTCGGAGCCGCAAGAAACCCGCCGGTCCAATTGAAATAGCAATTGTGAACAAAGGCATCGATGAATGTCACGAGCCAGAGGACCAAAACAAACGGATGCTTCAGCAGGCTCAAGGCTTCGAGCCAAGCGAAACTTTCTTGTGGTCCAGAGGATTTTTTTGGAGGTGTATGAGGTAGCCCAAGAGAATAGATTGCAAGCAGGATCGAGGCGATACCTGCGACGATGAAAGTCCATCGCGTTGCGTCCATTAACGCTTGACCCTCCAGAGGACTACCAAGCACGGTGCCAAGCCAGTTGACAAAACCGCTTGGGTTGGCTTCCTTGACCTTGGCCCAGTTGACGAAAATGAATGTAAAAGGCCAAGCGGCGAGAATCCAACCGATGGTGCCCCCCATACGAACCAGACCAAATTCCTTGGCCGGATCCTTCATGTTGGCAAAAGCGATCGAGTTGGTGATCGAGATCGTCGGAACGTATAAAAGGCAATGAACAAGCATCAGAATAAAGAATGGCCAAAAGGATCTTGTGAATCCACATCCGAGAATCGCGAGGCCTCCGACCAAGTGGCTAAAGGCGAGAAATTTTTCGGCGGCAAAGTTCCTGTCGGCGAATTGATTGCTGAAGAACATTCCAACAATGGCCGCAATAGGAAATGCATTGAGGATCAGCGATGTTTGCCAAGGAGTAAAATTGATCCCTGGCAGATAGGCGAAAATCAGTGGCAACCAAGCCCCCCAAATGAAAAACTGAAGAACCATCATCAGAAAAAGCTTCCAGCGAATGCCCGGTGATCCAATCTCGGGCGTGCCGGTCGGTTGCTCTTGATAGTTGCTCATGACGATCCTACTCCAGTTCTCGTTTACGCTACTTGACTCACATTGGCTGGGGGATCTGGCCCCGAGTAACCAAAATTCAACAGTGCATAATCTCTTTGAGAAACGGGTTGAAATCAAGTCCCCGGCCAAGGAAGTTGCTCGAAACTCTGACTATAATCGGGCTCACTCCGGCGATCAAAGATCGCACCGCATTCCTCCAATCCGACAGCATGGACGCACAGTACAAAAAACTCCTCGAATTAGCACCCTATGGCCCTGAGGATCTCTCCCGGTGGGAGTCGGCCAAGCAGTCGCTCAAGGACAACCCACCCTCATCGACAGGGCAACTGATCAAAACAGGTACCCCTCAAGCTTGGGAACTCGATCCGATTCCAGTCGTCTTGGGTAGCCATGACTGGGCGACGTTCTCCAATGCCCTCGGGCAACGCATGCGACTTATCGATCTGATCTTGCAGGATGTCTACGGACCGCAAAGGTTGATCGCTCAAGGTATCCTACCTGCATCGCTGGTCTACAACGCCCCGAGTTACATTCGGGCCGCGAGGAACCACAAGCCCGTGGCCTCGCCGATGCTCTATCTCTATGCAGTCCAAGCCTCCCGATCCGCTTCGGGGCAATGGCTTGTTCACGCCGATCGGACCCAAGGTCCCAGCGGATGCGGTCATGCCATCGAAAACCGATTGGCTATCTCCCGAATCCACGCCGAAAGCTTTCAAGCGATGCAAGTCTCACGCATCGCAGACTTCTTTTTGAAACTCCGACAAACGCTCCAGGACGCTTGCCCACCCAAAGATAAAACGACCCGCACAACTCTCTTGAGCCCAGGTATCCAAAGCCCCACTTACTTCGAAGACGCCTACTTGGCCCGTTACCTAGGATACACCCTTGCCCAATCGGCCGACCTTACGGTACGAAACGGCAAAGTCTATCTCAAGACGCTCGGAGGCTTGGTTCGCGTCGATTGCATCTTGAGGCGACTAGCCGACAATCACTGCGATCCTCTAGACATCGACCCGAGCAATCCCGAAGGTGTCGCGGGGCTAGCCGTCGCGGCTCGAGAAGGGAATGTGTTCTTGGCCAACGCGTTGGGCACCGGTTGGTGCGAAAGCCCTGGTCTAACGGCGATCCTTCCGATGCTTGCTCCAAAAATCCTCGGTGAGGAATTGCTGTTGCAAAACAGCCCGATGTGGTGGTGCGGGGATTCCCAATCGCTTGCTTATGTTCTTGCGAATCTTCACTCTTTGTCGATTCGGGATGCTTTTGTAAGGCACTCTGGAAACCAGATCGACGCGTCGGCGATCTCGGACCAACAGCGCAAGGAACTCGCCGAGCAAATCCGAAGCAAACCTTGGTCTTTTGTCGCCATCGAAACACCCAAACTCAGCTATGTTCCGACCTGGGTCGATCGACAAGTGGTGGCATGGCCTGCGATGTTCCGGTTCTTTGCGAGTCAGCATCGCGGCAATACCCATGTGCTTGCAGGTGGCGTAGCCCGCGTGGCGGCAAGCCCGAAAGATCTCGATGAAAGCCTAGCGTCTGGGACCATGAGCAAGGATGTTTGGGTTTTAAGCGAGGGGCCTGTCAAACCCACCAGCTTGCTCTCTGGCAACAAACCATCGATCGAACTGAAACGCTCCGCGATGGATCTTCCTAGTCGCGTTGCCGACCATCTGTATTGGCTTGGTCGATTCTGCGAACGGACCGAATTTCTCGCGAGACACGCTCGGTATTGCACAAGCCAATTGACTAGCGAACGGGCCATCGAATCGGTGGGCAATTCATGGCTGGTCGTACGAGCACTCTCGGACTCGATGGAATTCACCCAGCAATCCGGCGAATTGGTCGAATCGATGGAAGTCCCATCGGAAACTCCGACCGGCCTGATGCGCAAGAAGGTCACGGAATTTCTCGTCGATCGCAATCGTCCTGATGGCATCGCCGCTGCCGTCGATGGCATTTTGAGAAATGCTCAAAACGTCCGAGATCGATTGAGCTTTGACTCTTGGCAAATCATTTCGCGATTGGATTACTCGGTACTGATCCCTTGGGCATCCCCTAGAAACACCATGGGCGATGCGATGCTGATCCTCAATCAAATGATCGGATTGCTTTCGGCCTTTGCGGGCCTAGCTTCCGAGAGCATGACTCGCGGTCCGGGCTGGCTGTTTATGGACCTCGGTCGGCGCATCGAAAGGGCGCAGTGCCTACTGAGACTCTTGGATCGACTGCTCGTCCCCGTGGAGTTAGTCCCCGTGCAGTCCAACCCGCGACCAATCCTCGAATCGATTTTGGATATTTGCGATAGCGCGATGACTTACAGATACCGATACTTGATGAGCTACGAAATCGGTCCGGTTCTGGATTTGCTCGTCGCCGACCAAACCAACCCGCGAGGCTTGGCCTTCCAATTCATGAAGATCGTCAATCATTTAGACGAGCTAAACATCGGAGACAAGTCGGAGCTTTCCGAGCAACGCAAGCGGATATCGGAACTCCGTGGGACTTTGAGACTCTTGGATTCCGAGTCGATCTCCCAGGAACGAACACTGCTTAGCCAAAAGCTTGCGGAATATTCTCGCGGGCTGAATGAACTTTCCGAGTTCATCACCCGCCGATTCTTGACCCATACCCAGACTCGGCAGCTCCAAGACATGGTCAATCAGTGATTTTCTTGGAAGCGCAAAGACCAGCCACTGCGCTTTGGATTTCGACTCCGCTTTTGGCATCGGGCGTCTATAATGGGCAAGTCCGTTTTGTAGCCAATCAGTCCCAAAGACACCAACGCAACAACCAATCATGAAACGACTCAAAGCTGGCGGAGGCTGGCAAGCCGTTCGATATACGTTCCGCAAAGGGTTCGAATCCGGCGGGATTTGGAAGATGTACAAAGCCCTGCGGTCGCGAAACGCCTGCAAGACCTGTGCCTTAGGGATGGGGGGCCAGCATGGTGGGATGGTCAACGAACACGGCTCGTTTCCCGAGGTTTGCAAGAAGTCTTTGCAAGCCATGGCCGCCGACATGCAGCCGGCGATCACGGCTGATTTTTGGACCAAGTTCACGATCCCTCAGATGAGTCGTTGGACACCGCGTCAACTCGAGACCAGCGGTCGGCTGATCCAGCCGGTTCTCTACGAGCAAGGCAAAGCCAATTATCGAACGATCACTTGGACCGAGGCCTTCGATCGCATCAGCGCTAAGCTCAAATCGCTCAAGGCCGAAGAGACGTTCTGGTATTTCAGCGGACGATCGAGCAACGAAGCGGGATTTTTGTTGCAGCTATTTGCTCGCGTGTATGGAACCAACAACGTCAACAACTGCAGTTACTATTGCCATCAAGCCAGTGGAGTTGGATTGCAAACGACGCTTGGGACCGGCACGGCCACGGTCGTCCTTGAGGATCTCGACAAGTGCGACACGGTTTTCATCATCGGAGGCAATCCGCCGAGCAATCATCCACGATTGATGACCAGCTTGATGCATCTGCGCAGGCGTGGTGGCAAGATCATCGTGATCAATCCAGTCAAGGAGCTCGGGCTCATCAAGTTCAAGGTGCCCAGCGATCCGCTCAGCATGGTCTTTGGAACCAAGATTGCCACCCATTACGTACAGCCCCACATCGGCGGCGACTTGGCACTGTTGACCGGGATAGCCAAAGCGACCGTCGAGCGTAGTGGACACGATCTAGCGTATGTTCGCCAGCACACCAACGGCTCGGACGAGTACCTTGCGGATCTTGCCGCAAAGACTTGGGACGAGATCGTTGCCAAGAGCGGGATTGACGAAGCGACGATCCGGCAGCTGGCCGATGTGTATTGCCAGAGTAACGGTTCGATCTTTTCTTGGACGATGGGCATTACCCACCATACGCATGGCGTCCAGAATGTTCAGTCGATCGTCAACTTGGCATTGCTGCGAGGCATGATTGGCAAAGAGGGGGCAGGGATGATGCCCATTCGGGGGCATTCGAACGTGCAGGGGATTGGATCCGTGGGGGTCACGCCCAAGCTCAAGGACGAGATCTTTGAAAATTTGAAGACCGAGTTTGGGGTTTCGTTACCCACGAGCCCTGGCCGCGACACACTCGATTGCATGGAGGCGGCCCATCGAGGAGTGCTCAAGTTTGGTTTTTGTTTGGGTGGCAATCTCTATGGGTCGAATCCCGATGCGCAGTTTGCAGACGAAGCGTTACGGAATTTGGACATGCTGGTGATGTTAAACACGACCCTCAATACCGGGCATGCCAATGGGTTAGCAAGAGAGACCATCGTTTTGCCTGTTTTGGCGAGGGACGAAGAGCCCGAGCCGACCACCCAGGAATCGATGTTCAACTATGTGCGGCTAAGCGATGGAGGGCCCAAGCGGTTGCCCGGTCCGCGAAGCGAGGTGCATGTCATTGCGCAGATTGCCAAGTTGACGTTGGGTAAATCCGAGGCGGTCGATTGGGAGCAGATGGAGCAGACCAATACCATCCGGCATTGGATTTCCAAGGTGGTGCCTGGGTATGACCAGATCGATCAGATCGCCCAGACCAAGCAGGAGTTTCAGGTTGGTGGGCGGACTTATCACAAGGCCAGGTTCAACACCAAGGATGGTCGAGCGCAGATGGTAGTCCATGAGTTACCAGAGATCACGCCACTTGCGGCCAATCAGCTCCGTCTCATGACCGTTCGTAGCGAGGGTCAGTTCAATACGGTGGTGTATGAGGACTACGATTTGTATCGGCATCAAGAGCGTCGCGACGTGATCTTGATGCATCCGGAGGACTTAGCGAGGATGGGACTTGAGCACGACCAGTTAGTGACCGTATCGAGTTCCACTGGGGCGATGCATCGCATTTTGGCAAGGGGTTATGAGGACATCCGTTCTGGGAGTGCATTGATGTATTATCCTGAGTCGAATGTCTTGGTTCCTCGGGTGGTCGATCCCAAGAGTCGCACCCCGAATTTCAAGAACATCATCGTCACGATCACCAAAGAGCCCAATGCTTAGCGGCCGTCCATCGTTCAACGGCTGTCCATTGTTCAACGGCTGTCCATTGTTCAACGGCTGTCCCCAGCCGTTGGGGATTTACATTGTTCAACGGCTGTCCTCAGCCGTTGGGGATTTGCGACAAACACACATCAAAGAAAGTCATCAATGCGATGTCGATAGAGCCACAGTGGAAGCAGCAGAAGCGGGCACCGCGCATTTTGATCGTCGACGACGACATCGAGATTGCAGCACCGGTGAAGTTCGCGATGGAGAATTTGGGGTATGAGGTCATTCACATGCCAGACGGTCAGGCAGGGATAACCAAGTTAGAGAGTTATCAGCCGGACTTGATGGTTTTGGACATGATGATGCCGCGTCAGAGTGGATTTTTGGTATTGGAGCATTTGCGTAAGACGCAGCGGAATCAGATTCGGGTGATCATGGTCACGGGCAACGAGGGTGAGCGGCACCAAGCCTATGCTCGGATGCTTGGGGTCGACGAGTACTTGCACAAGCCGTTTTCGATGGACGAGTTGATCGGTCACGTCAAGCGACTGCTGGATGAACCCTTTGCCGACGGACCCGAGGAGCCTACCTAGTCAAGGGTATTTCCATTTTATAAACTTAAGGGTGTGTGAGGGTTTTAGACCCAAACCATTTCGATCGGGGTGTAGCTCAGCCTGGCTAGAGCGCTACGTTCGGGACGTAGAGGCCGCAAGTTCGAATCTTGTCACCCCGACATTGCACAAAGAGCCCGTTCGCCTTCGGCGAACGGGCTCTTTGTGCAATGTCCAGAGAGTTGATAGGAGAAAGAAGAGAGCTGGAACGGTCAAAACACTTGGCTTACCACGACGCTACGCCGCCTGATGGCGGCAGCATTTTGACGGCATTGACGGTATTGACAAGGTTGACTGCATTGACGGCGGACAGCATTGACATCGTTGACATTGTTGACGGCGAAAGACAATGTGGTCAACGTCGTCAATCTTGTCCGCGGTCAATACCGTCAATGCCGTCAATAAGGTCAATACCGTCCAAACCCTTTGCGTCCGCCGCAGGAGGACGATCCTCCCTGCGGGACCGGCGCATCTGCGTGAGGAGCATCGCTTGCTATCTATTTGCCAACCTGCTGGGCCTGTAAACCCAAATTGCCTGTACGCTTACGTCCTTGCCATTTACTTTTCATCATCGTACGATCAACAATTTTTTTGCGTGATCTGCTTGCATCAAGGCGACGAATCAGGGATTCACGGGTAAGAAAGCAACATCATCATGAAGGCCGTTGAAGTCCTGATTCTGTTGTTCGTAATCTTCTGGGTTAACCCAGTGATCGCTGACGATATTCCAAAGACCGTCAAAGAACTCTTCGCCGACTTCGATCCCCGCAACGAACCGCTCGATGCCAAAGTCGTGCGGGAGTGGGAAAACGATGGCATCGCTTACCGCTACGTCACGTTCCACATCGGCAATTTCAAAGGAACACCGGCACGCATGGCGGCCTTCTATGCATTCCCGAAAGGAGCACTCAAGCTACCGGGCTTGTTGCACCTCCATGGTGGTGGCCAGCGAGCCTTTCTGCACGAAGTCGAGTTCTACGCCAAGCGAGGCTATGCCTGTTTGTCGATCAACTGGGGCAGTCGAGAGATGGAAGAGGCAAAACAAGGCGATCCGAACACAGACTGGGGAGCCGTCGATCCGACCCAGCAAAATGTACCCGGCTACTTCAACCTCAAGCCCGGTGAGAAACACCTCGATCCGGTCGAGTCCCCTCGGAACAATAACTGGTATCTGCTCACACTCGGGGCAAGACGGGGGCTGACATTCTTGGAACAACAAAAAGAAGTCGATCCTGAGATGATGGGCCTCTACGGCCATTCGATGGGAGGCAACCTGACCGTCTATGTCGCTGGAACCGACGATCGAGTGAAAGTCGCCGCTCCGTCCGTCGGCGGATCAGGCTTTCGTACCCAGCCCTGGCCCCTGTTGCCCGAACAACGCAAGGAATCGATCAACGGCGATGTGGGGCTCTTCGATGCGACGATTGGGTTCGAGTCCTATGCACCGCACATCAAAGCTCCGCTGCTGTGGCTGGGGGCGACCAACGACTTCCACGGCATTATGGACGACACCTATCGCACCGGTGAGCTCATTCCGCACCAGAACGTCCGCTATGCCTTTACCCCGCACATGAACCATCGGTTCACACCGGAGTTCGCCGTGGCCAGGCCGCTTTGGATCGATCAGTTCCTCAAAGGGAGTTTCACGTTTCCGGGGACACCTGAGTCGAAGCTGGTGCTGACTGCCGAGGACGGTGTTCCTGTGCTAGAGGTCACTCCCGACACCTCGCTGCCGATTGAGCGAGTCCAACTTTTGTATTCGGTCGATCCTGACCCACAGGCTCGGTTCTGGCGAACGGCTCAGGCAACCCAAGACGGGAACTTGTGGATCGCCAAACTACCGATTCTGAGCGTCGAACAACCACTCTTGGCTTTTGCCAATGTCTACTACAAGATGCCGAAGAATTCGTCGGCTCCTCAAGCGGAACCGTCCGACAGTTTGGCGATCAGTTCGATGCTGCACACGGCGACTCCTGACGATCTGCGTCGGGAGGAAGTTAAGGCCACGGACGCAAGAAGCTCCCTGATCGACGACTTCTCACATGGCTGGCAGGACTGGTACACGCTCTCGGCGAACAACCCG
>Ga0082207_1000574_pt1 | contig 20561 bp, 14 predicted proteins | sample LakMenEpi10Aug09_FD_71540 | JGI IMG/M metagenome (GOLD analysis project Ga0082207, IMG submission 71540)
GGCTGGGCAACTCCTACGACGGGATCACGATCGACGGCGAAGTCGGCTTCTACAGCTACGCCGGCACCGAGATCGTCAACAACGACATCGAATACAACGCGGCCTACGGCGTGCGCGTGCAGGGCGTCACGGTCGACACGGGCGAAGATTCGATCCTCATCTTCGACAACCTCATCGCCAACAACGGAGCCAGTCTCACTCCGGCGGAGGTCGGCGGCATCCGGATCGACGGCAGCGAAAACATCCGGATCATCAACAACGACATCGTGTTCAACAACGGCGAGGATGCGGGCAACGGCATCGACATCGTCAACGGCTCCCACGGCACGCTCGTGTTCTCGAACAACATCGTCGAGAACTCCAACCACGGCGTTTACGTTGAAGACTCCTCGACCAGCGTGAATCCTGTGCGGATCGGCCGCGATCTGCCGATCACCGACGTGACGTTCACGACGGTCTCGACCGACGGCGACTTGCGGGCCGAAATCCTGCCCACCCAGCAAATCGGCCTGGTCTACGGAAACTTGGCCGCGCGGACCATTGTCGCCTCTGCCACACTGATCACCCGCACCGTGCTGTCGGTGTCGTATGACGAGGTCAACGATGTGACGACGCTCACCTTCAGCGACGTCCCCGTTGTACCCTCTACGCCCACCGGCTTGACGCTCGGCAACTACATCTTCGGCAACGGCGAAGATTCGCTCGCCGGCAGCGGCATCAGCGTGCTCGCCACTGGTGAAGGCGCGCCGAGCTCCGGCACGGTCCAGGGGATCGAGATTCTTGGCAACGTCATCGTGGGCAACGAGGTTGACGGTATCCATCTCGAGGGCACGCGGGCGGCCAGCTTCGGCGACCTCTCCGGCGCGCTGATCGCCGCCAACTTCATCGGCCGCGACCCGGTCGGCGGGGCTTCCCCGTACGACTTCGGCAACGGCGAAGACGGCATCCAGGTGATCAATGGTGACGGCATCTCCATCCAGCTCAACTACGTGGCCGCCAACGGCCGCAATGGCGTCGAAATCGTGGGCAGCCTCAACGTCGATATCGGCGAAGACGGCCTCGGCAACTACATCGTGCGGAACGCTGACGATGGCGTGGACGTCAAGGGCAGCCAGTTTGTCACGATCGTCGACAACGAGATCGCCTTCAACGACGGCGACGGCATCGATATCGAGGCTCTCGGCGGCACGCGGAGCGCCGACATCCTCATCGAAGGCAACTGGATCCACGACAACGGCGACGACGGCATCGAGGTCGACGACAGCGACCGTGTGACGATCACCGACAATCTCGTGGAGGGGAATGCCGACGATGGCATCGAATTCCAGAACACCCGGGATGCGCTTGTGTCCTTCAACATCATCGCCGGCAACGGCGACAACGGTGTCGAGTTCTCCAGCACCAACGGCGTGATCGAAGGCAACGAAATCTACGACAACGCCGATGATGGCGTGTACATCTACGGTGGGTCGCCGCCAATTCTGGATGTCGGCGAGGATCACTTCGAGGTCCTCGGCAACATCATTCGCAACAATGGCGGCGACGGCGTCGATGTCCAATACGGCAACTTCTTCGGCGTGGATCGCGACGGCGAGTCTGGCCCGTCACGGATCGCCGGGAACACGATTGAACTCAACGGCGTCAACGGCGTCGCGCTCACGAACGTCATCAGCAGCGTGCTCGTGGGCGGCGAGTTCCCGAGCGACATCAACTTCATCAACCTGAACGGCAACGCCGGCGTCTACGCCACCGGCATCGCCTACGCGGATGTGATCGGAAACGAGATCGATTCCAACGTCAACTACGGCGTCGAGATCGATAACGGCGAGGATCTCACAGTCGGCGGTCCGAGCGACGAGGCCGTGAACACGATCCGCCGCAACGGCAAGGCCGGCGTGTACGCGTACGGTGAGACGTACGACAGCTCGGTCTTTAACAACGAGATCTCCCAGAATCCGATCGGCGTGATGATCACCTCGGCGCTCGGCCTCCAGGTTGGCGGCCCAAGCTCGGGTTCTCTTGGTGAGGACTACGGCAACCACATCTTCGATAACGGCGAAGGCGTGCGGGCCACGGGCGACAGCTACGGCACCTACGTGCAGGGCAACCTCATCGAGGAAAACCTCACCGGGGCCACGCTCGCGAGCGTGCGCGGCCTGACGTTTGGCTACGGCGAAGCGCCGGTCCCGGTTTCATTTGCCGTGCTGCCGGAAGGCTCGCTCGCCAACATCGTGATTTTCAACAACGAGGGCCTGCGTGGCTCGGGCGACCTGACCGACACCAACGTCAGCGGCAACGAGTTCATCGACAACACGAAGGTGGGAATCGCGCTGCAGTCGGCGAAGAACCTGACCGTGGGCGGCTACGGCGAAGACTCGCCGAACTTCATCGGCGGCAGCCCCGTGGGCCTCTCGGCCTCTGGCACGATGACCGGCACGGAGGTGGTGTTCAATGAATTCTTCCAAAACACGATCGGCATCGCCCTCTCGAAGGCCACGGGCATGCTCGTGGGCGGCAACACGATCGATGAGAGCGAGAAGTTTGGCATCAGCGTGACGGGCAACAACGCCGGCACGCTGATCATCGACAACATCGTCACGAACACCGAGGGCCAGCCGGGCTACGAGCACGGCATCTACCTCGACGGCGCGAAGAACGTCGACGTGATCGACAACACCGTGAGCGACAGCAAGGGGGCCGGCATCTATGTGACGGGCAACACGCTCGGCACGGCGGTGCAGGGCAACTACCTCGACGGCAACCGATTCGGGATCGCGATGATCAACGCCACGAACGCCGTGATCGGCGGCCTGGGCGAGGACGAGGGCAACACGATCGTGGGCGGGGGCGACTCGGCTGCCGGCGACTACCGCGACGGCATCTACGCCTCCGGCACGCTGACGGGCTCGAGCATCACCGGCACCGACATCACGGACGCTTCGACGGGCGTGTTGCTCGAGAGCGCCTTGGGCCTGCTGATCACCGAGACGACCGTCACCGACTCGCAGCGGTTCGGCCTCTTTGCCCGCGGCGACAACGAGGGCACGACGTTCACCAACGGCACGATCACGGGCACCGGCGGCGTGCCGAGCACGGAGCACGGCATCGCGCTCTATGACGCCAATAACCTGACGATCACGAACACCGACGTGAACGACAGCCTGGGGGCTGGCTTGTATGTCACGGGCGACACGACCGGCACCGTCGTGGAGAACAACACATTCGACGGCAATCGGTTCGGGATCGCGCTCGTGAACGCCAAGAATGCGGTGATTGGCGGTGTCGGTGAAGACGAGGGCAACACGATCGTCGGCGGCGGCGACCCGCTGCTGAGCGATTATCGCGACGGCATCTATGCAGCCGGCACGAACACTGGTTCGTCGATCACGCAGACAACGATCAGGGACACGTGGACGGGCGTCAACTTGGTGGGTTCGACCGGCCTGACGATCACCGACGCCGCTGTCCTCAAGGCAACGGGCTTCGGGCTCTATGCCCAGGGCGTGAACACCGGCACGCTGCTCGACGACCTCTATGTCGAGCAGGATCCGGTGTCGAGTACGAGCATTGGCAGCATTCTCTCGGGTGCCGAAGGCCTGACGATCGACAACAGCGGTTTCCTCGGCGATGGTACGGCGCTGTACGTGATCGGCGGGGCGAACGGCACGATCATCGAGGACTCGGCAATCGACGGCGAGGATACCGGCCTCAATGTGCTGGGCGCCGTCGGGCTGACCGTGCGCCGCAACTTCATCACGGGCGTGACCAACGGCCTGATCGTGAGCAACACGTGCACGGGCACGTCGTTTACGGCCAACACGATCGTCGCGTCGCTGAATGTTAACGGCGGTGCAGCGGTGTCGTTCTACTCGGTTGCGGGGGCCACGTTCGACGACAACACGACCGTGACCACAGCGAACAAGGGGTTCGGCCTGTACGCCACGGGCAACAGTTCGGGTACGCTGGTGCGTCGCAACACGTTTAACCAAAACGTGGTGGGCGTGTATCTCAACGCGGCGCCGAACATCGTGCTCGGTACGGACGCGTCCACCGACGGGAATACGATCTCGAATGCGACGTTCGCCGGTCTTCAGGCGGCCGGGGCGTGCACGAACAGCTTCGTGTACGACACGACATGGACGAGCAACGCTCAAAACGTGTTCAGCACGGCTACGGGCCTGACGATCAGCCCCGCCGCCCCGTCGTGATGCCATTAGCGTAGGACAGGCTTCAGCCTGGCTCTTCAAACGACTCAACCGCCCTCCGGAGCCCCCGCTCCGGAGGGCGGTTTGTTTTCGCCGCTGCGAAGTGTCTCGGGCATGCGTCCGCTTCCGACTGACTTTTACGCCTCTTGGATTGAGGGTGCATGTTGACCGCGCCCGTATACTTTCACAGGGCGAAAGGAGCTCGCGATGAGGACCCGCCAGGCAGCGCGCAGGGCACCACGAATCGGGCAGTCGTTGCGCGTGGAATCTCTCGAGCGCCGAGCGATGCTGGCCACGTACACCGTCACGAATACGTCCGGCGACGCAGCCGTGTCGGGGTCGCTGCCGTGGGCGGTGCAGCAGGCCAACTACGCCACCCCGAATCAGCTCGACTACATCAACTTCAACATCTCGGGGGCTGGGCTCAAGACCATCACCATCCGTGACACGCTCTACCTCAACGACCAGGTGGTCATCAACGGCATGACCCAGCCCGGCTACGTCGACGAACCCCTGGTGTATGTGCAGGGGGACGGCTCGGTGTACTCGATCTTCCTCCTGCAAAACGATCCCTCTGACGCGACCACATCGCACAACCTGTCGACGATCCAGGGCCTGGGGATGTACGACTACCTCGCGAACGCCGTGACGATCTTCAACACGTCGCAATACAACTTCATCCAATACAACTGGATGGGATTTCGCAAGGAAGGGGCGACGGTCCTCAAGAACACCGATCTCGGCGCCGCCTACAGCCAGTCTCGCGGGGTCGGCATCCAGTCGAGCTGGAACACGATCCGGCACAACACGATCTCGGGCGTCGATAACGGGATCACCGTGGGCGATCCGTTCGAGAGCACTTCCACGACGCCCTACGTGACGAACTCCTTCAGCCTGAACAAGATCGGCACCGACCCGACGGGCATGACGGCCGCCGGCTACGGCAACACTTCAGACGGCATTTTCCTCGGGAAGAACGCCCGGGAGATGTGGATCGGCCCGGAGAACACGCTCTCGGGCAACGCCTCGGCCGGCGTCGAACTGCTCCACGAGACCAACTGGCACAACATCATCTTCCGCAACTACATCGGCACGAATGCCACCGGCACGGCGGCGATTGGCAACGGCGAGGTCGGAGTGCTCATCGCCAACGGGGCCCACGAAAACGCCGTCGGCGGCCCCTGGGGCGGCAATCTCATCTCGGGAAACACGCTCGCCGGAGTGGCGCTGGGCACGGAACTCTGGGGCGTCGGCGACCACAACTGGGTGCAGTACAACGTGATCGGGCTGAACGCAGCCCAAACGGCCGCCCTGCCGGGCCAGCAGGTGGGCGTGGCCGTCGCCGCCGGGTGCACGCTCAACACCGTCGAGTGGAACACGATCGCGGGCAACACGGTGAACGGCATCGTGGCTGCGGCCGTCACCCGCAATTCATTCAGCCGCAACTATGTGGGCCGGAGCCAGTCTGGAACGGCATTCGCGAACGGCAGCTACGGCATCGTGCTGCTGGCGAATGCGAACTACAACTGGGTGCTCGAGAACGCGTTCGGCTCGAACGGAGCCGGCTCGTATTGGGTGAGCCCGCAGGCCGTCGGCAACATCGGCATCTGATGCCGATCACTTCGCAGGCAGCGTGATCGCCCGCGACCACACCGGCATCCGCCGCACGTCGCCGCCGCTGCTTGCCGCCCGCAGCACGACGTCGTTGGCGAACACCTCGTGGGGCACGTCGTCGAATACGGCGTAGAGCGGGTCGTTCCAGCCGTCCGGCAGAAACCGGCCGTCGCCCGCGAACGCGACGGCCCCCTTGGCTGAGCCGGCCGTTCGCACGCCCCCCTTGGTCACCAGCTCGATCGACGACACCCGATGGGCCGGGCTCGTCTCCGTGAACCAGGGGGTCACCCGGCCGTCGTGGATGCCGATGATGTTTTGGGGCCCCAGAATCCCGATGCCGGGCTTGTCGCGGCCGGCCGAGCCGTCTGGGGTGTAGACATAGACGTCGTGGTGCCAGAGGCCGCGGGGGATGCGGTGATGGCCGCCCGTGCCCCGCGACGCCCGGTCGATCGCGCGATTCACGAACTCCTGCGAGACGTGGGTGCTGCCATACTCGGCCGCGGCGAGCGATCCCACCTCGCTCACGTGCGGGTTGAAATCGAAGCCTGACGGCGCCACCGGGCGATGCCGGGCGAGCAGCGAGGCGTCGTGCACCGTGAACACGAGCATGCCCTTGGGAGTGAGCAGGCTGATCAGCTTCGCCAGCCAGGCATGAAACCGGTGCTCCGGCAGGTGCGTGAACAGCGAGGCGACGAAGATGGCGTCGAAGGGCTTGTCGTGCCCGAGTGTGGCCGGATCGGTCACGGAGGCGAAGCCGTCGACACCGAAGGTGCGCTTCTGGAAGTCGACCGCCTCGGCCTGGATGTCGGAGACGACCAGGGCTCCGGGCCGCATCTCTTGCACCAGGAAGCGCGTCAGCCGACCGAACCCGCTGGCGAAGTCGAGGAGCCGGCCGCAATTCGCGAGACCGCCGAACTTCCAGTTTGCGAGCACCCGCAGCGGGTGCAGCATCTTGAGCGCGGAGTCGAAGTAGGTGAACGCTGCGCCCGGGCACGATTCGGGTTCGGCGATGCCGTGGGCATACATCTGGCAGCGACGATCGATCCGCGGGATGAACGAACCGGGATCCGCGGCGAAGTTGCGGACGAAGTAATCGACCACGACCTGCTGCTCGGGCCCGAACGTGAAACACTCGGTGGCCATGCGATGCGCTCCGAAACTCTCGAGGGAATGGGGTGGGTGATCAGGCTGCCTGGACGGTCAGCCAGGGGTGCTCGGCGCGGATCGCGTCGACGACCGACTGTTTTGACTTGTTGGTCTGCGTGTCGAGCATCGACGCTCCGTGGACGCGATAACCCGCCACCGCGTCGGGCACGGGGTCGCTCCACAACCCCGCTTCCACGAACTTGCACCACAGCTCGTAGTCTTCCCAGCCGACGAAACCGCCCTTCGTATACCCGCCCACGTGGGCCCAGGCGCTCTTGCGGATCAGCGCCATGGCGTCGATGTAGTTGCCCCGCCGCAACCGGTCGGGCGACCAGGGCTGGGCCGCATGCCGCATGGAGCACTTGCCGAACCGCTGCAGCGTGGGATGGGCGGCGGAACAGCCTGAGTTGAGCATCCGCTCGAGCAGCAGCCACAGGCAGCGTGGATCGATCGTGTTGTCGGCATCGAGAGGGAAGATGAACGGGGCCTCGGCGTGGGCGAAGCCGACGTTGCGGGTGAGCGGCAGCCCCTGGTTCTGTGCATTCCGCAGCAGTGTGGCCGACACGAATCGGCGGCCGTTCCGCTCGATCCAATCCGTCGCCACCTTCGCCGATGTGTCGGTCGAGCAATCGTCGACCACCACCAGCTCGATCGAATCGAGCGTCTGTTTCTTGACGCTGTTGAGCGTCTCGACGAGGAAGCTCGCATAGTTGTAGAGCGGCACGACGACCGCCACCTTCGCGATCCCGGTGTCGCCCTGCCGGTGCAGCACCTCGGCCTCCGGCACCTGCGGCAGCCTGACGTCGGCGGCACGTTCGAGACACTCCAGGCGGAAGGCCGACGTCGACTCGGCGGCGGTGCCCAAGACTCGGCCCATGACGCTCGCGAGTCGCTGCCGACGCCCATCGGGGCCATAGCGGTGCAGGACGTGATGGAGCGCCGCCTGGCCGATCTGGGATCGCAATCCGGCATCAGCCACGAGTGCATCGAGGGTTCGATGCCAGTCCGCCGAATTATCGGCCAGATAGCCCGTCACCCCGTCGACGATAGCTTCACGAAAGGGCTGCGTGGGGGAGGCGACCGTCGGCACGCCGACGAGCGCGGCCTCGAAATACTTGAGTTCGCTCTTCGCCTCGCAGTAGACATTGCCGACCTCGAGCGGGGCGATGTTGACGTCGAACCTCGCGAGTTCCTCGGGCAGCCTCGTCAGCGACGTGGCGGCCCGCCACTCCACCTGCTCCTCGAGGCCCGCGAAGTCGGGAAACTCACCGAGGTCGAGCAATTCACGGCCACTGCGGGCATCCCGAAAGAGCACGAGCCGGCACTCCGGCCGCTCGCGGAGCACCCTGGCCACGGCGGGAGCCGCGACGCCGAAATCGCGCTGGTGGGTTCGCGAGCCGGATGCATAGCCGATGCGCACCAGGCCGTCGGAGAGGTCGAGGCGCCTCCGCAGCACGGCTTCGCGGCTGACGCGATACGTGTCGGCGTCGAAGCCGTTCACCGATATCAGTGCCGGCCTGTCGCACAGTTCGATCCCCTTGGCGAGCTCCACCGTCGGCACGACGCACGCGTCGGCCCACGTGAGTGTTTCGCGGATCTTCGCATAGTGCTCGACGACATCCTGCTCGGCGATCTTTTGGGACCGGATGCCGTCTATGATCGCCGCCTTCGCGAGATCGGGATCGAACATGTAGTCGTCGACGTCGAAGAGGATCCTCGCCCCCCGGCCGCGCCACGCGGAGACGGCCTCGCGCAGCGTGCGATTCCAGGCGGCCCGCCAGATGAGGACGACCGCCGGACTGGGCACCTTCCGCATCCACCAGTCTGCGTTGAGGGCATCCACCGGCACGATATCGACCGAGTAGCCGAGCTCCGACACGCTGCGTGCGAAACGCTCGACCCGATACATGTGGCCGGCCAGAAATCGCGGCTCACCCGAGATGCAAACGACGTGCCGCGCTCCATCATGCACGGAACCGGCCTCGGCAACGGGCTTCGCCTTCCGCCGCAGCCGCTTCAAGCCGACCGCCTGGATGAGCGTGGCCCCCGAATTCCGAACGGCTTTCCGGAGAGGATGATCACGGCGGGGAAACAAACGCACTGCTGCACCTCGTGCTCGATCAGGGGCGTACCCACAGGCCGCAGCCGACTGGTCGAGGCGCCCCACGACGACCAGGATTTCGTTTCGGCGGGGGGGGAATACCGGCTTCCATCTGCCTGCGTCAAGCCCGCTGCTGCCCAGGTTTGCCGGGGTTGCGAATCCCCCGGGTCGCCATGCGCAAAAATCGGCTGGTTTCTTCCCCGTCGCCCATGCTACACCCTTGCCTGATGTGCACTGTTTCCCCATCTTGCGACATTGCCGCCCTCTCCGGGCGAATCGCCGTCGTCGGCGCCGCGGGCCAGCTGGGCACGGCCCTCGTGCAGCAACTGGGCGCCCGCGCGATCCCCGTCACGCGGGCGATGCTCGATATCACCGCGGGCGACGCCGTCCGTGCCACCATCGCCCGACTGCGGCCCGATGTCGTGATCAATTGTGCCGCCTGGACAGCTGTCGATGCCGCCGAGCGGGATTCCGCGGGCTGCCACGCCGTCAACGTCACCGCCGTGGAGCACCTGGCGACGGCGTGCTCGGATCACGGTTTTCGATTCGTGCAGATCAGCACCGACTATGTGTTCGGTGCCGATCGCACGCGCGCGCGTCCGTACCGGGAGGCAGACGCTCCCGGCCCCCTCAACGCCTACGGCGTCTCGAAGCTTGCCGGTGAAGAGGCCGCCCGCACCTGTCCTGACCATCTCGTGATCCGGACGTGCGGTCTCTACGCCTCCTCCCCGGAGGGTCCGATCCGCGGCCGAAACTTTCTCGACACGATGCGTGTCTTGGCGACAACCCGGCCCGAGGTTCGCGTCGTCGCCGATCAGGCCTGCACGCCGAGCTACGTGCCACACGTGGCCGACGGGATTCTGCGTCTGCTTACGACCGGGGCCGTCGGCACGTTTCACGTGGTCAACGAGGGGCAGACGTCGTGGTATGAACTCGCCAGTGAACTCTTTCGACGGGCCGGCATCGCCACGCGTGTGGTGCCGATCGAGTCATCCGACTATCCGTCGCCGGCCGAGCGGCCACGGTACAGCGTCCTCGACACCACGGCCTTTGCCGCTGCCACCCGATTCCGATTGCCAGACTGGCGGGCGGGGGGGACGGACTATCTCGGCGAGCCGCCGACGGCGACGCCTGTGGCGCCGCCACACTCCCTGGAGACATTCTCGTGCAGCCCATCCTCGTAACGGGCGGCGCCGGTTTTATCGGCGGTGAGTTCGTGCGGCAATGGATCGCCGAAGAGCCATCCGCGGTCGTCAACCTGGATGCCCTCACCTACGCCGGCAATCCGGATTCACTCGCCGATATCACCGGCGAGTCTCGGCACGTGTTCGTGGAGGGAAGCATCGGCGACGCGGCCCTCGTGCGGACACTCCTGGAAACCCACCGGCCACGGGCGATCGTGAACTTCGCCGCCGAGAGCCATGTCGATCGGTCGATCGACGGCCCAGGGGCGTTCGTCGAGACCAACGTGGTCGGGACGTTCCGCCTGCTGGAGGAGGTGCGTCGCTACTGGTTGGCCCTACCCGCCGCCGACCGCGACGCCTTCCGCTTCTTGCATGTCTCGACCGACGAGGTCTACGGATCGCTCGGGCAGACGGGCCGATTCACCGAGACGACGCCCTACGCACCCAACTCTCCCTACTCGGCCTCGAAGGCCGCGAGCGACCACTTCGTGCGGGCCTACCACCACACGTATGGCCTGCCGACGCTCACCACGAACTGCTCCAACAACTACGGGCCGTACCAGTTTCCCGAGAAGCTGATCCCGCTCATGATCCTCAACTGCCTGGAAGGCAAACCCTTGCCCGTGTACGGCGACGGCCGCCAGGTGCGCGACTGGCTCTATGTGGCCGACCACTGCCATGCGATCCGCACCGTGCTCGCCCGCGGCCGCGTGGGCGAGGTCTACAACGTCGGCGGAGACTGCGAACGGGCCAACATCGAGATCGTGCACACGATCTGCGCGGAGGTCGATCGGCTCCGACCCGGCCTGTCTCACGCCCCCTGCACATCGCTCATCACGCACGTGACCGACCGCCCCGGCCACGACCGACGCTACGCGATCGACTTCGGCAAGATCACCGCCGAGCTCGGCTGGCGACCGCGGGAAACCTTCGCCTCGGGGATCAGCCGCACCGTGGCCTGGTATCTCGCGAATCAGCCCTGGGTCGATCGGCTTCGGGCACGCGGCCTCACGACCACGCGGCAGGGCATCGTCGCTGCAGCCTGACGGCAGGCGTGGAGCCGACGATCGGCTCACGTTGCAGCGGTCTATCCGATTCGCCGTCTCAGCACCACGAGCGGATCGGCCGCATCCCGCACGTGCCCCGTGCTCATGGGCTTGGCGAGAATCATCCCCGCCACGAAGCCGGCCACGTGGGCCGAGTAGGCCACGCCGCCCCCGCCGCCGCTCGAGTCGAAGACGCCGCTGATCACTTGAAAGAGAAACCAGATGCCCACGGCTACGTAGCCCGGCACATCGACCATCATCCGCACCAGGATCACGCTCACGCGGCGATTGGGGTGGAGCACGAGATAGGCGCCGAGCACCCCGGAAATCGCGCCCGAGGCCCCGAGACACGGCGTGAGGGCCGCCTCACCGGTGGCATTGAACGCCACGAACGCCAGCGACGCGAGGACCCCCGTCGCCAGGTAGAAGAGCAGGTATTTGAGATGACCCATGTCGTCTTCGACGTTGTCGCCAAAGATCCACAAAAACCACATGTTGCCGGCCAGGTGCATGAGGCTGCCGTGCATGAAGATCGCGGTGAAGAGCGTAAGCCACACCGGAATCGGCGTGGGCTTGAGGCCTGGCACAGCCACCTCCATCACCTGCCCCTGGACGGCGATCTCGCGAATCGACGGCTCCGTGACCACGTCGTGGCCGGAAAGAATCTCGGCCGGCACCTGGCAGTAGGCAAGCGTGAAGTTTTCGTCGGCCCCCATTTTTTGGAGGACGACGAACACGAACACGTTGGCGATGAGCAGCGCGATCGTGACGAACGGGAACGACCGCCGGTCTGAGTTGTCATCACCGACGGGAAAGACCATCGCAGGCACTCCTCGAGATACCGCGGCACCAACTGTCTCACGGCGCCCGGGCTAAAAGACTAGCAGCAATTCCCGGCATCTGCGCGCGGGCGGATGGAGCCGTCGCCCGCGGCCGCACACGTCCGCAAGAATGCCGCAGGGCAAGGGAAGCGAACCCTTGGAAAGGCGGCCATCATGGTCCGCTCGTGTCACAGCCGCAGGCGGCTCGCACGCCTGTTCGACGTCGAACGACTCGAATCCCGGTTCCTGCTGGCGGCCGATCTGGAGGTCGCCGCCCCGGCAACCACCCGGATCGAATGGAGCGGCCGCCTCGTGGACGTCGCCCGCGACGCGTGGATCGTGCAGGCCTCCTCCGCGACCGCAACGACCTCCGATCTCAATCTGCCGACGGCGTGGCGCGTCCGGCCGCTCGGCGAAGGGCTCTACGGGCTCTCCGCCCCCGGGGCCAGCATCACGGGCGTGCTGGCCTGGGCGGGCCGGACGGCCTCAGTGGCGACGGTGGAGCCGGACTTTACGCTCGGCACGACTGCGATGCCGGCCGACCCCGGATTCAACCAACTCTGGGGCCTCCGCAACGTGGGCCAGTCCGGCGGCACACCGGGGGCCGATATCCGCGCAGCCTCGGCGTGGAACACGACCACGGGATTACGATCCGTCGTCGTGGCGGTCATCGACACGGGTGTGGATACCACACATCCCGACCTCGCCGCGAACATCTGGCGAAACCCCCGCGAGATCCCGGGCGATAACCGCGACAACGACGGCAACGGGTATGTCGACGACGTCCACGGCTGGGACTTCGCCAACGGCGACGCCGATCCGCGGGACGACAATGGCCACGGCACGCACGTGGCGGGCACGATCGGCGCGGTGGGCGGCAACGGGATCGGCGTGGCAGGTGTTTCCTGGCAGGTGTCGATCATGCCGCTCAAGTTCATGAGCGGCTCCGGCTCGGGCACGACAAGCAGCGCCATCGCCGCGATCAACTACGCCACGATGATGCGGCGCGACTTCGGCATCAACGTGGTCGCGACGAACAACAGTTGGGGCGGTGGGGCCAATTCGCTCGCCCTGCGGTCGGCGATCGCGGCGGGGGGAAACGCCGGCGTGCTGTTCGTGGCTGCCGCCGGCAACAGCGCCTCCGACAACGACCTGGCCCCATCCTACCCGGCGAGTTTTGCCGATCCCTCGGTGATCGCGGTCGCGGCGAGCGATCGGATGAACGCGCTCGCCGGCTTTTCGAGTTTCGGCGCCACGTCGGTCGATGTCGTCGCGCCGGGTGCCGGCATCTACTCCACGCTGCCCGGTGGCACCTACGGCTGGTACAGCGGCACCTCGATGGCGGCACCCCACGTGACGGGCACGATCGCCCTGCTCGCGGCAGCCGCCCCACGGGCGTCGGCCGACGACCTCCGCACGGCGATCCTCGGGGGAGCCAGGCCCGTAACGGCCTTCGCGGGTAAGGTGGCCACCGGAGGCCTGCTCGATGCCACGGCCGCGCTCGCTCGGCTCGGGATCCCGGCCACCTCCACCCCGCCGAGCCCGACGACACCCCCGACGGATGGCCCCACCGCCACCGATGCGGGCGACACGCTCGGCACAGCCTTGCCCGTCGACATCCCGGCGCGGATCGCAGCCCGGATCGGCGACGGCCCCGCGGCCACCCGTGACGTCGATCTCTATCGCGTGACGCTCCTGGCCGGCCAACGGCTCGTTGCCGACGTCGATACCCACACGCTGCCCGGCTCCTCGACGCTCGACAGCTACTTGCGGCTCTTCAACGATAGCGGCATGGAACTTGCCCGCAACGACGACTTCCGAGCAAGCCTCGACAGCTATCTCTCGTTCCGGGCCTCGATTGGGGGCACCTACTACGTCGGGGTCTCCGGCTTCACCAACCGACTCTACGCGGCCAGCGGCCGGGCGACGAAGGGGGCCGCGACCGGTGCCTACGAACTCGTGATCAGCGTCGTATCGCCTGGCTCAGCAGTGGCGACGAGTGGACTGACCGTGCTCGGAGTGCGCGATGCCGCCTCCGTGCCGATGGATGTATTCATCGCGCTCGCGCGCGAGGCGGAAGAAGCGGCTGGATCGTCCACCCGACCGGCCCGCCGGCGCTGAGGGACGGGGACGCTGCTTCGCTCTCGGCCCGGCTGGGTTCTCAGCCCTGCTGCGGCATCTTCGCCGTGACGCGCGGCTTCGCGGCGGGAGCGCCCGATTCGACCTCCTCGCGCCGCTTTGCGATCCAGCCGTCCACGCTCCACGGGCCGCCGCCAAAGGCGATCAGTGAAAGCAGGCCGCCGCCGATCGCCATGTTTTTCATGAACTGGATCGTCTGCAATTGCTGCTGCGTGGGATCGGCGAATTTCCAGAAGTCGTGGAAGTAATACGTCGCTGCCACGATGAAGACGAGCAGGAAGAAGGCACCGATCCGCGTCCAGGCACCGAGGATCAGCGACAGCCCGCCGAGCAGCAAGAGACCGATGGCTCCCACGAGGGCGAGCGTGGGCAGCGGCACCCCCTCCTGCTGCATGTAGGCCGCCGTGGCCTTGAACTGGAGGATCTTGTTGCCCACGGCGCTCGCCAAAAAGATGGCCGCGATCATCAGGCGGCCAAGGAGCGACACGAATCCCTTTGCCACCGTTGCAAGCTGTTCCATCTGTCAGTTCCTCATGACTCGCTGTTTTGTCGCTGCCAGACACCATCGTCTCCGGTTTCGACCGCGTCCGGCAAGCCCAATACTCTCCCGTGGGGCGAGCGTCTCGCTCGCCGTCATCCGGGTGCAGTGGCAACCGGGACGGTCGCCCCACATCGCGGCTCGTCGCGAGTGATGCAATGCAGCGCGCCGCGGCCGCGCACGAGCTCGGTGCACACGACCGGCTCGATCGTGCGTCCCGGAAAGCATGCCTCGAGCATGCGGAGTGCTGCGTCGTCGGTACCCCCGAGAAACACGGGCACCGCCACGAAGCCGTTGCCAACGACGTAGTTCAAGTGGCTCGCCGGCAACTGCGTCCCCTCGAACGCAAACCGCGGCGGAATGTCGAGCGGAATCACGTCGAGCGTCCGACCCCGGGCATCGACGAGGCTCCGCAGCCGCTCGAGGTTTGCCTCGAGCGGGGCATGGTTGGGATCGAGCGGATCGGGCTGCCGAGCGGCCACCACCCGGCCGGGCGCCACGAACCGGGCCAGTTGGTCGATGTGGCCGTCGGTGTCGTCGCCGGCGAGTTCGCCTCCCACCCAGAGCACCTTCTTGATCCCCAGACGGGCGCAGAGGATCGCTTCCAGCTGCAGCCGCGACACTCCCGGGTTTCGCGCCGGGTCTTCGATGCAGCGGTGGTTCACGAGCAGCGTATCTTCGCCGTCGGTCTCGAGCCCGCCCCCTTCGAGAATGAGCGGGCCGTTGATCACGGCGAGCCCCAGCCGTTCGGCGATCGCCCGACCGAGCGCGGCATCATCATCCCACGGAGGATACTTGCCGCCCCAGGCGTTCCAGCCCCAGCATACTGCAGCCGTTTTCGTGCCCGGCGTGGCCTTGCGTGGCACGACGAACACCGGCCCCGTGTCTCGGAGCCACGAGTCGTTCGTGGGGAGATCGACGAACTCGATGTTTGCGAGGCCATTGAGCCGCTCGCGAGCGTCCGCGAGCACAGCCCCCGTGCCCACGATCCGCACCGGCTCGTAGCGGGCGATGAGCCGGGCCACCTTCTCGAACACGCCCGGGATGACGGCGAAGTCGCCGAGCCACGTGGCCTTCCGATGCGGCCAAGCGAGCCACGTGGCCGCATGCGGCTCCCACTCGGCCGGCAGGCGATAGCTCGATGCACCCGCGGCCATCATGCACCACCCCAGCGGTGGAGCAGGCCACCATAGGCATCGATCCGCCGGTCGCGAAAAAACGGCCATCGTGTCCGCGACCACTCGATCCGGTCGAGGTCGCACTCCACGACGATCGTCTCGGGCGTGTCGTGCCCCGCCCTCACGAGCCGCTGGCCGTTGGGCGCGTAGACCACGCTCGCACCCCAGAACCGCAGGCTGCCCTCGCGGCCGGTGCGGTTCACCGCCACCACGAACACGCCGTTGGCGATCGCGTGGCTCCTGAGCATCGTGTCCCACGACTCGTACTGCTCGTGGTGGAGCTTCTCCTCGCCATCGAGCCAGCCGATCGCCGTCGGATAGAAGAGCACCTCGGCGCCGGCCATCGCGGTGAGCCGGGCCGCCTCGGGATACCACTGATCCCAGCACACGAGCGGGCCCACCTGGAGCCGGCTCGTGGCCACGCTCATGAAGCCCGTGTCGCCCGGCGCGAAGTAAAACTTTTCGTAGTAGTGCGGGTCGTCGGGGATGTGCATCTTGCGATACACACCCGCCGTCGATCCGTCGCGGTCGAAGATCACGGCCGTATTGTGGAAGAGGCCAGGCGTACGCCGTTCGAACACGCTCCCCACGAGCACCACGCCATGCTTTCTCGCCGCGGCGGCAAGCCGCTCCGTGAGCGGCCCCGGCACGATTTCCGCGTCGCCAAACTTTCCGTGGTCTTCGGCCTGGCAGGGATACTCGCCGGCAAACAGTTCCTGCAGGCACACCACCTCGGCTCCGGCGGCGGCCGCCTCGGCGATGCCCGCGAGGGCCTGGGCGACATTGTGCTCCCGCGCAGGCGAGCACTCCGACTGCACCAGGCCGATCCGCACCACGCGGCTCATCTGTCGGCCACGTCGAGCTTCGCAGCCGGCACGGGAAACTGCTCGGCGAGATCGGCCACCTCGGCCTTCGTCGCCACCACGAGCTTCTCGTCGGCCGGGCTCTTGAGAACACGCAGGATCCAGGCGGCGATCTGCTTCATCTCGTCGGCACCCATGCCGCGTGTCGTGAGCGCGGGCGTGCCGAGACGGATGCCGGAGGGATCCATCGGCTTCCGCTCGTCGAAGGGGATCATGTTTTTGTTGCAGGTGATGCCGCAGCGATCGAGCGTCTCCTCGGCGAGCTTGCCGCCGATACCGAGCGGCGTCACGTCCACGAGCATGAGATGATTGTCGGTGCCGCCGCTCACGAGCTTCACGCCGCCCCGCGCGAGCTCGGCAGCCAGTGTGCGGGCGTTCTCGACGACCTTCTTCGCATATGCCTTGAACTCGGGCCGCAGGGCCTCGCCGAAGGCAATCGCCTTGCCGGCGATCACGTGCATGAGCGGGCCGCCCTGCTGGCCGGGAAACACCGAGCGGTCGAGCATCTTCGCGTTTTCCGCCCGGCACATCGCGATGCCGCCGCGGGGGCCGCGGAGCGTCTTGTGCGTGGTGCTCGTGACAAAGTCGGCCACAGGCACAGGGTTGTCGTGGATGCCGGCGGCGACGAGGCCCGCGTAGTGGGCCATGTCGACCATCAGCTTCGCGCCCACCTCGCGGGCGATCTCGGCGAACGTGCCGTGCGGGATCTCGCGCGGATAGGCGCTCGCCCCGGCCACGATCAGCTTCGGCTTGTGCTCGCGGGCGAGTTTCGCAACCTGGTCGAAGTCGAGCAGTTGGTTGTCGCGCCGCACGCCGTAGTGCACGAAGCGATAGAGCACACCCGAGGCGTTGAGCTTCATGCCGTGCGTGAGGTGGCCGCCGTGGGCCAGGTCGAAGGCCAGCACCGTGTCACCGGTTTGAATCGCCGTCATGTAGACGGCCGCGTTCGCCTGGCTGCCCGAGTGGGGCTGCACATTGACATGCTCGGCACCAAAGAGTTTCTTGAGCCGCTCGCGAGCCAGGTCTTCGACCTTGTCCACGAACTCGCAGCCGCCGTAGTAGCGGTGGCCGGGGTAGCCCTCGGCGTATTTGTTGGTGAGCACGCTGCCGACAGCCTGCATCACGGCCGGGCTCGTGAAGTTTTCGCTGGCGATCATCTCCAGGCCCTCGGCCTGGCGGGTCTGCTCGGCGGCGATCGCAGCCCACACGTCGGGATCATCGAGCTCAACGAAGTTCGGAACCGCGGTCTGGGCTGCCGAATTGGCTGCGATGCTCACGGGAATCCTCCTTGGTGCGGCCGGGGTCAGGCCGTATTGGGCGGGGCGAGGCTTCGAATCCATGAATTATGGTCACCTGGCCACCCCCGTCAACGAAAGCGGGTTTCCCCGCGGGCCACGGTCGGGCATCGAGTGCGGCGCATCCCTGGCAGCCGCCCGCATCCGCTCTGGCGTCGCGACGTCAGGCGAAGACTTCGATTGTCGCGACGTGCCCCGGAATCTTCCCGAGGGCGGCGTCACAGGTGACGAGCGGACATCGGAGTGCTTCTGCCAGTGCGATGTAACTTGCATCGTATGCCGTGCAATTGGCCCGCAACTCCCACACCCGGCCGAGCAGCGCATCGTGCGGATAGCGGGTCACCTGCATGGCCCGGTAATCGGCCAGCGCGTCCTCGGCCCGCGCCGCGTCGATCTCGCGCCCGGCGACGTAGCGACGCAGCACCTGCGCGATCTCGAGGTCGAGCAAATGCGGCGCAGCGATTGGTTCGTCACCGCCAAGCACACGCCTGACGAGCGCCTCGAAGCTGCCTGCGCGGAGCAACACCTCGAGGGCGGCCGACGCGTCGAGCACGATCATCGGTGGTCGCGTTCAGCCCGCACGGCTTTCGCGGGCGCCGTGCGCAGGCGGGCCGGCTGACGCTGGGCAAGCCGCTCGGCCAGTTCTGCAGCGGTGGGATGCTCGGCGACCTTGCGGATCTCCGCGAGGAGATAATCGGTGAGTGGTCGGCCCGCGAGCGCCGCCCGGGCCTTGAGCGTCGCGTGCACGCCGTCAGGAACGTTTCGGATCTGGATCATCTTGCTCATGCTTGAAGCATAGAAGCATGTGCTGCACATGTCTAGCGACATCCGATCAGTCGCGAAGCCACGGCCTCACCAGCGAGCCACACGGGCATGCCTCAGGCACGCCCGTGTAAGCGCCGCGTGCAGGCGTTGGCGTGGGCGCGCCCCCAATGCCACGTCACGACGAGCTGGTGTTCTGCGAGGAGCCATGTGCCGTCAAGCATTCGCCCTGGCTTCGCAAAGTCCGGCTCGACATCGATTGCGATGATATGGCCCGAAACCTCCGGAATGCTTACGGCGATTCGCCTGCCGGCCCACCGTCCTTACGGTTGCCCAGCGACCTAAAGACAGCCGGCACTACGTTCACATCTAAGAAACGCGCGGAGCCATCACAAAACGCCATCCCAAAGATCCCGAAGTGAGCACTGCCAAACCCTGCACCATTCGTAGGGAGGCCACGCGTGTCGTTGAACGGTGTGAATTCAGTCCACCTACTGATATCGGCGTTGTCGCCTATGAGAGCAGCTTCGTTATCGCCACCATCGATACCGTCCAGGTATCTCTCAGGTGCCAAGTATTTTTCTCCGAGAATAACTGTTTTACTCAGTCCGTCCGTGACCTGTACTTGGCTGACGATACTTCCAACAAAAAAGATGCCTGTTGTCTTTCGGTCCTTGTTGGCAAAAGTAGAAGACGCCTTCGTGGAATCTCCTTCTGCGATGCTGACCGGGCCCGCATCCGTATTTGGCGGAGCGGAAGTCCAATCAGGCGGATCCCAGTTGTAGGGGCTGATAAAACCAGGGCTCAGGAACAACTCCCCTCCGTTGCCAGCATAATCCGATCGGGGAACTTTGTTGGACGGCTTGCCGGCATTGACGATCGACCATGTCATCGCCCATGGAAAGAGCCCCGCTCGCCTGGACGGGCAGTTGATCCCTTGAATCGGCGTTGAGAGCCGCTCCAGATGGGCGGCCCTCCGTGCGGTACCGGACAACCCGGCGCCCATTTGGTGCAATGCCGACTCTTCGATGAACGGCAGGATGTTGTAGATCCATCCGGCCGGTTGGCGACGATCACTGCCGCGGTCCGCCTCGCCGGTCCATGCAAAGCCCCAGCCATTCGTCGGGAACCGCTTTTTCGCCGACTCATGGTTCAGGCACCCGAGGGCCAACTGCTTCATATTGTTGAGACACGACGATCGCCGCGCGGCCTCACGCGCCGCCTGCACGGCCGGCAGCAGCAACCCGATCAGCACGCCGATGATGGCGATCACGGCCAAGAGTTCCACAAGCGTGAACGCCGCCCGGCCGTGCCTGCAGAAGGTCAGCCCCACCACGCGCTGCCGCCCATCGCTGTTACCAGTGCCCTGGTTGTTGGAATGCTCCATCATGAGACTGCCCCTTCGCTCAGATGCTGCCCGAAACCGGCGGTCCAACGTCGAACCCCTTCCGCCATCTCTTAAACCGTAGCCTCAGGGTCCCAACCGTCGCAATTGTACGAAAGGACAATACGCGAACTTTTTCCGGGTAAATCATCTAGCCGGAGGGCGCCGTGACCTGCAGCAGGCCCAGGTCGAAGCCGCGGGCGACCGCGGCGGCCCGGCCCGTGGCGTGGGGCTCAGTGAGGCTCGCCCTCCCCTGGGCCTTCACCGTCCGTTCCACGCACCCGA
>Ga0082207_1000575_pt1 | contig 20536 bp, 17 predicted proteins | sample LakMenEpi10Aug09_FD_71540 | JGI IMG/M metagenome (GOLD analysis project Ga0082207, IMG submission 71540)
TAGGATCTTGAAGTCATACTCAACCTCACTAGATGACTTCCAAAGCGCTTGCACATCTTTCGGCAAACAGCTACCCCCATATCCCAGTCCCGCATTCAAAAATTGCTTTCCGATTCGTGGATCTGAACCGATCCCCAATCGGATCATATCTACGTTGGCACCCAAACGCTCACACAAGAGCGCAATCTCATTCATGAATGAGATTTTAGTAGCAAGAAATGTATTAGCCGCATATTTGGTCAGCTCTGCACTTCTGACATCCATAAAGATCAAATTACTGACATCAGAGACAAACGGCTGATAGACCTGTGTCATAAGCGATCTTGCCTTATCCGATTCGGTCCCTATGATGATCCGGTCAGGTTTTAGGAAATCCTCGACGGCAGCGCCCTCGCGTAAGAATTCAGGATTACTTACGACTTCGAAGGCCTCTTCGAGGCCGTTGATAGTAGAGGGCTCAGGGTTGAGTTCGTTGAAGGTTTTAAGGATCGCCGCGCGGACTTTGTCGGCGGTTCCGACGGGTACAGTGCTTTTGTCTACGACGACCTTGAATTCGTCCGGCTTAAGAAGTTTTCCAAGATCAGCCGCTACACCCAAAATATACTTCAAATCGGCGCTGCCATCTTCACCCGGAGGAGTGGGCAAAGCCAGGAAAATGATCTGGGCACCTTGAATGCCTTCCTCCAGAGAGGTGGTGATCTTCAGCCGCCCTTCTTTGATGTTTCGTTCAAAAAGTTTTTCAAGACCAGGTTCATAGATCGTGATCTGCCCACTGGAGAGTTTCGCCACTTTGGCCTTGTCGATGTCAACGCAGGTGACCTGATTGCCCGTTTCGGCAAAACAGGTACCGCTTACAAGTCCGACGTAGCCGGTTCCGATGACTGCTATCTTCATTTAGTTGAGAGATGAGGGATTAGAGTTGAGATTTAAGTTTTGCTCGATTTAAGTTGAGCAGGATTTCCGATGTATACACCTGGCACCACAATATCTTTTGTTACCACGGACCCCGCTCCTATCACAACATGGTCACAAATACTTACTGGTAAAATTGTTGCATTTGAGCCGATAGATACATGGTTGCCGATATACGTTTTCTCCCATTTGGATCGATCGCCGCCTGCCGGACCGCCATCGCTGAACCGATCATTGATGAACATCACTCCATGACCGATGAAACAGTCTTCTCCGATCGTTACGCCCTCGCAGAGAAAACTATGAGACTGAATCCTTGTCCGGGCCCCAACTTTTACACCACTTTGTATCTCCACAAAAGGCCCCACAAAACAATCATCATCCAACGCACACTCGTATAAATTTACCGGCTCGACCACCTTCACCCCCTTGCCAAAACTCACATCTCGAATGCCGGAATGTAATATTACAGGTTCAGCTGACATGTACGTTGCTGTAGATCTTTTCTATAGCCCTCACCGTTCTCAATCCGTCCTCCGGCGAAGCCAGGCTGTTCGACTCGCCATTCAACAAACGGATCAGATCGTCATAAACCATCGGATGATTCGACATCGACCCCTGATAACCGTCGTATTGATTAGGATTACGCATGTCATTCTCAACTCTCTCAACCTGCTCAACTCCCTCACCTTTATCAACCCCCTCAACACTGAAATAAGACATTTCATTCAAGTATGCCCCTCCAACCTTAACCGTTCCTTTCTCTCCAAACACCGCAATAGACCCCTCCATATTTTTCTCGTAGGCATTCACTGTATACTGCAAACTCCCTTGCAATCCCGATTCAAATTGCAAGGCAATCACCCCTTGATCCTCAAACTCAATGATACCGGCGTGATGGGTATTGGACCGAAATCCTTTCACCTCACTGATATCACCGAAAAGCCAAATCATGAGATCAACAAAGTGGCTGAATTGAGTATATAGTGTTCCCCCGTCGAGTTCTAACGTTCCCCGCCAAGGAGACTGTAAATAATATTCCACATTTCGATTCCAGAAAGCATTGATCTGAACACTCAAAACCTTTCCCAACTTGCCTTCATCCAGCAAGCGCTTAAGCCCCTGAATCGGTGGGTTGTATCGGTTCTGTTTGACCACCACCAAGTGTTTCTCGGAGCTCTTGGCTGCCTTTATCATCGATTCAGCATCTGTCGACAAAATAGCCATGGGCTTTTCACAGAGCACATGCTTTCTATGTTTCAAAGACTCGATCGATTGTTCCGCATGCAGTCCGTTCGGCGTGGCGATCACCACTACATCAATTTCATGCTCGTGTTCAAGTAGCGCTGAAAGGGATACATATTGCCTGACATCTTCCTCTCCTGACAGCAACTCCATGCTAGGTAGATCAATATCACAAACCGCCAGCAGCTTTCCGACGCGTCTGATTTCCCGAGCATGCACCTGTCCAATTCGTCCACAACCGACAAGCGCGAAGCAGATTTGAGAAGATAAGGAGATGAGATACTGAGATTAAAGTGAAAAAATATTATACAATCGATTGCAGATACTTGCCATATCCACTTTTCTGCAAAGGCTCAGCAAGTGCTAATAACTGCTCGCGGGTAATGAATCCGTTTCGGTACGCTACCTCCTCGATGCAGCCGATCTTGGTCCCTTGTCTTTTTTCAATCACCCGAACAAATTCTGAGGCATCACTCAGCGAGCCAAAGGTTCCGGTATCCAGCCAGGCAGTTCCTTTATCCAATACGGCAACTTTTAATTTACCCGCTGCCAAATAGGCTTTGTTCACATCCGTGATTTCATATTCGCCACGAGGTGATGGCTTTAAGTCACGTGCAATCCGCACCACTTCATTATCGTAGAAGTAAAGACCCGGTACGGCATAATTGGATTTGGGCTTCATAGGCTTCTCTTCAATACTGATGGCATTCATTTCCGAATCAAACTCCACCACCCCATATCGTTCCGGATCTGAAACCTGATAGGCAAATACATATCCTCCCTGAATAGCCCGCAACGATTGCAACTGCTTATCCAATCCGACGCCATGGAAAATATTATCACCTAATACCAACGCCACCGAGTCGGATCCGATGAAATCAGCACCGATCACGAAAGCCTGAGCCAATCCATTTGGGACTTCTTGTTTCGCATACTCAAACCGGCAACCCAACGCGATGCCATCGCCCAACAAACGCATAAAAGAAGCCTGATCCTCGGGCGTTGTAATGATGAGTATCTCGCGAATACCCGCCATCAGCAAAGTTGACAAGGGATAGTAGATCATCGGCTTGTCATAAATAGGCATTAACTGCTTACTTATTGCCTTTGTGATGGGATACAGACGAGTGCCGGAGCCTCCGGCGAGAATAATGCCTTTCATGTCGTTTGCGTCTACTTTATGAATACATCTGCTTGTAATAATCCTGATAGGCTCCCGATGTCACACGAGATAACCAATCGGCATTCTCCAAATACCAATGAATGGTCTGTGCCAACCCTTCCTCAAATGTCACCGAGGGCATCCATCCAAGCTCCTGATTGATCTTAGAAGCATCAATCGCATAGCGACGATCGTGACCGGGTCGGTCTTTTACGTATGTAATTAATGCATCACTGGTTCCGGGCGCATTACCTAACTTTTCATCCATTTGCTTGCAAAGGAGTTTCACCAGATCAATGTTCTTCCACTCATTGAAGCCCCCAATATTATATGTATCCCCAGTTTTTCCCTCATGAAATACCTGATCGATAGCTGTAGCGTGATCTTTTACAAAAAGCCAATCGCGGGTATAGAGTCCGTCGCCATAAACCGGCAACGACTTCTTTTGAATAATGTTGTTGATGAATAGCGGAATCAACTTCTCGGGAAAATGATAAGGGCCGTAATTATTCGAGCAATTGCTGATCACCACGGGCAAGTCGTAGGTATCGTGATAAGCCCGCACAAAATGATCGCTGGAAGCTTTGGATGCACTGTAAGGGGAATGCGGATCGTATTTGGTTTGCTCCGTGAAGAAACCGGTATCGCCGAGGGCGCCGTAGACTTCGTCGGTGCTTACATGGTAGAAGCGAAAGCCGTTGAGGGAGTTGAGAGAGTTGAGTGAGTTGAGCCAAATTCGTTTGGCTTCATTAAGCAGATTAACGGTACCGATCACATTTGTGTAAACGAAATCAAGTGGTGAGTGAATAGAGCGGTCTACATGGCTTTCAGCCGCGAGGTGGATAACGCCATCGGGTTGATATTTATCGAATACCCGTTTTAACTCTGCTGCATCAAGAATATTCACCTTCTCGAAAACATAATTCGGACTTTGATCGATATCGCGTAAGTTCTCCAGATTACCCGCGTAAGTCAACGCATCCAGATTGACGATACGATAATCGGGGTACTTGGTCACAAACAGACGAACGACATGCGAGCCGATGAAGCCGGCACCGCCCGTGATTATGATTGTGCGGTTAAATGACATTCTGATTGATTCAAATGTATACTTCTAAATCTTACTTATGTTTAGGTAGTTGAGGAAGCTGAGAGAGTTGAGCAAGTATTAAACCTCAACAATCTAAACCCTCTCAACTCCCTCAACCTTTCCTAAAAACCATTTCATCGTTTCACGTAACCCTTCTTCAACATTCACCAGCACCTCATACCCCAACAATCGCTTCGCTTTGGATATATCCGCTAATGAGTGCTTCACATCTCCTTTTCGTTCCGGGCCGTACGTCGGGTTGATGTCAGTCGGTAAATACGTTTTCAATCCGTTGAAAAGTTCAACCAAACTAGTCTGTTTCCCACAGGCGATGTTATACACCTGATTCACTGCATCTGTGTTTTCTACAAACAAGGCCAGCAGATTGGCTTGCACGGCATTTTCGACATAAGTGAAATCACGGCTGGTGGAGCCGTCGCCGTTGATCGTGGGTGATTTTTCGTCGATCAGGGCCTGCGCGAACAATGGAATCACGGCCGCGTAGGGTCCGTTCGGATTTTGCCGCGGACCGAATATGTTGAAATAACGAAGCCCGATAGTTTCCAGCCCGTACGTAGTTGAATAAACCTTAGCGTACAATTCGTTCACCAATTTGGTGACGGAATATGGCGAAAGCGGATTTCCGATCTTGTCTTCCACTTTGGGCAGTCCCGGATGATCGCCATAGGTGGAAGAGCTGGCTGCATATACCACCCGCTTGATGCTATTTTCTTTGGCGGCGGTGAAGATGTTCAACGTGCCGGTCACATTCACAGCATTGCTGGTGAGCGGATCATTAATCGAACGAGGCACTGAACCAAGGGCTGCCTGATGACAGATCAAATCCATTCCGTTGGAAGCCTGAAGACAGATGTCATAATCTCGAATATCACCCTCCATGAATTCAAACCGCGGATCGCTAAGATGATGCTCAATATTTTTTTTCAACCCGGTTGCCAGGTTGTCCAGCACCCGCACCTTCCCAATGCGCTCATCCTTCATCAACGCATCGACGATATGCGAGCCGATAAAGCCAGCGCCGCCGGTGAGGAGAATGTTACGCTTAATGCTCATTACGAAATAGTGAAACTGTCTTCATTTGTCGTCAGCAAAGGTTGATGGAGTTGAGGAAGTTTAGAGGGTTTAGAAATTCTCAACCACATCAACTTTCTAAACTTTCTCAACTGCCAGCCTCCGGCTGGCATTAACCCCAAAGCCCTTTCCACCACCCTTTCACACTATCCATCCGGCTCTTTTGGGATGTCTTTTCATCCTCAAAATAGCTGGAGTATCCATAACCGTATCCATACCCATAACGACCATAGCCGTAGCTACCATAGCCGGACTGGGCTTTAACGTCATTCAATACGATGGAAAGTTGCGGGAGTCGTTTCTGTTGATAATAATCGTCGATCAAAGCCAGTTGACGTTTAAAACTGTAATTCTGACGCATCATGTATATGGTACAATCCGCGAACTTACCCAGGGTGAATCCATCACTTACCATACCCACGGGGGCGGTGTCGATCACCACCACATCAAAATTTGATTTCGCATAATCGAACAGCTCGTTGATGCGGGCGTCGAGCAGGAGCTCTGCTGGGTTTGGCGGAATGGGTCCGCACCCTAAAACAAAAAAGTTATCATACCCTTCAACCGGTCGGATAAGTGAATTGAGATCGTTCTGTTTACCCACTAAAAAGTTGGTAATCCCCGGCCCTTTATCCATGTTCAGTCCAGATAAAATCTTGGGTTTACGGATATCGAACTCCATCAACAAGGTCTTCTTTCCTGCCAAGGAATGCGCCGCTGCCACGTTGGTAGAGGCGAAAGACTTGCCCTCCCCACTGAATGTGGAACTGACAAGAATAACTGCCTTTTCTTTTTTATTCAGAAAGTACTGCAAATTGGTTCGAATGATCCGGAATTGCTCCGCTACCATGCTGCGGCTGTTACGGTTTATAACTAGTACGTTTTCGGTAAAGGAATGCCCCACTTCTCCAAGAACCGGAGTCTGGGTATACTTCTCGACATCGAACCGGCTCTGGATCTTATCATTGAACATTTCAGCGGCAAAGATGAAGACGGCCGGCAAGCCCATACCGATAAGAAAAGCGATCAGTTGCACCGACCGGCGATTCGGTGAAACAGGTATTTCAGTGGTCTCTGCCTTGTCCACCGTCGCAGAGTTGGAGATGGTAGAAGCACTGGCGATCGCCGTCTCTTCCCTTTTTGTGATGAATAATTCATGAAGGCCTTGATAGGTCTCCAATTGTCTTTTCATTTCTGCCAGATCTTTCAACTTCTGCGGCATACTATTCAACTGCGATTGATTTGTACTGCCACGCTGACCAGCTTCACTGATCATCGATTGGGTAACAGAGCGGATATTGCGCAGATTCTCCCGGATGCTCAATCGGATTTTCTCCAACTGCCCTTCTACTTGTTTTACAGATTCATTAGCCAGTGGCACGTTTCCATCTACCAAAGCACGGCGTTCAAGCTGTGCGGTATTGTAAGCTGCAACCAGCCCATTCAATGTCGGATCCTCAAGTCCGAGAGTGGAAGGAACCACCACCTTCGAGAACTCGTTTTTCTTATCTGAAAGATATTCATCAATCATCCCCGTTACGGAGAGCCGGATTTTCTGTTCATTCGTGATCTTATCAGACTCCACCACGTTACCGAAATACAGGGCGAGCTGCGCATCTGCATTTACGATGTTGTTTCGAACCTGATAGTCGAGATAAAGATTTTGAACACTATCCAAACGGCCACTGATCTCATCGATCCGCGCATTCACGAATGATAGGATCTGATTATTCGATAATTTTTTCTGCTCCACACTGTACTCCCCATATTGCGTGATCAACTCATTAATGATGTCGGAGCAGAGCTGTGGGTGGGTGGTCTGAATACTGATGCTTACAATACCGGTACCCACAGTCTTTGGTGCCACCTTTATCAGTCCGGCATATTCCCCGGCAACAACTCCGGGATGTCGCCAACTGAAACGATAGAGATTGCCGATGGCAGACGCACCATTTTGTTCGAGGCGAAAAACGCCTTGAGGCAATTGAAAAGACTCCCCGTAAGAAACCAGTTTGGGTAGTCCATCCACCTGAAAAGTAGCAGCCGTTTTTTGGACCACATCCACTGAAAACGGTTTTGTGGAATCATTGATGGAAATCGGCACTATCCGAAAGGGAGCACGTTTGTAAACGTTGACGGTTTTGATCTTACCCACGCCGTAATAATCGAACGAGAGATCTAATTTCTCCACCACCCGCTGCATCAGCGGGCGTGATTTGAGGATCTCCACTTCAGACTGGATATTGGCGGCTGTGTTACTGACGAACAACTCCTCTACTTTATCACTAGCACGTCCTCCGGCAGATTTTTCGTCCTTAATGAGCAGACTGCCGGTTGAACTGTAGACCGGAACGGCATAACGCAGATACACATAGGCCACCATCAAAGAAATGGCAATGGATATTATAAATAGCGGCAGATAACGTACATACTTAAAAAACTGGTCGCGAAGACTCAGTTTGGCAAGATCTGACTTGTCGAGATTAAAAGTTGATGTTTTATTTTCTTGCATGAAAAATTGTTGAAACGAACTATTATCGGGTAAGCAAATTGATTAATGTCAATGCGATGGTGACCATGGAAAACGCAAAGGTTACTCGCTGGTTGATCCGGCTCTGTTCCATATCCCGATAACGAAGAGGGGTCGGCTCCACTAGCACAACATCGTTTTGGCTTAAATTGTAAAATTCAGAGGTATAAAAATCTGATCGGGTCAGGTCAACTTTTCCAACGGTACGTATTCCATCCTGCTCGCGCACCACCCGTACATAATCACGGCGGCCGTAATCTGTGATACCCCCTGCCAGCGCAATGGCCTCTAGAATTGTTAGACGTTCGCTGTTCACCGTAACGGGGCCTTCACGAGGCACCTGCCCCAACACATTCACCCGAAAGTTTACAAAACGAACTTTCACAGTGGGATCAGTCAACAGTTCCACAGGAGTTGTTAGTCGCTTACGAACATCTTCAGCCAATTCATTTCGAGTCATCCCCGCCACTTTGATCTTCCCCAGCCGGTGATGCTCAATGTTTCCTTCTTTGTCTACCAGATAGCCAAAAGTCGGATTCATCATACCCATTCCACCACCGCCCATCATATTTTGGTTATAAAGCTGATCCGATTTCTCCGGCAGGATACTTTTACTGGCGATTTCGATCGCAATCAGATCGTTCGGCTGAATCTTCAATTCAGCCACCGGCACTACCTGACTGATGATCGTCGAATCCGGTGCATTCTGCAGGTAAAAAGGAATCTGCTTCTGAATGGTACACGAAGAAAGCACAACTATAAGGACAAGGGCCGAGGAGAGAAAACGCAGATGATTCATGGATGAATGTTTATTCCGGCATAGCAACAGATCAATCTATCGCACCCGCCGGTCGTAATTTTTTGGTATCGAAAAAGGCCACGAGATGATATCCCAAACTCTCAATGGCCACTTTTGCTTTTTTCTTTCGCACTTCCAACACCTCCGCAGTTTTTCCCAGAAAAGTACCCGACTGAATGATCACCCGTTGATTGGGTTTCAGTTGCATCGGGATCAACTCCACGTCTTCATGCTCATCCAGGAACTTACGGATGGTCGCAATCTCTTTCTCCCGGATATGAGCCGGTTTGCCATTCCAATAAATGAAATTGATCGCACCACTAGTCAGACGTACTGCAGTACGCTCCCCCTCACTCACCCGCACAAAAACATATGATTTGAACAAGGGCTCCTCTACCACCTTCACCCGATCACTCCATTGCCTTCGCACTTTGTTCAACGGGCAATATGACTCAATACCCTTCTCTTCTAGCAAGGCATGCACCTTCTTCTCCCAACGGGGGCGCGTATAAAGCGCCAACCACTTTTTTGTATTGTCTTGAGATTTAGGCATGGCTTCGCCTGGTCAGTCCCGAAAAAAGTTTCTAAAAAACTGAAAATCAGACAGTTAAATGACTTCTGCCTGTATATAAGCAAAATTACGTGTTTTAATACGAAAAAATATAAAATAAATGGAAGTGGATAAATATTTTATTTCATTGATTTTGTGCATTTTATAGTGGATAACCCCTAGAAGTTGAAGGGTGAAGGATGAGAGATGAAGCAGGAGACCTACCGAAAAATAGTATAAGAGTAAATTATTCAATAATTTACTTTCGAACTGATAATCGTGAGTAATAAACACCCTCGAAAATGCCATTCAACCCGCTGAAACCGTTCAACCAATTGCCGGATCTGCCCCCGTCGTTGGGACTGGAGACGCATGCCATACTCAAAAAAACTATTTCCGCCAGCAGAGCGCTGGAACAACTGAATGGCGCCTTGATCAGCTTACCGAACCCATTGCTTTTCATCGATGCGATTCATCTGCAAGAGTCGAGAGCCAGCTCCGAGATCGAAAACATCATCACCACACAAGATGAGATCTTCCGATCGTCCATCGCGCAAGAAGAGAAAAGAAGCTACGCGACCAAAGAAGTGCTTCATTATAAAAAAGCACTTTGGCATGGGATTGAGGCGATAAAGCAAAGACCCTTTCTCAGCACAAACTTATTCATTGAGATCGCTAGCATCATTCAAAACCGACCTGTCAGCATTCGGAATATCCCCGGAACCCAACTCTACAATCCTGTTACGGGAAAGGTCGTCTATACGCCACCTGCCGGAGAGCCATTGATCCGAAAAAAACTGGCGGCTCTTGAAAAATTTTTGAACGAATCCGATGAGCTTGATCCGTTGATCAAACTGGCATTATTGCATTACCAATTCGAAGCCATTCATCCATTCTTCGATGGAAACGGCCGAACTGGGAGGATCATCAATATCCTTTACTTGAAACTAAGCGGACTAATCGAACATCCGGTTCTTTTTCTCAGCGATTACATCCTTCGCAACCGAAATGCCTATTATCAAAAACTGCGTGCGGTTACGGAAAAAGAGGATTGGCCTGAATGGATCTTATTCATGCTGGATATGATAGAAACAACCGCCACAAAAGGCAAAACGCGTATTCTCGTCATTCAGCAGACTATGGACCGAATGAGTGAACAGATAAAACTGGATTTTCCAAAATGGCACTCCCGTGAACTGATGGAAACACTTTTCCGACTGCCCTATATCAAACGAAGCCACCTCATCGAAGCAGGCCTGGGCAATTTAAAAACAGTCGGAAACTATCTTAACCAATTCGAAGCGACCGGATACCTGAAGGCCAGCTTCTTCGGAAAAGAAAAATTTTATCTGAATGAGAAATTGATGGAAGCGCTCAACTTTGAGATATGAACGATGAGAGATGAAAGATGAAATTTTATCGTTTAAGGTACACTAGTTGAGCCCCCTTCACCCTTCACCCTTCACCCTTCACCCTTCACCCTTCACCCTTCACCCTTCACCCTTCACCCTTCGACTCTCATCCCTCAACTCTCAACATTTCCTCCCATCTCGTCGTATACTTCCTGCTGCGATGCTGTTGCTTCATCTGCCAATGCCGTTTGGTGCCGCAGGCACCGAAGACCAGCAGTTCATCTCGCTGACTGAAATTGATGTTATCGATCATGTCCATCAACTTGCGATGATCCGGTGCCGGCCCTGCAAACAGATCACCCTGACAAGCATCAGCAGGTACAATTCCGCCTAATAGTACGCCTGCCTTCTTATACACCGATCCCCTTCGATACAACTGCTCCGCCAATTGCACCGCCGTTCGGATGAGCAATAACGTATCGCTGGTCGCCACCGGCAATCGGGTATAGTTACTACTTGCCTCGCCCCGCCACCCGATCTCTTCCTCGGTTTGCCTCCGAATGAGAAAGACCTGCACCGTATCGGCCGCACTGAATTGTCGACGCAATTTCTCTGCCGCCCGCGTGGCATAACTCGCCACGGCTTCGCGGATATCACTTAGTTCCGTCACCGGCACGCCGAACATTCTTGTGGTAGCGATCATTTGTTTCTGTACCAATTCCTCTTTGAGCTCGATGCAGGGTTCACCGCGGAGTTCACGCACCAGACGCAGACCCACTACACCTCCCATCTCACGATGCACCCAGGCATCTGGCAAATGAGCAAGTTCCCAGGCACTGGTATATCCCTTTGCATTCAACTTGCGCGCATAGGCACGGCCCACGCCCCATACATCTTCCAGTCGCGTTTGCTTCAAGGCTTGTATGCGTTCTTCATCTGTTTGCAACGCCATCACGCAACCGCTTTTGATCTTGTCTTTCTTCGCCAGTCGATTGGCCAGTTTAGCCAGTGTTTTTGTCGGCGCTACTCCAACCGAAACAGGAATGCCTGTCCATTTCTCCACGCGCACCCGCATCTCGCGAGCCGTGCGTTCGAGTTGTTCCGGATCCACATGCGATAAGTCCACAAACGCTTCATCCACCGAATACACTTCCACTTGTTCTTCACCGGCGAACTGTCGGAGCGTTTCCATCACGCGCCAACTCAGATCGCCATACAGATTGTAATTGGAAGAAAACACAGCGATGTTATGTTGATGAATGATCGAACGCGCCTCGAAATACGGAACACCCATGGCGATGCCGAGTTTCTTGGCTTCATCACTGCGCGCGATTACGCATCCGTCGTTGTTGCTGAGTACCACAACGGGACGGTTGCGGAGTTTGGGCACGAACAACCTTTCACAGGAGCAGTAAAAACTGTTGCAATCGACGATGGCTTTCATGTGAGTGAGTGGATGACATAGGTGACAACGCCCCAGAGAGAGAAGTCACTGAACTCGGAGAGATTGATAGGCTTGTAGCGGTTGTTCTCCGGAATCAGGAAAGCCGAAGAAAAGTTTTGATGATAGCGCCGTACGAGCAGTTCGCCGTTGAGGATGGCCACGATGACTTTTCCGTTGCTGAGTTTGATCGAGCGGTCGACGATGAGCACGTCGCCATCGAAGATGCCGGCTTCGCGCATGGCATCGCCTTTCATTCGGAAGAAATAGGTGGCGGGCTTGTTGCGGATGAGTTGCTCGTTGAGGTCGATGCCGCGCTCGGAGTAATCATCGGCCGCTGCTCCGAATCCGGTGGCGTTGGCGGTCTTCACCTGATGCTGCGTGAAATTCTTGGTGCCGCGGTAGGCGGGGTTGGAGTAGAGATCCCGATCCATATAGCTTTTTGGTGCAAGCTAATGTTTTTAGTATTTAATTACTAATTTCATTAGTAATTGTTGAGGTGGTTGAGATAGTTGAGGGAGTTGAGTCCCTTCAGCCATCTCAACTGTCTCAACCCTCTAAACTCTCTCAACTTTCTCACCCCCTACCTTATGGCGGTATTGCCATGCCATGATTAGGAGGATAAATTCGGTTATGCATTACATCTACTCATTCGAAAAGCTAGATGCTTGGAAATTATCTAGGAAAGTTGCCTCAACAACCTATCAGGTCACGAAAACATTCCCATCGGAGGAGAAATATGGATTGGTACAACAGACTAGACGAGCAATCCTATCAGTTTCATCTAATCTAGCAGAAGGTAGTAGTCGGAAAACCTCCAAGGACCAGGGCCACTTCTATACCATGGCTTATAGTAGTCTGATGGAAGTATTAAATCAATTAATTTTTGCCCTTGATCAAAGCTGGATCAAAGGGGAAGATTACGAGGATCTTCGTAACGAAATTTCAAAACTATCGTACATGATCAACTCACTTAGAAAAAGCCTCAACCTCTGACAACAATTCTCAACTATCTCAACTCCCTCAACTTCCTCAACTATCTCAACTCCCTCAACCTCTTCTACGAAAGTTCCGTTTTGCCCCAGTATTTCGTCCCTTACGTTCCATCGGCTCATATTTCGGCACCTCTCCCAATTCCTCCGGCACCTTCATCTTCTCTACCTCTTTCTGTATCAACCGCTCGATGGCGGCGAATTTTCGTTGATCCATCTCCGAAACCAGCGTGAAAGCAGAACCTGTTGCTTCGGCACGAGCAGTCCGGCCGATGCGGTGCACATAATCCTCTCCATCATCCGGCACATCGTAATTGATGACCAGATCGATGGTATCGATGTCGATACCGCGACTTAAAATATCAGTAGCTACGAGCAAGGGAATCCGTCCACCGGCGAAAGCACTCAGTACATTCTCCCGGTCGGCCTGCTCCAGATCGCTGTGGATCTCTTCCACATTGAACTTGAGTTTTTTCAGATCACGGGTCAACTGCTTCACCGTATGCTTGCGGCTGCAGAAGATCAGCGCATTCTTGTAAGGAGTGGTCTTAAGTAAGTGAGCGATCAGCGGATTCTTCTGCGGCTCGTATACAACGTAGGCGCCCTGACGGATCTTGTCGGGCGGACGAGAGATCGCGATATTCACCTCCACCGGCTCGTGCAAAATCCGACGCGCGAGCTGACGGATCTTCTCCGGCATAGTCGCCGAGAATAAAAGATTCTGACGCTTAGCCGGTAAATGCTGAATGATCTTGTTGATATCTTCCTGAAAGCCCATATCCAGCATCCGGTCGGCTTCATCCAATACCAGAAATTTCAACCCTTTCAGATTGACATACCCCATATTCAAGTGGGCGATCATTCGACCGGGTGTGCAAACGACAATATCAACGCCACTTTGAAAAGCTTTTTTCTCGGCTACAAAGCTTTGTGCATCGCTTCCGCCGTAAACGGGGATCGAACTGATATTGGTGAAATAGGAAAGTCCCTCGATGTGCTGCGCGATCTGTATGGCCAGTTCACGGGTAGGCACGATGATCATGGCACGTATCATACCTTCATCGGCATGATCGGTCAGCAGTCTGTTCATCATGGGCAAAAGAAAGGCAGCCGTCTTTCCGGTACCGGTTTGTGCAGAGGCAATGATGTCTTTCCCGGCCAGGATCGGCGGGATCACTTGCTCTTGAACCGGCGTGGCATTTTCGTAATTGGAAGCCTCAATCCCCTCGAGGAGGGTTGGGTGAAAGTTGAATTCGGTGAAACGCAATAGGGAACGTAATTATGGTTATTGAACGAAGTTACGTGATTGGGTTTAGAGAGTTGAGAAAGTTTAGAGGGTTTAGCTTATTGCAATTCTAATTGGTCCTAAAGATTCTAAACTTCCTAAACTACCTAAACCTTCTGCCTAACGGCAGAATTTCAGCTTTTCTTCATCAAATCGTAAATAATCTTCCGATCCGCTTCATTTAACTGCCGGCTGGTATCCTGCGGGGTGAAATGGATTCGATACGACTGGATCGCATTTTTTTCATTCGTTGTATTGTAGCCGATGATGCGCAATCCCTGCATCATATTGAAATCAGCCGGTACTTGCGTACGGGTCGTGTCATACCAAATACCGTAACCGGCTTTGGCCAGTTTTTCCCACGGAAAATAGCGGCTGGGGTCTACTTTTCTTCCGGGTGCGATATCGGCATGTCCGAGAAAATTTGTCACCGGAATGGAATAGGCCTTTTGTAATTTATCGAGTACTGTAAGCAGGCTATTGATCTGCTCATCTGAGAATGGTTCGGAGCCGTTGTTGTCGAGCTCAATGCCAATACTGGTTGAATTCAGATCGGTGGTGTTGCCCCATTTGCTGATGCCGGCATGATGGGCACGCAAAAGGTCATGCAACATGTGATAGATTTTGCCGTCGTGGCCGATCACATAATGAGAGCTGACCTTGGTGCGAGGAAGTGTAAAGGTGCGTAGTGTTTGCTCAGCACTGTCCTGCGCGGTGTGATGGATGATCACAAAGTTGGGCTTACGCATGGAGAAATTAGTTGTTCCGACCCAACCATCCGCAGTTTCAAATGAATCACTTAGCGGATATTCCATCAATTCCTTCCCATATCCACGCGCTTGTTTCTTGTAACTGCGGTTGGTATCGGCATAAGGGGGACGAGTACAGGTCCAAATAATCGTCAGAAGAAAGATCCAGAAGAGGGCTGATTTGTGCGGGGACATAAAGTGGTATTGGTAGGCCAATCGCAATTTAATTCTTTTACAAACAGTTCAAGATACATCTGGGGCGGTATAAACATAGATTTTTAGTATACACTAAATGTATATACTTTTGTAAAAACAACTTCTATGAAAGTACTATCCTTAAAACTCGACGATGAGATCTACGACGATACCGAGAAGATCACGGCCAAGTTGAAACTGGCTCGAAACAGGTACATAAATGAAGCAGTGAACTTATATAACCTTTATAACAAACGGCGATTATTGAAGAAGCAGCTAGAACGGGAGTCTAAACTGACTCAATCCGGTTCCATGGAAATTTTACAGGAGTTTGAACAACTGATTGATGAAGCGTAATCAATATGACATCTGGTTAGCCGATCTAAACCCAAGAATGGGCACGGAGCCGGGTAAGACGAGGCCGGTGGTGATTATCCAAACAGATCTTCTGAATGAATTCCATACATCGACATTAGTGTGTCCGATCACATATGATGTGGTCAAGGAGATCGAGTTACTACGAGTTCATCTTCGAAAAGGCCAACTTGAACAGCCCTCTGATGTACTGATTGATCAAATTCGAGCGATAGATAATCGACGATTTATCAGAAAAATAGGCAGGCTGACGAAGGAGCAAATTTCCAGTCTCAAATTGAATATCCGAATTGTTTTGGATCTTTAAAGTTGGACATAGTTGAGAAAGTTGAGGTAGTTTAGAGAGTTTAGAAAATCTCAACCTCCTCAACCTCCTCAACTCTCTAAACCTAAAGTATGACACGCTCCTACGCTCTCGATGTATTCCGCGGCGCTACTGTCTGCCTGATGATCTTGGTGAACAACCCCGGAAGTTGGTCACATATCTACGGTCCGTTGGAGCATGCACCCTGGCACGGTCTCACCCCTACTGATCTGGTCTTCCCCTTCTTCCTGTTCGCCGTAGGAAATGCAATGAGCTTTGTGATCCCCCGCCTGCAGCAGGAAGGCGATGCGGCCTTTTGGCGAAAAGTCATCAAACGCACGCTGATCATTTTCGGAGTAGGACTGTTTTTGAACTGGTGGCCTTTCGTTACGGAAGTGAACCGGATCGTTGAAGGCACCTCAGAACTGCAAAAAGTTACCATCTTCAAATCATTCACCTGGATCGACCTCGCAAAGAATGAAGCCGGAGAGATCATTGAGAATATAAAAGGAGTACGCATCATGGGCGTGCTTCAACGCATCGCCCTCTGTTATCTGCTCGCGTCGATCATTGTTTATTATGGTGGCCCTCGCAAAGCATTTCTAGGCGCTGCCGTTCTCTTGCTCGGCTATTGGGCCCTTTGTCTGATCGGAAATCCGGCCGACCCATACAGCCTGAAAGGTTGGTTCGGCACCACGTGGGATCTGAATATTTTGGGCGTCTCACACGTATATAAAGGAGAAGGTATTCCGTTCGACCCGGAAGGATTAATGAGTACTCCGGCAGCGATCGCACAAGTGATCTTTGGATTTCTGGTGGGTGATTACATTCGAAAAGGACTCGCCGAGCACAATGGCATGTATCGAATGCTCAGCGGACTCTTCACCGTTGGCGTAGGTATGCTGGTGGCGGGATATTGCTGGGATCTGGTTTTCCCGATCAATAAAAAGATATGGACCAGTTCATACGCCATCTACACAACGGGCTTAGCGATCCTCACGCTTGCTACCATGATCTTCGTGATCGATGGAAAGAATGTACGAGGCGGACTGCTCAGCTTCTTCGACGTATTCGGTAAAAATGCGCTGTTTGTTTTTGCACTCAGTGCCTTTCTACCTAAGGGACTAGCACTCATCAAGCTGGAAAAAGGCGTGAATCCCTGGAACTGGCTCTATAAAAAAGTACTCATTCACACACCTGGCGCACCGGAAAACGGATCACTACTCTACGCACTCTGCGTGATCACATTCATGTGGGGAATCTGCTGGTGGATGGATAAAAAACGGATCTATGTGAAGGTTTAGATGGTTGAGACAGTTGAGACAGTTGAGACAGTTTAGGCAGTTGAGATTCTTAATAAACTCAACCTTCTCAACTGCCTCAACTCTCTAAACTAAATCAACTCTCTCAACGCGCAAAACTCCGTTTTGCGCTTACATATTCCTCCTATACTGCCCTCCCACCTCATACAAGGCATGGGTGATCTGGCCAAGAGAACAATATTTCACGGTCTCCATCAATTCTTCAAAAAGATTTCCGTTCTCGATAGCCACTTGTTTGAGTCGAGCGATCTTCTCTGCTGAACGATCCGTATTTCTCACCTGAAACGCACGCAGATTATTGATCTGCTGCTCCTTCTCCTCCTCATTACTGCGGATCACTTCGCCCGGAACGATGGTCGGAGAACCCTGCTTATTCAAAAAGGTATTCACCCCCACGATCGGCAATTCACCCGTATGCTTCTGATGCTCGTAATACAAACTCTCTTCCTGTATCTTATTCCGCTGATACATCCGCTCCATCGCGCCCAATACCCCACCGCGCTCCGTGATGCGATCGAACTCCACCAGTACTGCTTGCTCCACCAAGTCGGTCAGCTCCTCAATGATAAACGACCCTTGTATGAAATTCTCCGTCTTCGCCGATCCCAACTCGCGGTTGATGATCAGCTGAATCGCCATCGCCCGACGCACACTCTCCTCCGTAGGTGTAGTGATCGCCTCATCGTAAGCATTCGTATGTAACGAATTACAATTATCATAGATCGCATACAAAGCCTGCAGCGTGGTGCGGATATCATTGAAATCGATCTCCTGCGCGTGCAAAGAACGACCCGATGTTTGAATATGATACTTCAACATCTGGCTTCTCTTGTTGGCCTTGTACTTATACTTCATGGCCGTGGCCCAGATACGACGCGCAACCCGACCGATCACGCTGTACTCCGGATCCATTCCATTGCTGAAGAAAAAGGAAAGATTCGGCGCGAAATCATCGATGTTCATCCCACGGCTTAAATAATATTCCACATAGGTGAAACCGTTGGACAACGTGAACGCCAACTGCGTGATGGGATTTGCACCCGCCTCCGCAATGTGGTATCCGCTGATCGACACCGAATAGAAATTCCGAACCTTCTCCCGAATGAAATACTCCTGCACATCTCCCATCAACTTCAAAGCAAACTCAGTTGAGAAAATACAAGTGTTCTGTGCCTGATCCTCTTTCAGAATATCCGCCTGCACGGTACCACGCACCTGCATGAGAGCTGCTTGTCGGCACTGCTCGTATACATCAGCAGGCAAAACCTCTTCACCACTCATGCCGAGCAAACGAAGTCCCAACCCATCATGCCCTTCCGGTAAAGAGTCCGGTGCCAGTGGATTGTGGTATTTGGGACGAGCGCCATTACCATATTTTTCCTTTGCTTTCTGTTCCACTGCATCCCACAACCCCAATTCGGCGATCTTCTTCTCGCACTGCTGATCGATCGCGGCATTGAGGAAAAAGGCCAGCAACATGGGAGCCGGACCATTAATCGTCATTGATACCGAGGTCTTCGGATCGCAGAGATCGAATCCGCTGTATAATTTCTTAGCGTCATCTACTGTGGCAATGCTCACGCCGCTGTTACCCACTTTACCGTAGATATCGGGGCGATGATCGGGATCCTCTCCGTATAAGGTAACGGAGTCGAAGGCCGTGGAAAGTCGCGTAGCAGGCTGACCGAAACTGAGATAATGAAAGCGCTTGTTGGTCCGCTCCGGCCCACCCTCTCCGGCGAACATCCTCGTTGGATCCTCTCCTTCACGTTTCAATGGGAAAACGCCTGCTGTAAAAGGAAAATGTCCGGGTACATTCTCTCTACCCTGCCACCTGAGTAGATCACCCCAGTCTTTGTACTTGGGTAATACCACCTTCGGAATCCGGGTACCACTCAACGACACAGCCGTCATCGGCTGACGGATTTTCTTATCCCGCACCGTGTACTCGTAAAAATCTTCCTGATAAGCCTTTACTTTCTGCGGCCAGTTGGTGATCAGTTTCCGTGCTACGGGAGTAAGTTGATCGAAGAAGAACTGATATTGTTGCTGCAATAAATCGATCAGGGAAGCCTCCGCCTTGGATGCTTTCATGGTTTCAATGACACCTTGAAGCTGGTAGCATTTAGTTGCAATCGCGGATTGCTCCTCCACCAATTTATCATAGCCGCGATTATTCTCAGCGATCTCGGATAAATATCGAACCCGTGAAGGAGGAATGATCGATTGAGAAACGGCAGCCGTTTGTTTGCTTTGAAAATCACCGAAACGAACACCGGCCTTGGTTTCCAGTTTGTTCAGCAAAAGGGAGAACAGTCGATTCATCCCCTCGTCGTTGAACTTGCTGGCCATCGTTGCCACGATGGGAAGCTCCTCATCTGCTGCGGTAAATAATTTATGATTGCGTTTGTATTGTTTGCGAATATCTGAGAGGGCGTCGAGTGCACCGGCCTTGTCGGATTTATTCAGACAGATGAGGTCGGCATAATCCAGCATATTGATCTTCTCGAGTTGCGTAGCGGCCCCATATTCAGGGGTCATCACATACAAACTAACCTGACAGAAATCGAGGATGCTCGCATCACTTTGTCCCACCCCTGCACTTTCCAAAATGATCAGATCGAATCCGGCTTGCTGACAGATGGCAAGCGCATCATTGACGGCAGCACTGAGCGCCGTGTTGTCCTCCCGCGTCGCCAAACTTCTCATGTAGGCACGGGGATGATGAATGGCGTTCATTCGGATACGATCGCCCAGTAAGGCGCCACCTGTTTTTTTCTTGGATGGATCTACTGAAATAACAGCGATGGTCTTGTCAGTGAATTGGTTCAGAAACCGACGAACGATCTCGTCAGTAACAGAAGATTTTCCCGCACCGCCGGTACCGGTAATCCCCAAAACTGCGTTTTGGGGATGTTGAGGGTTGAGGGATGAGGGTTGAGAGGGTTGAAGGGTGAAGGGTGAAGGGTGAAATTGTTGAGGGAGTTGAGAGGGTTGAGAAAGTTGAGCAGATTGAGTGTTTTCGGCGAGGGTGATGCTGCGGGCGATGGAGCGGATATCGGCCTGCTCGTCGAGGATGTGGTTTACATCGGCGTAACTGTTTTGTACTTGAACGCTGCGGCATTGTTCGATCACATCGTT
>Ga0082207_1000582_pt1 | contig 20450 bp, 17 predicted proteins | sample LakMenEpi10Aug09_FD_71540 | JGI IMG/M metagenome (GOLD analysis project Ga0082207, IMG submission 71540)
AGGAAGCTTTTATGGAGATTATAACTTTGTTAGAGGTGCACTTACTGCAACTGATGAAAATATAAGTAAAGCTAGTGAACCTATTAAATCTTGAGTACTAGCGCAATTTTATTAGTTGGCGGCAAAGGAACTCGACTAGCGCCAATAACTAATCAGACACCAAAACCAATGTTGCTAGTTGCCGCTGTCCCTTTTACAGAGCACCAGATTAGAAAGGCAGCTAACGCAGGCATTACTGAGATAGTGCTGGCAACCTCATATAAAGCTGAGCTCTTTGAGCCATATTTTGGTGATGGCGCAAGATTTGGCATCAATATTAAATATGCAGTTGAAAGCAGCGCCCTTGGCACAGCAGGTGGCATTAGAAATGCGGCAGAGTTACTGAGCCCATGTGATCAGGTAGTTATATTTAATGGTGATGTATTAAGTGGGCATAGTTTATCTAGCCAGTTAAAGTTTCATAAGGATAATAATGCCGAAGTAACTTTGTATTTGACTAAAGTAGATGATGCTAGAGCTTACGGCTGCGTTGAGTTAGCAGGCGATAATACTGTTAAATCTTTTCTAGAAAAGATGGAAAATCCAGTTAGCAATTTAATTAATGCTGGTTGCTATATTTTTAACCGTAATATTATTAATAATATTCCAAAAGGTAAGGTAGTAAGTGTGGAGCGAGACACTTTTCCATCACTTTTAAATGCCGGGAGTAAGGTCTATGGCTATTTAGATAACGCATATTGGCTAGATATCGGCACTCCGGCCGCACTTGTTAAGGCATCTGCAGATCTAGTTACTGGTGTTATTAAATCTACTGCCACTTTAGAGCACACCGGAGATAGAATAATTTCAGATACCGCTGTTATTAATAGTTCAGCCCTGATAAATAATGGATCCGTCATTGATAGTGAAGTTATAGTTGAAAGTGATACCCAGATAAGTGGTTCAATCATCGGAAAAGGTGCGAAAATAGGTAAAAATTGCAAAATAATTGACTCGATCATTGCTCCAGGTGCTCAAATTGATGCGGGAATGGTAGTAATTTCGAATTATTTAGGGTTTTAATTTCCCCAATTTGACCTATCTCGACTTGACTTAATCGAGTTACAAGCGTGTAATTATCCCATTAGCGGGCACACCCTGGCCCTATAGGAACTAGCAGCTACCGAGCTTCTGGTACTCAGATTTATAAGGAGAGATATGTTAGAAAAAGATGCAGCCCTTGCGGCCCTAGTAGTTTCCTCAGAACAGCTTTCATGGCAGGAGCGGGCGCTTTGTGCTCAGACAGATCCAGAGGCATTTTTTCCTGAGAAGGGTGGTTCAACTAGAGAGGCTAAGCGAGTCTGCCTTTCCTGTGAGGTTCGTTCTGAATGTCTTGAGTATGCGTTAGCTCATGATGAGCGTTTTGGAATTTGGGGTGGATTATCAGAACGTGAGCGTCGACGCTTAAAGCGCCGTAGCGCTTAAAATAACGGGTGGCTGAAAAGCAGAGCACCGGGGGCCTAGCCCAAGTAGAAGATCAGTATGTAAGTGCAATTCTCATTACCCACGATGGTGCAACTTGGCTTAGTGAAGTTGTTGCAGCACTTTCATCACAAAAGCACCCAGTTGATCAAATAATTGCTGTTGATACTGGTTCAAAAGATAACTCAGTTAAATTATTAAGCAACTCTGGTATCGAGGTAATAAAAAAATCACGAAGCACTGGCTTTGGCGCCGCAGTTAGCGCCGCAGTTACAAGTTTGCCAAAAAAACACTCTGAAGATGGTGAGCAAGAGTGGCTTTGGATTTTACATGATGACTGTGCACCTGATCGTTATGCGTTAGCTAAATTATTAGAGGCGGTAGTTAGCCGTCCACAAGTTGGTATTGCCGGACCAAAAATTTTAGGTTGGTATGACCGCAAACATATTTTAGAAGTCGGAATAAGTATTACTGAGAATGGCTCAAGATGGACTGGCCTAGAAGATCGCGAATATGATCAAGGACAGCACAATGATGTTGCAACTGTTCTTGCGGTTTCAACAGCTGGTATGTTAATTAAGCGCTCGCTATTTGAAGAGCTAGGTGGATTTGATCCGAGCCTTGAATTATTTAGGGATGATATTGATTTAGGTTGGCGAGCACATATCGCAGGGCATTCAGTTATTTGTGTTGGTGAAGCAATCATTTATCATGCCGAAGCTTCATCATCTGAGCGGCGTTCAATTGATGTAAAAGATGCAATCTTGCATAGGCCGCTACTACTAGATAGGCGTAATGCCGCTTTTGTTTTACTTGCTAACTCAAGTTGGTGGATCCTGCCTTGGGTAGCAATTCAGCTTTTAGTCACTTCATTGGGTAGATCATTTATTTATTTACTAGCAAAACTACCTGGGTATGCAGCTGATGAGATTGCAGCAATTGGTTTATTAATCTTTAAGCCAGCAGATTTAATTAAATCAAGAAGATATCGCAAAAGAAATAGAGTTTTAACTCCCAGAGTAATAAAACCTTTTATCCCACCACGCGGGGCTCAGGTACGAGCAATTATTGAAAGAGTTGCATCATCAATTCTAAATGCCTTTAAACCAGGAAAAGTTGATCAACCAATTAAAAGGGTAAAAAGTTACTCAGAAATTGGTGTAATTGATGAAAGTTTTGATGAAATAGATTCATTTACTACTCAAAAATTTAGCAAAATTAAAGCCTTAGTTAAGCAACCTTTGTTATTTGGTGTTTTAATTACTTTGACCATCTCAATATTTTATTCACGAAATAGATTCGGTTCCCTTTCAGGTGGCGCACTTGCGGTTGCACCGGACAGCGCGATGCAATTAATTTCTTCATATGTAGATTCATGGCATTTAGTTGGCTTGGGTAGTAGTAATCAAGCACCAGTCTGGCAGCCAATTATTGGCATTCTATCTTTAATAACTGCAGGCAATCCTCAAATATTTTTAGCATTACTTATGTTTTTAACTCCGCTAATTTTATTTATATTAGCCTATAAAACAGCTAGATCTTATTCCCTAACAAATTATTCATCAGTTTTTGTTGCTTTTCTTTATGCGTTCTCACCCGTAGTTCTAACCTCAATAAATCAAGGACGCCTTGGCACAATTGCAGTTGCAATGTTCCTACCTGTACTTTTGCAATTATTAATTAAAAGTAAACTAGTTGAGCATCTCACTTGGCGAAGAACCTATTTAATAGCCCTAGTTGCAGGTTTAGCTAGTGCTTTTTCAAAATTATTTTTACTTGGTTGGATAATGATACATTTTATTTTTATACTGAATTACTATCTAAGTAGTACTAATTGGCGAACATATAAATGGAAAGAGATTCAAGATAATTTAAATAATAATGAGATTAAAAAGCGTTTTGCCATATTAGTTACACCATTTTTAATGAATCTTCCAATCTCATTATCATTAATTACTAATCCAATTACCTCACTACGTGAGCCTGGCCTAAGCCTTGCATCAGGTGATCAATTGTCTGTTTTGATGTTTAATCCTGGTGGATTATCTGCGCCTCCACTAATTATTTTTGCACCATTTCTGATTTATTTATTAGTTAGCTTGATCTCTATTGATCAAAGAAAACCAGCAATAATTGCGATGCTAACCATGTTTTTTGCCGTGACTCTTAGTTCTTATTACATAGAAGGAAATAGCAGTGAGGCCCAACGGGTGTGGAGTGGTCCACTAATCATTTTTGCCCAGCTACTTCTCTTACTATCTGTTTTTGCAGTGGGTGAGCGATTAATACCACAACTTCGTCGATCAAATTTTGGGTTTAGGCATATAGCATCTGTTTTAACCACCGTTATAACAATTTACTCAATAATAGCGGTAACGCTTTGGACAACAACTGTGGGGGCAAATTCCTTAGTAAAAACAGATCAAGAGCAAGTAGTACCAGCATTTATCTCTGACTTGGCTAATACCAATGAAAAACCTAAAACTTTAGTGATTCGTAAGAATAAAGAACAATTGCAATACTTCATCACTCGCGGTGGAGATTTGCAATTAGGAAATGCTGATATTGCAATTAAAACTCCCGAGCAGGTGCATAAAGTGATTGTTGAATTAGTCAACGGAGTTGGATCTACTAGCAGTCAGGTTTTAGGCTTTTACGGTATCCAATATATTTTTATGAAAGATCCAGCAGATGCTGGGCTGTTAAGAACAATTGATGGAATTGGTGGCTTTACCCGTAGCTCTGCAACAAAAGATGGAGTGGTTTGGAAGGTTAATAATGCCCTTGCCAGAGTTACATACCAAAGTAATCTTGGAAAATATTTTGCTTTAAATTCAACAGATAGAGCAGCTACGGCTTATGTTCCTGGACCTGGTGTGGTGATTTTGGCAGAACAATTTGATAAGTCATGGCAGTTACTACTAAACGGAAAACTAATTAAGCTAGAACAAAATCAATTTGGTGTGCCAATATTTAAAATTCCAGAGAAAGGTGATATCTCATTGATTCATAATGGGGTTTCACGCAGAGCTTGGATTTCATTGCAATTAATAATTGTTTTAACAGTTATTGTCTTAGCTCTACCAGCTGGACGAAAGCGACGTGAGGTTCCACTTGAGGAGCTGGTATGAAATTTAAACCATTGAATTTCAGGGTAATTGCGTTAATTTTAAGTATATTTATATTGGCTACTGCCACATACTTTGCCCCAGAAAAAAATGATCAAGTTAAATTAACTTCTACTTATCCCGCAACAGTTTGCCCTGCAATTGGTAATAAAGTTTCATCCATTGCCGCCTTGACTAATTCAAAAGTTAATCGACGGCTAGTAGATGGCAGGAGCAAGAAACTTAATCCAGGTAAAAGCAGTGTGATTGTCCTAACGAAAGAAGCAGTATTAGTTGAGGGTAATGCAGGTACAGCAATAACTTTTGCAAATAATGCTTGGAAATCTGTTGTGCCTTGTTCGGTTAGTAATGGCATGCAATGGTTTGTTGGTGGCTCTGGAGCTTTAACTAGTAAGTCTTTTCTTTATATTGTTAACAGTGGATTTAGTGAGTCTGTAGTAGATCTTGAAATATTTACACCAAACGGCGCTTTAGAGCCGAGGAGTGTAGCTATTCCACAAAATTCAACAAAGAAATTATCGATTGATTCACTTATTCCAGGTGAGGACATAATTGTCATTGGCGTTAAAACTATATCTGGACGAGTGAGTTCATATCTATTTGATGAAAGAAAAAAGGGACTTAGGTCACTTGGTGCAGATTTTATAGCACCGATTGGATCTAGTAGTAAGAAAGTAACTATTTCTGCAATATCTGGGTTAACTGGAAAATTAGTTTCCCAAGCTAATTCTGCCTCACACTCCATGCGCTTATTAGTACCAGGAAAAATTGATGCAAATATTAGCGTCACAATTAATTCAAATGATGGCAACTTTGTGCCAATTGGTCTAGCAGAACTAAATATAAAAAGTCAGCGTGTGTTAAATATTCCATTAACTTTTGCTCCAACTAATCAGGCATTTTCAATTATTATTGATTCTGATCAACCACTTCTTGCATCAGTTCTTTCAACGTTTACTTACGGTAGAAGTAGTGAGATTGCTTGGGCTACAGCTGCTGATGATTTAGCAAAATGGAGTGTGAATCTAACTGGATCAAGACCAACCCTAACTTTTTCAGGCAAAAAAATTAATGTTGCTATTAGCGCAACTGGCACAAACGGTAAAAAAATAACAAAAATTGTCACTGGGTCTAACTTTGCTATCTGGAGACCACCGGTTGGATTAAATCGATTACAAATAACCGCAAACAATAAGGGTATTTCTGGCGGCGTAATCTTTTTACCCGAGGTTGGAAGTATCGGTAGTAGCTACATTCCTATGAATAATGGCGCGAACTTAGAAACAGCATCAGAGCCATTTGCCGATGCCAGCGTAATTACACGGGGCTAAATCCCAACTTTTATAGCAATTGAGCATTAACCTGTTCATATGAGAAAGTTATCTGGACGTAGGTGCTCACGGGCAAGTTGTACTAGCACTGCGATTAAAACCCTTACCTATGTCTACTCTGATTCAACTGCCGTTCTTGGTCCACTTTCAACCTATGCAGAACCACATAACTATGATCTATGCGCAGTACATAGTCAGCGGTTAACTGTGCCAGTTGGTTGGAGTGTAATTAAAGAGGAAGTAATCGATCACAGCAGCGGACCAACTGAAGAAGACTTAATGGCGATTGCTGACGCAGTTCGCGAAGTAGCCAATACAGATGTAAGTAGTAAGTCAATGCAGCCTGAATTGGGTCGACGCGGCCATTTGCGAGTATTACCCTCTAATTAATTTTTAAATTCCTCGCCCAAGGCCTAAGTTAAGAGTCTTATGTTAGAAAAAATTATCAAGGCATATGACATAAGAGGTTTAGTTAAAAATGAAATAACTCCTGATTTTTCCTTTGCACTCGGTGTAGCTTTTGCTAAATTTCTAGAGTATGAACGAGAGCCAGCAACAATTGTGGTTGGTGAAGATATGCGTGAATCCTCACCACTATTAGCTGATGCTTTTACCGATGGTGCGACTAGCCAAGGAATGGATGTAATCAGAATAGGACTTGCCTCAACAGATATGTTGTATTTTGCATCTGGAAAATTAAATTTACCTGGCATTATGTTTACAGCTAGCCATAATCCAGCAAAGTACAACGGAATGAAACTATGTAAAAGTGGTGCTCGCCCGATTGGGCAAGATACTGGCTTACTAAAAATTAGAGAATTAATTGAAAAAGGTGTTCCAATTTCAAACAGGCCAGTTGGCTCCTCTAGAAAAGAAAATCAATTAAAAGATTATGCTAATTATTTATTTGCGCAATTTCCTAAAAATACATTTAAAAAGCGAAAACTAAAGGTGGTAATTGATGCCGGAAACGGAATGGCTGGTTTTACTGCGCCAGCTGTAATGGCAAAGTTAGATATTGACCTTATACCGATGTACTTTGAGCTAGATGGCAATTTTCCAAATCATGAAGCTAACCCAATTGAGGCGAAGAATTTAAAAGATTTACAAAAGCGAGTTAAAAAAGAGAAAGCCGATATCGGCTTAGCCTTTGATGGAGATGCCGACCGCTGCTTTCTAATTGATGAAGCAGGTGGATTAGTTAATCCATCCGCGCTAACAGCGCTAATTGCCGCTCGGGAGTTAAAGGCCAACCCGGGAGCAAGCATTATTTATAACCTAATCTCATCTAAAGCTGTTCCTGAGGTTATTGCAGAAAATGGTGGAGTTGGCATTAGAAGCCGGGTTGGGCATTCCTATATTAAAAGCATGATGGCTGAAACTGGCGCTGTCTTTGGCGGTGAACACTCTGGACATTTCTATTTTAATGATTTTTGGCGAGCAGATTCGGGCATGCTTGCCGCGCTCTATGCGTTAGCTGAATTAATGGGTAGTAACTCCTCACTCTCTGAGTTACTAAAGCCATACAACAGATATATATCTAGTGGTGAAATAAATACTAAAGTAAAAGATGTGACAAAATCTATTTCACGCGTTCGTGATAAATATCATGGTAAATACCAAGTTGATGAGTTAGATGGCTTAACCATTACAGCTTCCACCTGGTGGTTTAACCTAAGACCATCAAATACAGAGCCATTACTTCGATTAAATGTCGAGGCCGATACTGAAAAAGAGATGATTAAGATTAGGGATGCCGTATTAGCCTTGATCTAAAGGTGATAAAAACCTTTCAGGCAGGGTATCTTTATCCCCTAACCGCTGATTAAAACCATTGATTAAGTAGACAAATTTATAGGAGAGTAATGAGTACAACGACTGTGATTAAAAGTGATGTTGCTAATCCTGCACTAGCAAGTGAAGGAAAAAAGAAAATTGAGTGGGCAGCGAGAAATATGCCAGTACTTGCTCAAATTAAAGATCGCTTTGCAAAAGAAAAGCCATTCACAGGAATTCGAATTGCGGCATGTATGCATGTCACAACTGAGACAGCCAACTTAATGTTAGCGTTAAAAGCAGGCGGTGCTGATATCGCGCTTTGCGCTTCAAATCCACTTTCAACACAAGATGACACAGCAGCAGCTTTAGTTTATGAATACGGAATTTCAGTTTTTGCTAAAAATGCTATTGATCGCGATGGTTACTACAAGCATTTAAACTCTGCCTTAGATATAAAACCACAATTGGTATTTGATGATGGATGTGATCTAGTAAATGTTCTTCACACATCACGCACAGAATTAATTGAAGGAGTAATGGCTGGCTGTGAGGAGACCACAACTGGTGTAATTCGACTTAGCCAAATGGCTAAAGATGGTGCCTTAAAGTTTCCAATGATTGCAGTTAATGACACTGACACGAAACACATGTTTGATAATCGATATGGAACAGGACAATCTACTTTTGATGCAATTTTCCGCGCTACAAATACATTAATCGCTGGAAAGATCGTAGTTGTTGCTGGATTCGGTTACTGCGGTAAAGGTGTTGCTGAACGGGCAAAAGGGCTAGGCGCAGAGGTAATCGTTACAGAGATTGATCCAACTAAGGCGTTAGATGCGTTAATGCAAGGCTTCAGAGTTATGCCAATGACAAAGGCTGCAGCAATTGGTGATTTATTTATTACGGTCACCGGTAACCGGGATGTATTACGTGATGAACACTTTAAACAGATGAAAGATGGCGCTATTTTGGCTAACTCTGGCCACTTTGATATTGAAATTGACGTGGCTTGGCTTGAGAAGAATGCAAAAGAAAAGAATTTAAAGATGAGACACCAAACTGATGAGTATGTAATGGCAGATGGTCGCCGAATTCTTCTAATTGCAGAGGGCAGACTTGCGAATCTTGGCGCGGCAGAAGGCCATCCAGCATCTGTAATGGATATGTCATTTTCTGATCAAGCACTTACCGCTGAGTGGTTATTAAAAGCTGGTACGGGATTACCGGCTGGATTACATGAAGTCCCAGTTTCAATCGATAAAGATGTGGCAAGGTTAAAGCTAGAAAGTATGGGATCTTCACTGGATGTATTAACGCCAGCACAAGAGCTGTACTTAAACTCTTGGGAACACGGTTCTTAAATGCCATTAGTCATGGTCGTTGATGACGATCAAGACTTAGCAGAGATGCTTAGCATCGTCTTAACTGGTGCTGGCATGGAGGTTGATTTAGTAAATCGGGGAGATCAAGTTATGGATCTCTTTAATTCCCATACCCCTGATTTAGTTTTATTAGATGTGATGTTGCCAGGTATTGATGGAATTGAAGTTTGTAAAATAATTCGTGAAAGTTCAATGGTTCCAATTGTTATGTTAACGGCAAAAGGTGACACTCAAGATGTTGTATTAGGTCTAGAGGCTGGTGCTGATGATTACATGGTAAAGCCATTTAAACCACAAGAGCTAGTAGCGCGAATCAACACAAGATTACGACGAAGTACCAAAGTCGGTTCACTTTCAATCTTTGATTTAGTTATTGATCAACTAGAGCATAAAGTTTTAAAAGATGGAAAAGAAATTGCACTAACTCGCTTGGAGTTTGATTTATTAGCAACTTTGGCGAAAGAGCCAGGCAGGGTCTTTACTAGAGAAGCTCTTCTAAGTGAAGTATGGGGATATCAACATGCAGCCGATACTCGGTTAGTGAATGTGCACGTACAAAGATTGCGTTCAAAAATTGAGTCAGATGCGGATAATCCAGAGTATGTCCTAACAGTTAGAGGAGTTGGATACAAAGCGGGAGCGGCAAAGGCTTAGCCATGATAATTAGTAAGTTAAGAATTAAGCAATCTCTTAGTCTTAAAGTATTAGTAATAAATATTGTTTTTGCAATATTTATTGCAACAATTATTGGCATAGTTGTTCAAAATAGAGTTGCATCTACTGTAATTAAAGAAAAAATAAGTATTTCAAAAGTTGAGACGGCTAGTGCGTTGTATTTAGCACAAGGGCATTTTAACTTAGCTAGATTTCAAGATGATAAAGAGCTTAATAAAGTTGTTCAGGATTTTATTGCTTCAAGCAGAGAAGATGGTTCCTTCTCAGGTAGAGAGACTGTAATTCTTCCAATACCAAATTCAACAAAGAATCAGAGTATTTACCAGACTGTGCCAACTTTACTTGTACTTGATTCTATTCCAGAAAAATTTCGCGAGCAGGTTAGAAAAAGTGAGGATGTATTAGACAAAAGAATTACAATCAGTTACTCAGATGGTAAAGAATTCCCTGGTTTTATAATTGGGAGAAAATTGAATATACCTCGCTCAGGTACTTATGAGATCTATTATCTCTTTAAGCTAGATGCTCAATATCAAAGTATTGATGATATTACTTGGACTTTAGTATTAACTGGATTTTTATTGATTTTATTAATTGGTGTAAGTACTCAATTTGTTATACGCCAAGTTGTATCACCAGTTCAAGCGGCAGCTTCAGTTGCAGAGAAGTTCACACAAGGAGATTTTTCAAGTCGAATGACAGTTTCTAGTAACGATGAATTAGCTAGTTTAGGTAATTCATTTAATGAAATGGCAGTATCAATTCAGCAACAAATTTATCGGCTAGAAAATCTATCAATGCTTCAACAAAGATTCGTTTCTGATGTTTCTCATGAACTACGGACTCCTTTAACAACTTTAAGGATGGCAGCAGAGGTTATTTATCAAGAAAAAGATAGTTTTGACCCAAGTGTTGCCAGGAGTAGTGAGCTTTTAATTAATCAAATTGATCGATTTGAGCTATTACTCTCTGATTTACTAGAAGTGAGTAGATTTGATGCCGAAGCAGCATCTATTGATTTAACTACATTTAACATTGTTAATTTATTGAAGAAAACTGTCGATTATCTTCACCCAAGTAAAGCTACAAAACTAGTAATTGATTCACCAAATGAATTAATTCATATTCAAGCTGATCAACGAAGAATTGAACGTATTCTACGTAACCTAATTTCAAATGCAATAGATCACGGCGAGGGTAAGAGTATAAAAGTTCGTATCGCAGAAAGTGATAATGAAGTAGCAATAAGTGTTCGTGATTTTGGATTAGGTTTTAATGAAGATGATGCACCTTTCTTATTTGATCGTTTTTGGCGAGCAGATCCATCTAGAGCTAGAACAAGTGGCGGAAGTGGACTCGGTCTTTCGATTGCCCTTGAAGATACAAAACTGCATCAAGGTCAGTTGCTTGCTTGGGGCAGTCCGCACCAAGGTGCTCACTTTGTGTTAACGCTGCCAAAAAATCATGGAAACTTAGTTCAATCATTTCCAATTGCATTAATACCAGAAGATAAATTATCTACAGTAAAAGAATAATTAATATTTTAGAGTAAAAACTGTGTTATAAAAGTTAAGTGCTTAAATCAATACTTAGCCTTAAAGACCTTATTTATCCAAGATTTTGTATAAGTTGTCAGAAGTATGGCGATTTCATTTGCTTAAAATGCAAAACTAGCTGGTTAGTAAAACCTAGAAAAACTAAAGTGGTAGGTATAGATCATTATTTTGTTGAAGATTACAATGAGTATAGTGCAAGAATAATATTAGCTTCCAAAGAAAGTGGCAATAAAATAGCAATTAATCTACTTGCTAATGCAGTAGCGAGATCAGTTAATTTTGCAGTTTCAGAGAAAAAATTTAGTACTCAGATTAACTTAGTTAGTATTCCATCACAAAAAAATGTAATTAGAAATAGAGGCCGAGATCATATAAGTGATTTAATTTCTCAAGTTATAATTGAGTTATCTGGAATGGGTTTTACCGCAAAGTACTTACCGATATTAAGTTTGGCAAAAAAGTCTAAAGATCAAAGTACTTTAAATAGTGTTGAGCGATTGGTAAATATGAAAAATGCCTATATAGTCAATAATTCACTAAATTCCCAGGATGGAATCTTTCTAATTGATGATCTGATAACTACCGGAGCATCAGTTAAGGAGGGGGTAAGGGCGTTGGTTCAAGCCAAAATCACCGTTAATGGGATAATTACTGCGTGTGCGGTGGGGCGTAATTCTCTAATACGATAAGCCACTCAGTATTTAGCCAATTCAAAAATTAGACACCAGTGGAGGCGCCTTGTGGGTTTATTAGACAAAATCTTGCGTGCTGGTGAGGGACGAGCAGTTAAAGAGCTTGTAAAAATTTCATTACAAGTTAATAAATTTGAACCAGAAGTTTCATCCTTAGATGATCAATCACTGCGTGCTAAAACAGATAGTTTTAAAGAGCGTGTTAATAAAGGTGAAACTTTAGATTCAATTTTACCTGAAGCTTTTGCTGTTGTAAGAGAAGCTGCAAGACGCACGTTAGGACAACGACATTACGATGTTCAGTTAATGGGTGGCGCCGCACTTCATAAAGGAAATATTGCAGAGATGAAAACTGGTGAAGGAAAAACTTTAGTTTCAACATTGCCAGCATATTTAAATGCCCTTACCGGTAAAGGTGTTCATATAGTTACCGTAAATGATTATTTAGCAGAGCGCGATAGTGAATGGATGGGACGTGTTCACCGCTTTTTAGGTCTTAAAGTTGGAGTGATTCTTGCAAGTATGTCACCGGCTGAGCGGCGAGAGGCATATGCAGCTGATATCACCTACGGAACAAATAATGAGTTTGGTTTTGATTATTTAAGAGACAACATGTCATGGTCATTGGCTGATTGTGTTCAAAGATCACATAATTTTGCAATTGTTGATGAGGTTGACTCAATTTTAATTGATGAGGCAAGAACACCTTTAATTATTTCTGGACCAGCAGATAAAGCAACTAAATGGTATGTCGAATTTGCAAATATTGTTGCAAGACTAAACCGAGATACTCATTATGAAGTAGATGAGAAAAAGCGAACAGTTGGTATTTTAGATGAGGGAGTTAGTAGGGTTGAAGAAGCGCTAGATATAAGTAATTTATATGAATCAGCAAATACTCCAATGATTGGGTATTTAAACAATGCTATTAAGGCTAAAGAGTTGTTTAAGCGCGATAAAGATTACGTAGTGATGAATGGTGAATTATTAATTGTTGATGAGCACACCGGTCGAATGTTGTCAGGGCGGCGATATAGTGAAGGACTTCACCAATCCCTTGAGGCAAAAGAGCGTATTGAGATCCAGGATGAAAATCAGACCCTAGCCACAATTACACTACAAAATTACTTCCGCCTCTATAAAAAGCTAAGTGGTATGACAGGTACGGCTATGACAGAGGCCTCTGAATTTATGCAAATTTATAAGCTAGGTGTGATTCCAATTCCAACCAATAAAAAAATGCAACGTATCGATCAATCTGATTTAATTTATAAATCTGAAGTAGGTAAATTTACTGCTGTAGCCGAAGATATTGCCGCACGGCATAAAAAAGGCCAGCCCGTATTAGTCGGAACTGTTAGCGTTGAAAAATCTGAGGAGTTATCGGCAATTCTAAAACGCCGCGGTATCGCACATGAAGTATTAAACGCTAAACAACATGAGCGCGAAGCCGCAATTATTGCAAGAGCTGGAACTGTTAGCGCTGTAACTGTTGCAACTAATATGGCAGGCCGTGGTACTGACATTATGCTTGGTGGAAATCCAGAGTTTATGGCAGATTTTGAATTACAACGCCAGGGATTAAATCCTGTAGAAACTCCAGAAGAGTATGAAAAAGCTTGGCCAGCTGAAATCACTAAGCAAAAAGAATCAGTTGCAAAAGAACATGAAACGGTAGTTTCACTAGGTGGACTTTATGTTTTAGGAACAGAGCGCCATGAATCTAGGCGAATTGATAATCAGTTAAGAGGTAGATCTGGTCGCCAAGGAGATCCTGGTGAGTCAAGATTTTATTTATCTTTACAAGATGAACTAATGCGCAGATTTAACTCTGGATTAGTTGAGCGATTCTTAGGAGCAGCTGGCATGCCAGAAGAGACTCCACTGGAATCAAAAATTGTTAGCAATGCAATTAAATCAGCACAGACTCAGGTTGAATCACTAAACTTTGAAATGCGTAAGAATGTTTTAAAGTATGACGATGTAATGAACAAACAGCGAGAGGTTGTCTACTCAGAGCGCCGTGAAGTACTCGAAGGTGCTGATATTAAAGACTTAGTACGTAAATTTTTAGATGAAACTGTCACCGCCTACGTTGATTCTGCAACTGCAACCGGTGTGGCCGAAGATTGGGATCTAGAAACTTTATGGGCAGCTCTAAAAGGCTTATTTCCGATCTCATTTACTGCAGAAGAGTTATTAAATGAAATCGGTGGAGCCTCATCGTTAGATAGTGATTTCTTACTTGATCGGATCTTAACTGAAGCTAATTTAGCTTACGAGAAACGAGAGAGTGAACTTACTTCAACAGTAATGCGAGAGCTTGAGCGAAAAATATTACTATCTGTATTAGATCGTAAATGGCGAGAGCATCTTTATGAAATGGATTACCTGCAAGAAGGAATTGGTTTACGCGCTATGGCGCAGCGAGATCCACTTGTTGAGTACCAGCGAGAAGGCTTTGATTTATTCTCAGCAATGATGGACGCCATTAAAGAAGAGTTAGTTAGTTACTTATTTAACGCAGAGGTACAAGTTGAAGGTGATCAAGTTGGCGCTAAGGGACTTACCCCGGCGCCAACACCAGTTACCCAACTTCAGTATTCCGCTGCTGAAATCGAACCTACGCCAGCAGGTGGAACTTCTAAAAACGCACCTTGTCCATGTGGTTCTGGTAAAAAATATAAAAGGTGTCACGGAGAGGTTTAAAGCAGATTTAATTCAGTACAAACCCACCTTTTATCAACTCCTTCAAATCTTAAAATAAGTGATCGCACTCTCTCCTTGATTCTAAGTGTCACTGCAGCTTCAATGACTCCTTCGATAGGTTGATTTAAATAAATTTTGCGAATCCGGCAAGAATTATCTAGCTCTTTTCCTTCTTTAATTAGTTTGTTAATTACAGATCGATGACAGTTATTTGCTAATTGCATTACACCCCTTCTACCTGACCAAATTTCAATAATTGTAATAATAAAGCTCTCACTCCACTCATTAATATCAGGAAGATCAGTTAGATTCGATGGCGTAGAAGAAAATTTTGGATGCGACCATTCATTGCCAAATTCAGTATCGATAGTTGGTACTAAATATAATTTTGTCTTGTTAGTAAATATTGGTGCTTGCTTAGGTTGATTAGTTATCATTTGCTAACTCTGCATACTTAACCAGAGATATATATCATCCGAACGGATGATCTTTAATAATAAAATTACTGGTAAATAAGAGAATATGAATATTTCTAATCTAGATATCCTTAAAAATTCGAGGCTTGCGATGGGGCTAGCATTATTTGTTATTGCCATTGGATCAGGTCAATTAATAGCCAAAGAAGCTAATCGCACCGTAATGGTCTGGGCAACCCAAGGTGACCTAGCCCCCGGTCAATTAATTACCCAATCAGATATTAAAACTGTTTCAGTACTACTGCCACAGTCAGCTAAGAATTATTTATCAGTAAAAGCTGAAATAATTGGAGCATTAGTTTTAACCCATATAAGTACTGGAGATTTAATCCCTACATCAGCAATCACTTCCTCCTCCCAAGTACTAGATCAAAGATTTGTTCCACTAACTCTTGAACTCACTGATCTACCAGTTGATTTAATACGTGGTGAGATAATTGATATTTATGCGATTCCAAACCGTGATTCCAAAATAATTACTTCACCACAATTAGTTGCAGAAAATATCTCAGTTTCAGCTGTCAATGAACGAAATAACTCAGGTAAGGTGAGTGTGTTAGTAATATTAAAAAGTGATTTAGTTATGCCGACTCTAGCAATGCTTGCTGATAGTAGGTTTGTTATTGTCCGAAGCATCTGAATTAAAACTTAACCTTATTACTGCCATAAGTAGTAGTGATCAAGAGGAGATTGTTGCATCACTACTTTATTCACAAGGCTGCAACATAATATATAGAGCAATTACTTTTGATAAATTAATCAATTTTCTAAGTGAACTTAAAACCCTAGTAAGTGTTTTGTATTCAAAAGAGTTTGCAAGTCAAGCAGATTTAGTCAGATTAATTAAAACATTTAAGCAACATAAATTTATTGAAATAGATGATAAATTTAATCCTTCTTCTATACTCTCAGATCTTGCTCAAATTACTCGTCCTGCGCTATTTCATCAATTAGCTAGGTTAGATAATTTAGTGACTGTAATTGGATCACCTGATTCACCTGGAATTTCAACAATCACAAATCATCTAGCTAATAAGCTTTCAGCTACTCTAATTACATCAACTCATCATAATTTAAGACCATTGGGTTTAAGTAAAGTGAGTCAAATTCCAGCATCGCAATTGGGCAAGATGATTGAGAGTTTTAGTGAAGATCAGCTGATAATTGATGGCGGCAGTACTACTTCACTAACTAAAACGCTGGCAGATAGAAGAGTAAATGCGCAGTGGCTTAGTCAAAGTATTAGCTGTAGCGGGTATTTAATTTATGTAGTTAAATCTGAAGAAAATGGCATTACATATCTATCTGAATTTATTAGTGACTTTAATAATCTAGTAAGTGCTCCAAGTCTGATCTGCGTACTCAACCAACAACGCTTTGATCGATTTGGGCAGCTAATTCAGAAGCGCTTTACTGAACTAGCGACTTCTTATCCCGTAGTGACGCTGCCATATGACATGGGCGCTATTAGGGCGATGAATTCACCGCAAAGTAAGTACCAATTTTGGCGCAGTAATGCATTTAGTAAGCAGATAGCAAAAATTGGTAATCACATCAAGTAGTACTGCCTCTACCATTGGCCCATGGCCACCTTCATCGAGTTAATCTCAGATAACTCAAAACTAACCCCTGATCAAGTCGAACATCTTGAGCAATTAGTTGCTGAGTGGCGCTTGCTAGCAGATTTATCTTTTGCAGATTTAGTTTTATGGCTGCCAATTAGAAAAGATGAAAAATCTTGGCCAGATGGCTACATAGCAATCGCACAAATACGGCCAACTACTGCCGCTACTGTTTTTAGCAATGATTTAATTGGATCGACAATTGATTGGGGAATAAGACCAAAGATTGATCAAGCTTTATCAGAGGGTGAAATAGTAAGAGATACTGCGCCAGAACTTGTTGGCGAAATAATGATTAAAGAAGAAAGTGTGCCAGTCATTTTCGAAGGTAAAACTTTAGCTGTTATATCAAGGCACCGGAATGCAGATCTAATGCGGCTTCCATCTAAGCTTGAATTAAATTATCGCGAAATTGCTCACAAAATATTTCGGATGGTTGCAGAAGGTAGTTTTCCAATTCGTAATAGTATTTACAACTCTGAGTCAACTCCCAGAGTTGGCGATGGATTAATTAGGTTAGATGCAAATGGAATAATTTTTTTTGCAAGCCCAAATGCACGCTCAGCATTATCTAGAGTTGGCTATCAAAGTGAGGTTGAGAAGCAAAATCTAGGTGAGGTATTTGCAAGCCTTGCTAAAGGCAATACGCAACCAACTGATGAATCTTGGCAAACATTACTTAGCGGAAAGTTCTTGCGTAGAGCAGAGTATGAAAGTACTGATGGCGTACTTGATATTTTAGTGATCCCATTGATTGAGGCGGGAGATCGAATTGGTGCAATCGTTTTACTACACAATATTACTGAGTTACGAAATCGCGATCGAGCATTAATTACTAAGGATGCAACAATTAAAGAGATTCATCATCGAGTTAAAAACAATCTACAAACAGTCTCAGCACTACTGCGCCTGCAATCTAGGCGGGTGGAAGATCCAGTGGCCAGTGCTGCGCTATCAGAGGCGGTAAGAAGAGTTGCTTCTATTGCACTAGTTCATGAAACTTTATCTAATCAATCAACTGAATCAGTAGAATTTGATCAAGTTTTTGATCAGATTATTAAGAATTCAATTGAGCTAAACCCTAGGAAAATTAACTTTACAAAAGTAGGCAGTTTTGGAGCTTTTGATTCTAAAGTCGCAACTGCTCTTTCTTTAGTTGTAACTGAACTAATTCATAACTCACTTGAGCATGGTTTAAGTGAAGTAGGGGATAAGCTAAGTGTTGAAATAGTAAAAAGTGGTAATACTTACACAGTTGCAGTTTGCGATAACGGAGCTGGCTTACCCACTGATTTTAATCTAGAGAAATCTGCTAATTTAGGTCTTCAGATTGCTAATACTCTTACTAAAAATGAATTAAATGGAAGCATAAAATTATTTAGAGATGGTGATTTAACAAAAGGTGAAGTAACTTTTCAAGCTAATTAAAATGAGTTTTGATTCTCGATCTGCCGAGCTCGATTACGAGCCGCTCTACGTTTCATAGCACGTCGCTCATCTTCAGATAAGCCTCCCCAAACACCAGCATCTTGACCACTTTCAAGTGCCCAGGCAAGGCATGGCTCTTTAACTGAACATCTATTACAAATCTTTTTAGCCTCTTCAATTTGAGCTAATGCAGGACCGGTGTTGCCGACTGGAAAGAAAACCTCTGGATCTTCTTCGCGACAAGCAGCTTCATGTCGCCAATCCATAGGGCAGCAACTCCTTAAGAGAAAGTAGATTAGTTAAAAACTAGATTTACTCGCATATTCTCTCGTTAATTTAATTAATAAACAAGGATATTTTGAGATGAAATATAAATATTTTCAGATTTACATCACATTATGAGTAAAGGCGTGCCCCCGGCAGGATTCGAACCTGCGCACCCGCCTCCGGAGGGCGGTGCTCTATCCCCTGAGCTACGGGGGCCAAGTTAATAGCCAATGGATCAAAGATTAGCAGTTGCGTATATAACAATATTTTTCGCCTACTTTTGATATTGCACACATTTAATTAATAAGAGAGAATTAGCGAATGAGCCACACTGCATATTTTGCAACTGGATGTTTTTGGGGAGCAGAGCGAAGATTTTGGCAATTAGCCGGAGTTATTCAAACTTCAGTTGGGTACATGGGCGGTAATAAGCCTGATCCAACATATAAAGAAGTTTGCACTGGCACAACTAATCATGCTGAGATAGTAGAGGTTATTTATGATCCAGATCAGATCTCTTATGAGAGATTACTAGCTGAGTTTTGGGTAATGCATGATCCAACTTCACTAAATAAGCAAGGTGGAGATATTGGTAGCCAATATCGCTCTGCAATATTTACTACTTCTGCTCAGCAAATGGATAAAACACTTGAAAGTAAAAGTATTTACCAAACAGAGTTAACTAAAAACGGTATGGATAAAATTGTTACACAAATTTCACCAGCCTCTGGTATTACTTATTGGTTAGCTGAGGAGTATCACCAGAAATACTTAATTAAGAATCCAAATGGTTACGACTGTCATTCATCAACTGGTGTCGCTTACCCACTGCTGACATCTAGCACTAATGAATGAAATAACACCGATTAATTCCAATGGGAATCCCTACCCAATTAAAGTTAATGAGGAAGAATTAAAAAAGCGAGTCGATCCACTTTCATATGCTGTGCTTAGAAAAGCTGCAACTGAAACTGCCTTTACCGGTGAATACACAGATACCGAAGTAATTGGGATTTATAAGTGCAAGGCATGTAGCGCGGAACTATTTAGATCAGAGACAAAGTTTCATTCTGGTTGTGGGTGGCCTTCATTTTATGCACCAACAGAAAATGATGCAGTTGAACTAATTGAAGATCGCTCACTTTTCCCAAGAGTTAGAACCGAGGTTAGGTGCGCAGGCTGTGGCTCACACCTTGGCCATGTCTTTACGGGCGAGGGGTATGCGGTTCCAACCGATCAAAGATGGTGTATTAATTCGGTAGCGCTAGTGCTGGAAGAGAAAAAATAGCTACGCCCCCTAATGAGTTAGGCTCTAACCTATGAATCAAGATCATGAATGGGAAAAGTTAGCTACCGAATCTAAAGTTGTTGCTGTAGGTAGGCCAGTTAAAAAACCAGACGGCGGTCTTAATCCACCTATTGCACTTAATTCAACCTTTCATACTGGTGGACCAATTGGGTATGCAAGATCTGGTAACGAAACATGGAGTGCATTAGAAGATGCAATCTCATCTCTTGAAGGTGGAAAAACTTTAATTTTCTCATCTGGCATGGCAGCAATTGGCGCCATACTTTCGATATTACCAAGCAAGGCAGTAATAGTTGCAGCTAAAAATGGTTATCAAGGGACCACTACTCTTTTAAAAAATCTACATGAGAGTGAAAAACTCATAGTTAGATTTGTAGACCTTGCTAATACCAAAGAAATATTAGCTGCCATACCAGGTGCACAAATTATCCACTTAGAGTCACCTACAAATCCATTACTTGATGTTGTTGATTTACCACAAGTAATTAAGTTTGCAAAAGAGTCAGGTTGCGGGGTCTCTGTTGATAACACCTTTGCAACTCCAATGAATCAAAATCCACTAACAATGGGCGCAGATATTTCTATGCATTCTGTAACTAAATATTTATCTGGCCATAGTGATGTACTTTTAG
>Ga0082207_1000584_pt1 | contig 20426 bp, 19 predicted proteins | sample LakMenEpi10Aug09_FD_71540 | JGI IMG/M metagenome (GOLD analysis project Ga0082207, IMG submission 71540)
CGGTTCGCACTTCTTCAACCAGTTCACGCAGCTGGGTTTCGTTCATGGTGTTCTCCGATACGCTTGACGCGGGCAGCCGCCAATTGGCCCGCCGCATGGTACCCAGTCAACCTCATGGGCCAATCAGGGTCGGCCCGGAGTGAGAAACGGCGTGAGCATCCGCTGGGCACCTTGGCCAGCAGCGACACCGGCTTGCAGTCCCGGTTCGGGCCTTAGCGAAAGCGTTCGAACAGCTTAGCCTTGCAGCGGGTGTGGATGATCATGCGTCATGCCCGTTGCCACACCCGCATGAAAAAACCCACGAGGCTTGCGCCTCGTGGGCTTGATTGAGACCGAAACCGGGACAGCCCGGTATCGGCATCAGAAGGCGTGGCTGATGCCCAGGGCCAGAGAGTTCTTGTTGGCCGTGGCGTTGGCCGTGACCTGAGCGGCTTGGCCGGGGGTCAGGTCAATCGTCTTTTCGGTGAAGGCAGCATAAGCGTACGTACGCGGCGACAGCGTGTAGCGCGCCGAGACACCGGTGCGGCCGTACTTGCGATCAGCGGCGCCTGCCACCGTGGGCACCGAGGTCTGCGACTCGGTGTACTGCACGCGCAGTGTCACTTGCTTGTTCACCGGGTAGATCACGCCGATGTTGAAGGCCTTGTGCTCAGGCAGTGTGACAGCCGAGGTCAGTGTGTTGGCCGCGTTGCTGGCCAGCAGGCGGTCGGTCATCTGGTAGCCCAGCGCCACGGTGGCAAAGCCCAGGTTGTACTGGCCGCTCACGGTGGTTACTTGGTTCCAACGGTCCAAGCCGGTCACGCCGGCACCGTCGTAATACTCGTGCACCAGGGCAGCGCGCAGGGGACCCTTGTCGTAGGTCAGCAGGATACCGTTGGTAGAGGCGATGGCGCGTTGGCCGATGCCCTGTTGGACCCGCACGCGCACGCCCGACATGACCGGCGAGGTGTAGCGAACGGCGTTGTCCACGCGGCTGCCAAAGTTCTGCATCAGCTGCAGGCCCGAGTTCGAAGACGCCACCGACAGTTCGCCTTCGGGGGTCACGTCGTTGTAGCCGCTCACGTTGACCACACGGTGCAGCGTCTCTTGGCGGCCGAGGGTGATTTCGCCAAAGCCACCGGCCACACCCATCCAGGCGTGCCGATTGAACAGTTGGTTGCCGCCCGCGGTGGTACCGTTCTCAGGGTTGATGGCGCCTTCGAGTTGGAAGATGGCGCGCAGGCCGCCACCCAGATTTTCCGAGCCGCGCAGTCCGAAGCGCGAGCCGCGGGAGTTGGCCGGGTTGTACACGTTCATGCCCGTGACGGTGGTCGACGGCGTGGCCGCGCTGCCAAAAGTCTGGGACTGGGCCACGTTCACGTCCATGATGCCGTACAGCGTGACGCTGGAGGCTTGTTGGGCGCCCGCAGCGGAGGCAAAGGCCGTCAGCGCAGCGCCGACGATCAGGGTCTTCTTCATGGTTGAAGGTTCTCCGGTTGGTAAGGAATTGGGTTGGAAGTCAGGGATTTCCCGAACAACCCGTCCATTTTTCGGAAAACACAAGTCAACTCCGTGACAACAGGGCGGGCGGGCTCAGGTGTTGTGTGAATCCAACTCAATCGATCGGGAACTGGGTCGGAAACTGGGTGGGAACGGGGCTCAGGCGTGTGGGGACTTCCGCGTCACCGGCCGGAGTCGTGCAGAAGGGATGGCCCAAGACCGTGCTGCGCAGCCACGCGGGCTTTAGCCCTGGGCGAGTCGGTAGGGGGCCTGGCGCGCCCAGGGGGATTGACTTACAGCCGCTCCGTCCGCCGCCCGCACCTGGGTGGCAAAACGGGCCTCACGGCGCGCGGCCGGGCAAGGTCAGGGCTGCACGCGCAGCTCGTTGACCACCAGGGTGATGCCGGGTGCCGACCAAGCGGCTCCCTGCGCGGCGTTGCGCTCGGCCCAGGAGTGCACCGCCCCGCGCAAGGTGGCGGTGGAGCCGGCGATGGCGACGTCAATGCCCCGCGCTTCGCGTTCAGCCTGCCGGGCCAGGGCATCCTTGATGCGATTGCTCACGTCGGTGGGCACTGTGCGCGGCTTGAGCGTGATGCGGTTGCTCACCCCGACCACGCCCATGGTCTGGTGCACCGTGCGCTCGGCGTTGCTGCGTTGGTAGTCCCAGTCCACTTCACCGGTCAGTGTGACCCAGCCGCGTTCCACCTTGAGCACGACCCGGGAGGCCGGCACCAACGCCTGGGCCTGCAGGGCGGTTTGCAGGACCTGCGCCAGTTCGGTGTCACTGCGCTGGTGGTTGGGCGCAAGCTTGACATCCAGTTCCAGGGCCAGAGCCTGAACGCCTTGCACCCGCTGGACGGCGCGCTCGATGGCGGCCTTCTCGGCATAGGTGTCGATGTGGCCGGTGAGTGTCACCACGCCTCGGTCGACCGACACGCCGATGTGCGTGGCGTTGACCGAGGGCTCCCAGTCGAGCTCGTCGGTGATGTCCTTCTTCAATTGTGCGTCGGTCTTCATGGCAGATGCTCCCCTCATGGGCGTTGTTGAACGAGGACGCCATCTTGCGCAGATTCACCGCCGGACCGATTGCATCAGCGCAAGGGAAGTTCAGGGTCGGGCTGCGTTCACAAAACTACATGAATCCGCCAAGTCAGCCCAACAGCGGCCGCACACACTGCATCCATCGAAAGGCGGCCATGAGGCGCCCGACGACCCGTTCACAATCCGCATCAGGAGCCCAACATGTCCACCGCTTCACGCTCTCGAGTTTTCGCCTTGGCCTTGCTCACGCTGGCCGGCGCCACCGCCTGGGCGCAGTCCGCTGCGCCAGCATCGCCCATGGCACCCGTGCCCGCGGGCGGCCCGACGGCCCAGGGCCTACGCCACGGGGGCCCGGGCATGCACCCGGGGGGTCCCGGTCACCAGGGCCATCAGGGCCATCACGGCCATCGTGGTGGTGAACAGCACCACGGCGCCCTGATGGGCATGGGCGGTGGCCCCTTGATGATGTTGCTCGGGCGCGGCCAGGATCGCGCACTCGAGTTGGTGAAGGCCACCCCGCAGCAACGCGCGGACATCCGTCGCATTGCCGGCGCGGCGCGAGACGACCTTCGCGCGGCGCGCCAGGAGGCTCGCCCCCGCCGTGAGGCGATGCTGGCCGCCTGGACCGCCGACCGCGTCGACGCGGCCGCCTTGGAAGCCGAGCGTGCCCGAATGGCCGCGCGGCGTGACGCGGCCGGCAAGCGTATGGTGCAGGCCATGGTGGACATCGGAGCCGTGCTTCAACCCGAGCAGCGCCGCCTGTTGGCCGAGCACGCGGCCCGCCGCGGCCCGCACCGCCGCGCCGAGTTGACGGACCTTGACGTCGAGCATGCACAGGCTGTTGTTGATTGAAGACGACGCCCGGCTGGCCGGGATGGTCGCGGACTATCTCGGCCAGGCTGGGTTTACCGTAGACCGTGCCGCTACCGTGGCGCAGGCCCGCTTGGCGGTGCTGCGCCAGCCGCCCGACCTGGTTCTGATGGACCTGATGCTGCCCGACGGCGATGGCTTGGCCCTCACCGCGGAATGGCGTCAGCAGCCGCGCACCAGCGGCCTGCCGATTCTGATGCTGACCGCGCGGGGAGACCCGGCCGACCGCATCCTGGGCCTGGAACTGGGGGCTGATGACTACCTGGCCAAGCCCTTCGAGCCGCGCGAACTGCTGGCCCGTGTGAGGGCTCTGCTGCGCCGCGCCCATGCCGGCTTGGGTACGGCTGATGTCATCCGGGTGGGTGAGCTCGAACTCGATGCCGGTTCCCGAGAGGTTCGACTCTCCGGCGCCGAATGCGACATCACCGGCTACCAGTTCGACATCCTGCTGACCCTGGCGCGCCAGGCCGGGCGCGTGCTCAGTCGCGACCAGATCATGGAAGCCTTGCGTGGGCACAGCCTGGAGGCCTATGACCGCTCGATCGACGTGCACGTGTCGCGCATCCGTGCCGTGATCGAAGAAGACCCTCGCGCGCCCAAGCGCCTGCTGACGGTGCGTGGCGTCGGATATCTGCTGGCACGGGCGCAAGGCCGTGCCGATGAGCCGCCTGTGCCGTCCTCCGCGGCCTCAGCGCGGGATCGTTCAGGCGGGCCGGGCACTTGAAGTCCTTGTATCTTCGCGTCTGGCTCACCGTGGTGGTGGTGCTGGCCCTGTTCGCCCTGGGTTCTGGCTGGCTGGCGCAGCGGCACGTGAACCAGGAGCGCGAGCGCTTGATCGAGCAGGGTGGTGGCGTGGGCGATCGGCTTCGCGCCATGGGCGAGCTGATTGCACAGGCGCTGCCCGACGCCCATGAAGACCGTGCGCAACAGGCCAAGGACCTTCGCGCCTGGTCCGAGCGCCTTCGCATTCCGCTGGCCTTGGATGACACCAGCGGCCGGCGCATCGCCGCCAGCGCCTCCTTCGAGCGCCGCCTGGCCGAGGGCCAAGGCCCACCGGCCTTTCCCGTGGTCTTGGAGGACGGCCGAACCCTGTGGCTGATGCGTGGCGCGCGTCCTGGCGGTGAGCGCCGTGTTGCGCCGGAGGCATCCGATGTCGGCATGGCCCGCGTCTGGTTCGACGCGGTGCGCTCCGGCGGTGGCTTGATGGCGGTGTTGGCGGCCTTGTTCCTGGCGGTGGCCTTGGGTGCTTACCCCGTGGTGCGCCGCTTGACACGACGCTTGGAAGCCCTGCAGCGGGGAGTGGAGCGCTTTGGCTCGGGTTCGTTGGGGCACCGTGTCGATGACGCTGGCAAGGACGAGGTGGCGCAACTGGCTGCCGCCTTCAACCGTGCGGCCGACCGCATCGAGTCCCTCCTGCAGTCGCATTCGCGTCTGGTGGCCAACGCTTCGCATGAGCTGCGCTCGCCCCTGGCCCGCCTGAAGGTGGCCCTGGGCCTGCTGCAGGAGTCCTCTGCATCGACCGCTCACGACGATCCCATGCGCCTGCGACTGCGGCGAGAAATCGAACACAACCTGCGTGAACTCGATACCCTGATCGAGGAGCTGTTGCTGTCCAGCCGCCTGCAGGCCCAGGCGGGGCAAGCTGAGCCCCACGCACAGGCTGGGGCTGCCGTGGGCTTTGACCTTCTGGCCACGGTGGCCGAGGAAGCAGCCCGCAGCGGCGCCGAGTTGGCCGCTGCCGACGGCGTGACGCCAGTGCGTGGCGAAGAGCGTCTGCTCCGAAGGGCTGTACGCAACCTGTTGGAAAACGCCGCGCGCTACGGCCAAGGTGAGGTGCAGGTCGAACTGCGGCATGTCCAAGTTGACGGGAAATCCTGGGCCGAGGTTCGTGTCTTGGACCGCGGTCCGGGTATTCCCGCGCACGAGGCCCAGCGTATCTTCGAGCCCTTCTACCGTTTGCCGGGCCACGCTGAAAGCGAAGGTGGCGTGGGCCTGGGTCTGGCCCTGGTGCGCCAGATCGCCCAGCACCACGGCGGACAGGCTGAGGTTCAGCCCCGCGGCGGTGGGGGCAGCTGCTTTCTGATCAGGGTGCCGCTGCGGGGGTAGACGCTACAGGCTGCGCTTCATGCTCCGCTTCACGCCCGGCCTTCACGCTGGCGCTGCCTGATCACCCAGGCCATCAACGCCAGCATCAGCGCTGCGGCCAGCCACAGGGCCAGGGTGGCCGTCACCCAGAAGGCCGAGGCGCCCACCGCCCAGGGCAGCATGGACGTGGGCGTCACCTCACGGAAGGCCAAGGCGTAACCGCCGCCCAGGCCCACGCCCCAAAGGGCCACGGCATACACCACCACGGGCAGGGTGGCCACCCGATAGGCCCTCAGCACCAAGGCCGCCAGGGTCTGCAGCGCATCGGCCAGGTGAAACCACACCACCCATCCCATGAGCACCAAGGCGGCAGCGGCCACTGCCGCGTCGCTCGTGTACAGGCCCGCCACCCAGCCGCGTCCCGTGTACAGGGCACCTCCCATCAACAGCGCGAGCATGGCACCCAGCCCCACCCCATGCCAGGCCAGTCGGCTGGCCTCCTGCGGGGCCAATGCGCCCAGGCGTTGGGCCACCAGCGTGCTGGTGGCGTTCGACAGGGCCAAGGGCACCATGAACAGCATGGCCACCAGGTTGGCGGCAATCTGATGCCCGGCCACCGGCAAAGGCCCCAGCCGCGCGATGAAGATGGCCATGAAGGTGAAGCCAGTGACTTCGATCAGGATGCCCGCGCCCATTGGCACGCCAAGGCGCAGCTGGGCACGCAGCATGGCCCCGTTCGGCGCATCCAGGCCGCGGCCCCGCAGCGCGTAGGGCGCGTAGTGAGGGTCCCGCATCAGGATCCACGCCGCGGCCAGGCATTGCAGCCACATCACGATGACGGTGGCCACGCCGCAGCCCACCACGCCCATCGAGGGCAAGCCCACCGCCGGCCAACCCCAGGCCAGGGCCATGGACAGCGGCAGCTTCAGCGCCAGACCGCCCAACTGCAGGTTCATCACCGCCTTGGGCCGTGAAATGGCCGTGTTGAAGCCGCGGTAGACGGTGAACAGCAGCGCCGCCGGCAGGGCAAAGGCCAGGGTGGCCATGTAGTCGCGAATTCCCTGCGCGACTTCGCCTTCGACCTTGGACAAGGCCAGGAAGGGCTGCGGGAAGGCCAGCACCAACATCCCCAGTGCCGACAGCACGAGAGCCAGCCACACCCCTTGGTGGAATTGGCGTCCAGCTTCTTCGTATCGACGCGCGCCATAGAGCTGGCCCACGATCGGCCCAATCGCCAGGAGCACCCCCATCAGGCCAACGAAGACGGTGATGTAGGCGGCTGAGCCCACGGCCAAGGCGGCCAAGTCTTGTGAACCCAGCCGTGCCAGCAGCACCGTGTCAATGGTGCCGAAGGCCAGCACCGCCAACTGCCCGACCAACACGGGCCAGGCCAGCTTCAGAATGCGCTGGGAGTCGTGGCCGAAGTCGTGCCAGCGCGCGTTCACGCTTCGGGCTCGAGTGGCCCCACGGCCCGCTCGGCATAGCGGTTGAAGCGCCAGGCCGTGCCCTCCAGGGTGATGCGCCGCCAGGTGCCGCGCTTCTCGCCGGGCGTCATCACGGTCCAGTTCTGCACCTCGTCGAATGTGCGGCCACAGCCTTTGCACACATCGTCACCCTGGCTGGTGGAGCAGATGGCGATGCAGGGCGCGTCTGGCGTACTGGCATACCACTGAAGCCAAGCCGACTTGGCCTTGGCGGGCATGCTGGCCTCGTCGCATTCGACCTCGCGGTGATAGACCAAGAGTGCGTAGATCTCGGCCAATGCACGCACTTCGGCGCAGGCACTGATCCCATCGGGCGAGGGCGAGCGGCCGCGCCACCAGTTGATGGCCGACTCGATGTCGGTGATGTGGATGCCGGCCATGGGCGTGCAGGATCAGCGCGCTGCGGGCTTCGGAGATCGCTGGGCTTCGATGGCGTCGTGGGCCATCAGACGGCCCAAGGCCTGCTCGACGCCCGACCACGTCGCGCCATCGCCCAGCGCCACCGGGGCCGCCTGCGCGGCGGCCAGCCCCTGTCCTCGAATACGCTTGACCCATTGACCGGCGTCACGGCCGCCTTCGAACGCCTGGCTTTGCAGCAACACGGTGCCGTCATGTTCGGTCAGCTTGAAATAGAAGCGGCCATCGGTCTCACGGTATTGCTTGAACAGGGGCAACTTGCCGGCGTCGGCACCCGAGTCGGCCACGCGCGGCATCACGGCGCCCGAGCCTGGCACCACTTGACGCCCCAGGCCCACGGCGGCCCTCAGTTCCTGCAGGAAGGGAGCCGCCACCGCACGGGCCTTGCGCGCGCCGTCGAGCAAGATGTCCTCGATGTCATCGGGTCGCGCCATGAGGGTTTCATAGTGCTCACGCATGGGTGCGATGTGGGCTTCCAGTCGCGCGGTGGTGCGCGCCTTGGCCTCGCCCCAGGCCAGTCCCGCGCGCAGATCGGCGTGAAAGCCCTGCTGTTCTTGCGCAGTGGCCAATGCATCGTGGATGGCCACCAGGGCACAGCCTTCGATTTCCTTGGGCTCGCCAGGCGCGCGTGAATCGGTGACGATGCGCGCCACCGTGTCGCGCAGGGCACGCGCGCCCCCTTGGAACAGGGGCAGCGTGTTGTCGTAGCTCTTGCTCATCTTGCGGCCATCCAGCCCCGGCAGCAGGGCCACGGCTTCGTCGACCTGCGCCTGCGGCAGCACGAACAAGTCACGCCCCTGCCCATACAGGTGGTTGAAGCGGCTGGCGATGTCGCGCGCCATTTCGATGTGCTGAACCTGATCGCGGCCTACGGGTACGCGATGGGCGTTGAACATCAGGATGTCGGCGGCCATCAGCACCGGGTAGCAGAACAGGCCCATGGTCACGCCATCGTCCTCGTCGACACCGGCCGCGCGGTTGGCGTCGGTCGCTGCTTTGTAGGCATGTGCGCGGTTCATCAAGCCCTTGCCCGTCACGCAGGTCAACAGCCAGTTGAGTTCGGGTATCTCGGGGATATCGCTTTGCCGGTAGAAGGTGACCCGCTTGGGGTCCAGGCCACAGGCCAGCCAGGTGGCAGCGATCTCCAAGCGCGAGCGGGCCACCCGGGCCGGGTCGTCGCACTTGATGAGCGCGTGATAGTCGGCCATGAACAGAAAGCTTTCCACGCCGCTCTCGCGGCTGGCGGCCACGGCCGGTCGGATGGCGCCGACGTAGTTGCCCAGGTGCGGGGTGCCGGTCGTGGTGACACCGGTCAGAACGCGTTGATTCATCCGAAGATTGTAGGAGTGGCCCCCAAGCCCTGGCCGTTACACTGCCGCCCCTTGGCCCCCACATGAGCACGCGCATCCTGATCCTGCTTTCCGGCCGCGGCAGCAACCTGGCCGCGTTGGTGGAGGCCGCGCGCGAACAGGACTGGCCGGCCCAGGTGGTGGGCGTGATCAGCAACCGCCCCCATGCGGCCGGTTTGGCTTGGGCGCACGCGCAGGGGGTGCCAGCCCAAGCGGTGGACCATCAGGCCTTTGCGTCTCGGCAGGCCTTCGACGCCGCGCTGCTGGCAGCCTGCCAGTCCTATCGGCCAGACCTGGTGGTACTGGCGGGTTTCATGCGGGTGTTGGGCACGGAATTCGTACGTCACTATGAGGGCCGACTCATCAACATACACCCCTCGCTGCTGCCGGCCTTCACGGGCTTGCACACCCACCGCCGCGCCCTGGAGGCTGGGGTCAAGTTGGCGGGCGCAACGGTGCACTATGTGACCCCCACGCTCGACCATGGACCTGTGATTGCCCAGGCGGTCGTGCCGGTACAAGCCGATGACGACGAATCGAGCTTGGCCGAACGCGTGCTGCAGGCCGAGCACCGCTTGCTGCCTTTGGCCGTGGGCTGGCATGTGAAAGGTGAACTGGATCTGCAGGGTGGCCTGGTGCACCATCGACGCGGCCTGCCCCAATTGCTGTTCTTTCACACGGCCATCAACCCCGAACCGGTGATGGCGCCCGGCCCCTTGACCCGCTGATCCGCTGACCCGCTCACCCACCAGGCACCCCCATGCATCCCAAGCTTCAGGTTCAACAGGCCACCGAACTGCTGCAGCGCGTGCTGCTGCTGGTGCACCCGGCCGATCGCGAGGTCTCGGCCTTTTTCCGTGAACACAAGGCCCTGGGTGCCAAGGACCGTGCGATCTTGGCCGAAACCACCTTTCGCGTGCTGCGCCAACGCTTGGTGCTGCAGCACCTGGCGCAATCGGGCCAAGGGCCGCTGGCGCGGCGCCTGGTGCTGCTGGCCTGGCAGGGCAGCGACGCCTACCTGAAGGCCGCGGTTACCGAGGCCGAGTGGGCCTGGCTGCAACAGGTGCGCGCCCTCGATGTGGCCAGCCTGCCCGAGCGCGTGCGCGCCAACATGCCGCCCTGGCTGTTGGAGCGCCTGCAGTCGGTGCTCGGACAAGGGCTATGGCCCTTCCTGCAGGCCATGGAGGAACCCGCACCGCTGGACCTGCGCGTGAACACCTTCAAGGCCAAGCGCGAGGCGGTGCTGGCCGAGTTTGAAGCCCAGGGCTTCCCCTGTGTGTCCACCCCACACTCCCCATTGGGCATCCGTCTGCAGGGCAAACCCGCGCTCAACCGCTTGGACGTGTTCAACCGCGGGGATGTCGAGGTGCAGGACGAAGGCAGCCAGCTGCTGGCCCTGCTGACCGACGCCCATCGGGGCGAGATGGTGGTGGACTTCTGCGCCGGCGCCGGCGGCAAGACCCTGGCCTTGGGCGCCGCCATGCGCAACACCGGCCGGCTGTATGCCTTCGACACCTCGGGACACCGATTGGCCGCGCTCAAGCCCCGACTGGCCCGCAGCGGCTTGTCCAATGTGCACCCGGTGCAGATCGCCCACGAGCGTGACGACCGGATCAAACGCTTGGCCGGCAAGATCGACCGCGTGCTGGTGGATGCCCCCTGTTCGGGCCTGGGCACCCTGCGCCGCAACCCCGATCTGAAGTGGCGACAGAAGCCCGAATCGGTGACCGAACTGGCCGCCCTGCAGCAGGCCATCCTGGCCAGTGCATCGCGTTTGCTCAAGCCCGGTGGGCGCCTGGTGTATGCCACCTGCAGCGTGCTTCCTGAGGAAAACGAGGCAACCGTGCAGGACTTCTTGGCCGCACACCCCGACTTCGAGGCGGTGGACGCGGCTCAGGAGCTTGCCCGACTGAAGGTGCCTGAAGCGGCGTTCCTGTGCGAGGGTGGCCACCTGCGACTGTGGCCGCATCGACACGGAACGGACGGTTTTTTTGCCGCAGTGATCGTGCGCCGCCCCTGAGGCGACGGTTTGACCCACGCCAAGGTGGGCAAGCACACCCCTGCCGGATAGAATGGGAGCGTCGCTTTTTGGACCGCTCATGGACATTTATCAGCTCTGGATGGGATTCGTGAACGTGATGGCCGACGGGCTGGCGGGCGCGAGCGCCTGGCAGGTCGTGGCCTACACGCTGGTGGTGACGCACATCACGATCGCCTCGGTCACCATCTTCCTGCACCGCTCTCAGGCGCACCGTGCGCTGGACCTGGGCCCATTGCCGTTCCACTTCTTCCGCTTCTGGCTGTGGCTCACCACGGGCATGGTCACCAAGGAGTGGGTGGCCATCCACCGCAAGCACCACGCCAAGTGCGAGACCGACGAAGACCCCCACAGCCCCCAGACGCGCGGTATCCGCACGGTGCTGCTCGAAGGCTCGGAGCTCTACCGATCTGAGGCCAAGAACCAGGAAACCCTCTCCAAGTTCGGGCACAACACGCCTGATGACTGGATCGAGCGCAACGTGTACACCCGTTTCAGCGCCACGGGCGTTGCGATCATGCTGATCGTCAATCTGCTGTTGTTCGGCGCCATCGGCGGCGCGGTGTGGGCGGTTCAGATGCTGTGGATTCCCATCACGGCAGCCGGCATCATCAACGGCATCGGCCACTGGTGGGGTTACCGCAACTTCGAGGCGGTGGACGCCTCCACCAACATTTCGCCCATTGGCATCATCATCGGTGGGGAAGAACTGCACAACAACCACCACACCTACCCCACCTCGGCCAAGCTCTCGGTCAAGCCCCATGAGTTCGACATCGGCTGGCTCTACATCCGCATCCTGCAGGCCGTGGGCCAGGCCACGGTACGCAAGACCGCGCCGGTGCTCAAGCTCGGAGAGGTGCGCCCGCAGGCCGACGGCAAGACCCTCGAGGCCCTGATCCATCACCGCTACGAGGTGATGGCCGATTACGCGGCAGCGCTCAAGCGCGCCTGTGGCACCGAACTCGATCGCCTGCGCGAGCAGGGTCGAAAGGGCAGCGAAAGCTGGAAGCAGATGCTCATTGCCCACCGTTGGCTGCCGCGTGACGACGAAAAGGTACCCGTGGGCGTGAAGCCACAGATGGCCGTGGCCATGGCGTCCAGCCCGGTGCTGACCACCTTGGTGGCCATGCGCGAGGAATTGCGCCAACTGTGGACGCGAACCAACGTGTCGCGCGAACAGCTGGTGGCCGACCTTCAGGCTTGGTGCCAGCGTGCCGAGGAAAGCGGCATCGCCGCCTTGCACGAGATGTCGCTGCGGGTGAAGGCTGCGCGCATCTGACGAGCCGTCGTAGCCGCAGGCCCATGAAAAATGCCCGCTCATTGAGCGGGCATTTCTTTTGGCCAAACCCGGTCGACGCCTTGGCCCCGACCGCGCCGAATCACTTCAGCTTGGTTTCCTTGTACAGCACGTGCTTGCGTGCCTTGGGGTCGAACTTCATGAATTCGAGCTTGTTGGGCGTCGTCTTCTTGTTCTTGTTCGTGGTGTAGAAATGGCCGGTGCCCGCAGTGGACTCCAGCTTGATCTTTTCGCGGCCGCCTTTGGTTGCCATGATGACGTTCCTTCCGTGTGAGCCAGTGGGGTGGGCTTAGATCTGACCGCGCTCGCGCAGGTCGGCCAGCACCACATCGATGCCCTTCTTGTCGATCAGGCGCAGGGCCGCGTTGGACACGCGCAGGCGTACCCAGCGGTTTTCGCTCTCAACCCAGAACCGGCGGTACTGCAGGTTCGGCAGAAAACGACGCTTGGTCTTGTTGTTGGCGTGGGAAACGTTGTTTCCCACCATGGGCTTCTTGCCCGTGACTTGGCATACACGTGCCATGAGGACACTCCAACCGGACGATTTTTCCGGAACAACAGCCCCACTGACGTGGAGCCTCACCTCGCCAATTTGTGCAAGCTGGGTGGCGGTAACCCAATGCCGCAGCGGGTGCTGACGGCAGCAAAGCCCACGAGTATAGCCGGTTTCAGCCTTCTTGTTCCAGGAAGCGTTGTGCGTCCAGCGCGGCCATGCAGCCCGTGCCGGCGCTGGTGATGGCCTGTCGGTACACATGGTCCTGCACGTCGCCGGCGGCAAACACCCCGGGCACACTGGTCATGGTGGCCATGCCGACCAGGCCGGACCGGGTGACGATATAGCCGTCCTTCATCTCCAGTTGGCCCTTGAAGATGTCGGTGTTGGGCTGGTGGCCTATGGCGATGAAGCAGCCCTGCAGCTTCAGGTCCTGGGTGGAACCGTCCTGGGTGCTCTTGATGCGTACCCCGGTCACTCCGCTGGCGTCCCCCAGCACTTCGTCCAGCGTATTCCAAAGGTGCAGGACCATCTTGCCCTCGGCCACCTTTTGGTGAAGCTTGTCCACCATGATGGCTTCGGCGCGGAACTTGTCACGGCGATGGATCAGGTGCACCTTGCTGGCGATGTTGGACAGGTACAGCGCCTCTTCGACGGCCGTGTTGCCGCCGCCCACGACACATACCTCCTGGCCACGGTAGAAGAAACCGTCGCAGGTGGCGCAGCCGCTGACACCCTTGCCCATGAAGGCGGTTTCGCTGGGCAGGCCCAGGTACTTGGCGCTGGCGCCGGTGGCGATGACCAGCGCGTCACAGGTGTAGGTGCCGCTGTCGCCCTTGAGGGAAAACGGCCGCCTGGACAGATCCACCGTGTGGATGTGGTCGAACACGATCTGGGTATTGAAGCGCTCGGCGTGCTGCTGGAAACGCTGCATCAAGTCAGGGCCCTGCACGCCCATCACGTCGGCCGGCCAGTTATCGACTTCGGTGGTGGTCATCAGTTGGCCGCCTTGGGCCAGCCCGGTTACCAGCATGGGCTTGAGGTTGGCGCGGGCAGCGTAGATGGCTGCGGTGTAGCCGGCGGGGCCGGACCCCAGGATCAGGACCTGGGCATGGGTGTTCGAAGCAGTCATGGGGCGATTTTCTCACGATGGGTGTATCCGACTCGATCCACCGCTTTCGGCGCCCGCAAGGCCTCATTCGCTGGGTGCCCTTGAGACAAACTACACACCTGATTCCTCAACAGGTGGTTGACAGAAAGGGCCTGCCATGTCGATGGTCTCGAACCTGGACCTCATTCGCCGCATACCACTCTTTTCGCTGCTGACCGACGAGCAGGCCCGTCGGATTGCCGATGCCGTGGCCAAGCGGCGTTTTCGGCGGGGTGAGGCTGTCGTTGAGCAGGGCCAGAAGGGCAACGCCCTGTTCATCCTGCTCAATGGCCGTGCCAGGGTCGTGGTGGGCGACGACAAGGGGCGAGAGGTGTTCCTGGCAGTCCTGGAGGCTGGCGACTTTCTGGGCGAGATGAGCCTGATCGACCACGAGCCGCATTCGGCCACCGTTCGCGCAGAGGTCCAGACCGACATGCTGGTGCTGGGCCAGCCAGAGTTTTCGCGCTGTGTGCACGACAGTGCGGCCTTGGCGTACTCGGTCATGCACGGTCTGGTCAAGCGTCTGCGCGCCGCGGACCGCCAGATCGAGTCCTTGGCGCTGCTCGATGTGCACGGCCGCGTGGCGCGTGCCTTGTTGGAGGCCTCCGAGGTGATCGATGGCCGGTGTGTGATCCGCAGCCGGGTGCACCGCCAGGACATGGCCAAGGCCGTCGGCGCGTCGCGCGAGATGGTCAGCCGGGTGATGAAGCACCTGGAGGCCCAGGGCGTGATCCAGACGCAAGCCGATGGCTCTTTGATCCTCCGACAGGAGCGCGCCGGTGGCGCGACAATGCGGGCATGACCATGCCCATGTCCGCTGCCAAAGACCGCGACCGCCGGGGCCGCAGCAGCGAAACCGACCGCCCCGCTACCGCGCGGGGCCCAGCGAAGTCCGTGGCGCCCGATGCGCCGGCGACCAGCGCGCCACGCGCCTGGTGGCTGTTCTTGACCGGCGTGCTGTGGGTGCTGGCTGTGCTGGCCCTGATGACCCATCATCCCGGTGACCCGGCCTTCACCACCAGCGGGCGCGGTGAGCTCACGGCCAACGCCGTGGGGCGGGTGGGTGCCTGGGTCTCCGACCTGGCGTTCTTCCTGCTGGGCTATTCCGTGTGGTGGGTCCCCTTGATCGTGGCGCGGCATTGGTTGTCGATGTTGGCCTGGCGCCTGCGTGGCCAAGGGCCTGAGGACAGCGGCTCGGCAGCCCCATCATGGCCCGGCCCATCGATGGTCTGGCGCTGGGTCGGTGTGGTGATGCTGCTGGCGTCCAGCACGGCGCTGGAGTGGACGCGCCTGTACCAGGCCGAACCTGGCATGCCGGGGCATGCCGGAGGCGTGCTGGGCTATCTGCTGGGCCCTTGGTCCATGAAGTGGCTGGGCTTCAATGGTTCGTGTGTGTTCTGGATCGCAGCCATGGTGGTGGGTGTGGCCTGGGCCTTCGGCTTTTCATGGCTGCGCCTGGCCGAGCAGATCGGCGCACGCCTGGAGGGCTTGCTCGAGCAGCGTCAGGCCCAGAGGGAGCGTGCAGAAGACGTTCGCCTGGGCGAGCAGGCCTTGCGCGAACGGATTGAAGACGTGCAGGTGGAGCGGCGCATCGAGGAAGAAGAGCACGTGCCCATCGTGATCGAGCCGCCGGTGGTGGACCTGCCCATGTCCACGCGCGTAGCCAAGGAGCGCCAGAAGCCGCTGTTCCAGGAACTGAGCGACACCAAGCTGCCGCAGGTGGACCTGCTGGATTCGGCACCGTCGCGCCAGGAATCGGTCGCACCCGAGACCCTGGAGATGACCTCGCGGCTGATCGAAAAGAAGCTGCGCGACTTCGGTGTCGAGGTACAGGTGGTTGCTGCCTCACCAGGCCCCGTGATCACCCGCTACGAGATCGAACCGGCCACTGGCGTGAAGGGCTCGCAGGTCGTCAACCTGGCCAAAGACCTGGCGCGCTCGCTGTCCCTGGTCAGCATCCGCGTGGTGGAAACCATTCCCGGCAAGACCACCATGGCGCTGGAACTGCCCAATGCCAAGCGCCAGGTCATCAAGCTCACCGAGATACTGGGCTCGCAGGTCTATGCCGATGCGGGCTCGATGTTGACCATGGGCCTGGGCAAGGACATCGTGGGCCAACCCGTGGTGGCCGATCTGGCCAAGATGCCGCACTGCCTGGTGGCCGGCACCACGGGTTCGGGCAAGTCGGTGGGCATCAACGCGATGATCCTGTCGCTGCTGTACAAAGCCGAGGCACGCGATGTTCGCCTTATCCTCATCGATCCCAAGATGCTGGAGATGAGCGTCTACGAAGGCATCCCGCACCTCCTGTGCCCGGTGGTCACCGACATGAAGCAGGCCGCCAATGCGCTCAACTGGTGCGTGGGTGAAATGGAGCGGCGCTACAAGCTCATGAGCAAGATGGGCGTGCGCAACGTGGCCGGCTTCAACAAGAAGATCGATGAGGCGGCCGCGCGCGAAGAAAAGATCCCCAATCCCTTCTCGCTCACGCCCGAGCAACCCGAGCCCTTGGAGCGCCTGCCCTTCGTCGTGGTGGTGATCGACGAACTGGCTGATCTGATGATGGTCGTGGGCAAGAAGATCGAGGAACTCATTGCGCGCCTGGCGCAAAAGGCCCGCGCCTCCGGCATCCACCTGGTGCTGGCCACACAGCGGCCCTCGGTGGACGTGATCACCGGCCTGATCAAGGCCAATATTCCCACCCGCCTGAGCTTTCAGGTGAGCAGCAAGATCGACAGCCGCACCATCCTGGACCAGATGGGGGCGGAGGCGCTGCTGGGCATGGGCGATATGCTCTACATGGCCAGCGGTACAGGTCTTCCCGTACGGGTGCATGGCGCCTTCGTGAGTGACGACGAGGTGCACCGGGTGGTCGAATTCCTCAAGACCCAGGGCGAGCCCAACTACATCGAAGGCATCCTGGAAGGCGGCACGCTCGAAGGCGAGGGCGGTGAGCCTGGTTCCCTGGGTGGGGGTGCAGACGGAGAGAGCGACCCGCTGTACGACCAGGCCGTGTCCGTGGTGCTCGAGCACAAGCGCGCTTCGATCTCGCTCGTGCAGCGCCACCTTCGCATCGGCTACAACCGCGCCGCGCGCCTGCTCGAGCAGATGGAGAAGTCTGGGCTCGTGTCGGCCATGGCCACCAACGGCAACCGCGACATCATCGTGCCGCGGCGCGAGGATTGAGCATGCGGGCGGCCTTGTCTTTCGTGCCACGCGTCTTTCCTGGCATGGCCTTGGGCCTGATGTTTGGTCTGATGGCATGCGTTGCGCAGGCCGATCCCCTGGCCGCACTCAGCACCTTTGTGCGCGAGGCGCGAACCGGCAGTGCGGAGTTCACCCAAACCGTGATCAGCCCGGATGGGGCCAAGCGTCGGACATCCAGCGGAACCTTCGAGTTCTCCCGGCCCAACCGGTTTCGCTTCACCTACAGCAAGCCTTTCGAACAGCTCATCGTGGCCGATGGGCAACGCCTATGGGTTTACGACCCCGACCTCAACCAGGTCGTCTCTCGCAAGCAATCGAGCGCCTTGGCCTCCACGCCGGCAGCGCTGCTGGCCGGAGCCCAGCTCGAGCGTGACTTCATCCTCAGCAACGAGCCCCCGCGTGATGGACTGGAATGGGTCAAGGCGGTTCCCCGGCAGGCCGATGGGGGCTTCGAGAGTCTGAGGATTGGTTTTCGCAGCGGTGAATTGGCGGCCGTGGAAATCCTGGACAACCTGGGCCAACGTTCGGTTCTGCAGTTCAGGTCGCTCAAGCTCAATGTGCCGCTGCCGGCGGACCGACTGGTGTTTTCGGTGCCCAAAGGGGCCGATGTGATTCAGCAGTGAGCACCCTTGCACCGATTGCATCCGCGCCCCATGCGCCGCTGGCCGAGCGCATGCGCCCGCAGGCCTTGGACGAGGTCGTGGGGCAGCGCCACCTGATCGGGCCCGGGCGCCCCTTGCGTCTGGCCTTCGACTCGGGCCGTCTCCATTCCTTCATCCTGTGGGGGCCGCCCGGTGTGGGCAAGACCACCATCGCGCGCTTGGCCGCGCAGGTCACACGCAGTCAGTTCCTCGTGCTTTCGGCGGTCAGTGCGGGCATCAAGGACATCCGCGCGGTCATCGATTCAGCGCAGGCGCTCAGGGGTGCGCAGGGGCGCGGCACCGTGGTCTTCGTCGACGAGATCCATGCGTTCAGCAAGCCGCAACAGGACGCCCTGTTGCCGCATGTGGAGTCGGGCCTGTTGGTCTTGATCGGCGGGACCACCGAACACCCGGGCCTGCAGGTGACCAACGCCCTGTTGTCGCGGACGCAGGTCTATGCCCTGGAGCCCTTGTCTGGCGAGGACTTCGCACAATTGGCCGCGCGCGCGGTGGCCGCCCTGGGCATTCCAGGCCTGGCCCTGAGTGAAGAGGCCATGGGCCTGTTGATGTCCTATGCCGATGGGGATGGAAGGCGCTTCCTGAACCTCATTGAGCAGGTGGCGGTAGCGGCGCAGGTGGCGGGGCGATTGGGCCGCAACCCTTCTGATGAAGATGGGCCGACAGGGGCTGGACTGACCGAGCCGGCGACGATCAAGCCCTTGGACCTTGCCTTCATCCAGGCCAGCACAAGCCCATCCCTGCGCCGCGCCGATGGCGCTGGAGACCATTACTACGAACAAATCAGCGCCTTTCACAAGAGCGTGCGCAGCTCGCAGGTGGATGCCGCGCTGTACTGGATGGCGCGCCTCATCGACGGTGGCGTGGACCCCCGTCAGGTCACGCGCAGAATGATCGCCATCGCCAGCGAAGACATCGGCAACGCCGACCCACGCGCGTTGCAGCTGGCCTTGAATGCCGCCGATGCGGTAGACCGGCTGGGCCTGCCCGAGGGCGAGCTGGCCATGGCGCAGGCGGTGGTGTTTCTGGCACTCGCCCCCAAGAGCAATGCGTCCTACCTGGCCTGGAAGCGCGCCAAGGCATTCGTACGGGAGACCGGCTCATTGCCCGTGCCGCTGCACCTGCGCAATGCGCCATCCCAGCTTCAAAAGCGGATGGGATACGGCGCTGAATACCGATATGCCCATGATGAGCCGCACGCCTATCCGGCCGGCATGAGTTGCCTGCCCGAAGGCGTGAGGGCGCCAGCCTGGTACGAGCCCAACGAGCGAGGCCTGGAGATCAAGCTTCGCGAAAAACTCGACTGGCTGCGCGCCCTGGACCGCGAGGCGTAAAGGCGCGGGTTCTTGAGCCTTAGGCTTTGTCGGCCTCGGATGTGAAGGAGTCGGCGTAGAAGGCCTCATCCGGCAAGCCGCACTTCGCGCCAAAGTCGCGCCGCGCGGCCTCCACCATCACCGGTGCCCCGCAGGCATACACCTCGTGGCCCGACAGGTCGGGTGTATCGGCCATTACCGCTTCATGCACAAAGCCCGTGCGCCCGCGCCAGTGGGCATCGGGCTCGCTGAGCACCGGCACATAGCGCAGATTGGGCATCTGTGAAGCCGCCTGTTCGGCCCACTCATTGAGGTACAAGTCGCGCTGCTGCCGGCAGCCCCAGTACAACACTGCGGGGCGGTCGTCCTGCTTGAGCTGCATCTGTTCGATCAGCGCCTTGATGGGTGCAAAGCCCGTGCCCGATGCCAGCAGCACCATGGGCTTGCGCACCTCTTCGCGCAACCAGAACGAGCCATAGGGCCCCTCGACCCGCATGATGTCCTTTTCCTTGACGGTGCTGAAAAGGGCGTCGGTGAACAGACCGCCGGGCATGTGCCGGATGTGCAGCTCGATTTGCGGCGGCTCGCCCTTGAGGTGCGGTGCGTTGGCCATGCTGTAGGCGCGGCGCTTGCCGTCGCGCAGAAGGAACTCCACATACTGGCCGGCCTTGTATTGAAAGCTGGCGTTGGCCGGCAGTTGAAGCCGCGCCACCATGACATCTGGCGCGGCCCGCGTAAGGGAAGCCACGCGCACCGGTATCTTCACGATGGGAAACTCGCCGGCGGCGGCCACACTGCGCGACTCGATCACGCAATCGGTCTGTGGGGTGGCGCAGCAGGTCAGCACCATACCCGCGGCTTCTTCTTCCACCGACAAGGCCTTGAGCTGATGCGCGCCGTGGATGACACGCCCACTGACCAGCTTGCTCTTGCAGGAACCGCAGGCACCGTCGCGGCAGCCATAGGGCAGGCCGACGCCCGCGGCGATCGCGGCGGGCAGGATGGCCTGGTCTCGTTCGACCTGAAACTGCAGGCCGGCGGGTTGGATCTGGACTTGAAAGCTCATAAGCCGGATTTTGCCGCGCCGTGCCATCATGTTGGGATGAAGCGCCGACCAACCCTGCTGATCGTGGGCTGTGGAGATGTGGGCCTGCGCGTGCTGCGTGAGCTGCGCCGCCGGGGCAACCCGTGGCGTGTGTTGGCATTGACCTCGCAGGTTAGCCGTGTGCAGGAGCTGCGTGAGGCCGGTGCCCTGGCGCTGATCGGCAACTTGGACGACCCTGCCTCGCTGGGCCGGCTCGGCGGTTTGGCCGATGCGGTGCTGCACCTGGCGCCCCCCCCGATGCAAGGCCAATCCGATCCCCGAACGCTTCGGCTGCTGCAGGCCTTGTCGCGCCGTGCAGCCCCAGGGCGCCTGGTCTACATGAGCACCACCGGTGTGTATGGCGACTGCCAGGGGCAGTGGGGGGGCGAGACCCGTCCCTTGCGCCCCCAAACCGATCGGGCCCGCCGGCGGGGCCACGCGGCGGCGCCGGTGGCCC
>Ga0082207_1000585_pt1 | contig 20423 bp, 14 predicted proteins | sample LakMenEpi10Aug09_FD_71540 | JGI IMG/M metagenome (GOLD analysis project Ga0082207, IMG submission 71540)
CGATGTTTGTTAGTTTAACATATCAGTAATAATTATTGATTAAGTTTTTATCTATTAAGTTTCTAATACTTTTCATCTGTTGCATCAGAGATTCAACCAAAGTATGGTAAATTTTAATATGTTAATAATAGTCAAACTTGTAAATAATCAATAATGGTACGGCATTTACTATTTCTATTAGAATACAATTTACAAAGATAAAAGGATCATAATTAATAATCATGAATAATTCACACAAAACATTATTGAAGTCAATAAAAGATAAGTTTGATCATATATTAAACTCTTGCCAATTACCAATTCCAGGATATTTGTTAATTGGAATTATATTCGCTGTGGTAATCAGATTAATTTGTGTTCCCAATAAGTCAGTAGATTATAAATATTTTTTAGATCCTTGGTATGATTTTATCGCATCTCATGGCGGATTTAGTGCCTTAAAATATGGTTTTGCCGATTATACACCATCCTATCTTTACTGGCTTTTAATTGCTTCTACCCTGCTTTCAGGATTACCGAAAATTTTGGCAATCAAGCTTTTTGCCATGACTGTTGACTTTATTTGTGCATTTTTAACTTATAAAATTGTCAAGCTTAAATATCCTATAGGTAGAATGGCAAATTGGGCATTTTTAGCCGTTATATTAAGTCCCACCGTAATTTATAATAGTTCTCTTTGGGGTCAATGTGATGTTATCTACACCACTGGATTAATTGCCTGTATTTACTTTTTATCTATTCACAAACAAATTCCCGCATTAATAAGTTTTGGTGTAGCACTTTCGTTTAAATTACAAGCGATGTTTTTAGCACCTTTATTATTAATTTTATTGATTAAAAAAAGAATATTTTGGTTTTATTTACCAATAATTCCTTTAGTATATACAACAGCAATGTTACCCGCTTGGATTGCTGGTAGACCAATAAAGGAATTACTATTAGTATATTTTGAACAATCTAATAAATATAAAGAACTAGCTAAAGGTGTACCGAATCTTTATCAATGGATTCCTAACGATTATTATAATATTGTAGTACCAATAGGTTTACTATTAACTGTAACTGCGATATTTTTGTTAGCATATCTTGTCTATAGAAGTAAATTAGAAATAACTCAAGATAGACTCATACATTTAGCGACAATATCGGTATTTTTTATGCCATATTTATTACCCAAAATGCACGAAAGACATTTTTATCCTACGGATATTTTATCTATTATCTTTGCTTTTTACTTTCCCCAATATCGTTGGGTAGCAATATCAGTGCAACTGGCATCATTTTTTAGTTATTTGGAAGCATTTAATGTAAATAGTCCAATATATATCAAAATCTTTTCTATACCTTTAGGTTTTACATTATGGTTTATAATTTGCAATTCTGATATGATTCGTAAAAAACCTAATATATTTTAAAAAATCAAAAATTGATAAATAAATAATTAATAAGAGGTAAATAATATAGTGAAAAATTCAATTATAAATATTAAAAATAATAAATTGCTGGTAATTATTCCGATTAGCATTTTAATATTACTAATATCTAGTATTGCTAGACATGAATTATTTAATTCAGGAGGAGACTTAGCATTTTTTGATCAATGTGTTTACTTAATTAGTCAGGGTAAAAATCCTATTTCTTCTGTGCTTGGTTTTCATGCTTTAGCTGATCATGCAGCTTGGATTTTATACCCAATTGCTTTATTATATAAAATTTATCCGACTGTTTATTGGCTGTTTTTAGTTCAGTCTTTATCGTTATCTTTAGGTGCTATACCTGCCTATTTTTTGTCAATTAACGCAGGTTTAAAAGAAAGTCAAGCAATAGTAATAGTAGTGATATACTTACTCTACCCTCTCATTTATAATGCTAATTTACTAGAATTTCATCCAGATACAATAGCTGTTCCTGCATTGTTCATGGCAATTTTATCTGCCAGGAAACAAAAAATAGTTTGGTTTTGTGCAAGTGTTATAGTTATTTTGGGATGCAAAGCTGTACTTTCCTTAACAGTAGCAGCTATGGGTGTTGGTTTGCTTTTATTTGAAAAGCGACAACTATATGGTATAATAGCAATTGCTACTGGTATAGCATGGTTTTTAATTGCTAATAAAATCATTATTCCTTTTTTTGGTCATGATGCAGCATTAATTAATCGTCATCTTTATCGTTATAGTTACTTAGGTAACTCATTTTCTGAAACATTAAAAATTATTTTGTTGCAACCAAAACTTATTTTTAGCAATATTTTTAGTTTGATTAATTTAGAATATTTATTTTATTTATTCGTGCCTGTAATATGGGGTTTAAGACCTAAATATATGATATATATGATAGCTGCAATTCCTTGTTTAGCTTTAAACTTGCTTGCTGATCATCCGTCACAAAAAAATTTAATCTGGCATTATTCTTTACCAATAATTCCTTTTTTGACATTATCACTAATTGCTTATGTAGCAACACATCAAAATTTGATAAAACGTAAAAAAGCAATTATTTTATGGTCATTATTTTGGTTTTTCGCATTAGGTAAATTTGGCTTTTTTGCTGGAAAATATTTGAAAAATTTAGATAATTTGCAAGCGACAAAAGAAGCAATATCTTTAGTTAAAACCCAAAATAGCGTTCTCACTACAGATATCATTGTACCACATCTAACTCATAGAGAGTTAATAACTTTTAAATATAATATTAATGAATTAAATAATTTCCATTATATATTGATTAATGTTCGTAATCCTGGTTTAGTGGCAAGTAAAGCAGATTATAATAATTTGGTTAATCAATTAAAAACAAATTCAGAATTAAAATTAAAATTTCAAAAAGATGATGTATATTTATTTGAAAAGAGATGAATTTTTACTAATATGCTAAAGCTTAAAAAGCTTAACTTCATTGATCATAGTTTATTTTTTATCATGCTAATTTGGCTATCTAGTAGGGTACTAATAGCTTTTACCATGTTAATAATTGCTCCCTTATTTCCGGTTGCATCAAACGGTGTTATTGCTACCTTTAGTTGGGATGTTTTCCATGCTTGGGATAGTGTTTGGTATGAAAAGATTGTCACTAATGGATACGATTTTTCTAGCGATGTAAAACAAATTCATACAGTAGCTTTTTTTCCTTTATTCCCATTATTATGTCGTTTATTAATGACTATTGGTTTACCTTTTAAAATCGCCAGTTTTTTAGTAAATAACTTAGCATTTTTAGCGACATTAATTATACTTTATTTCTGGGTAGAAGAACTTTATGGTAGAAGTGCTGCAAGGTGGATAATAACAACTTTAGCATGGTGTCCTTATTCCATTTATGGAACGGTAATTTATACTGAAGGTTTATTTTTATTATGTACTACCTCTGCTTTAAGAACTTTTGAAAAAAAACAATATACCTGGGCAGCTTTTTGGGGTGCATTATCAACTGCAATAAGAGTACCCGGAATTACATTAATACCTGCTTTTTTATTTGTTTCTTGGAAAGAAAAAAGACCTATAAAAGCCTATATCTCTAGTTTAACTAGTGCATTAGGTATCATTATTTATAGTTTATATTGTCAAATTGAATTTGGTGATGCTTTGGCTTTTTTTCATGCACAACAAGCATGGAGAGGAGATTTAAAAGGTTTTGCTTGGCAAGGCTGGTGGCAAATGATAATGCAAATAGTCATGGGTTTTAATAATTGGAAGTATGGATATATTCAACAACCTTGGCATCCATTATTATTTTTAATAATTATGGTTAGTGGTTATCTTTTGTACCATTTTCGTTTACAGTTAGGTTTTAAAAAAGTACACTATGGATTTTATTTTCTGTGGCTATTAATGTGGTTATTAGCAGGAGATGAATTATTTAAAGTAGTAATTGTTTTTGGTGGGATATATTTATTATGGTTTTTTCGTTATCAAATTCCTCTTGTTACCTTTGTGTATGGACTATGTTCCTATGGCTTAATTCTAAATACTGGAATTACTCCTTCGGCTGAACGTTATGCTTATGGTATTGTATCTTTATCCATTGCCTTTGGTTTATTACTGGAACGCTATCCTCGTTTAAGATACCCAGTAATGTTTTTTTTCTCTTTACTTATGGTGATATTTTCTATTCGTTTTGCCAGAGATTTATGGGTAGCTTAAAGATAAGAGTTTATCTAATATTTGGTAAAATTAAACTAAATTTTTCCACTGTTTTCACAACCTTACTCTCCTTTAAATTCATTTTCTGCAAAGTCTCATTATCCACCAACAAATAAAATTTATGAACAAACTTATCTTGTAAATCTGCAAGAGATGTAGGAATAACTTTACAATCACTATAAAAGTCTAAACTAGGACGACTATCAGGAAAAGAAGTATAAATTTCTGTTCCTGGTGGAATATTATCCCTAATTAATGCTGCAACTGGTAAAACGGGGAATTTTTCATTTAACTCCCATATCCATGATTGAGAACTCATTAACATTGCTAAAACTAAATACATTCCCGCAAATAAAACCGGGATAAATTGACGGTTATGCTGATTAATAAACCATGATGTGATTCCCATAGTGACTGCTAAAATAATGCTCATAACAATTAACAATGGCTGTTTATCAACTATACTAAAATAAACACAACCTACTAAACCAATAATAACTAAAAATGCAAAAAATCCCGTCAAAAATCTGGTTTTAAACTTATCTTCTTGCCAAATATAACTTAAATTAGCCCCAATTGCTAAAGCTAAAAATGGGTATACAGGCATAATATACCAGGGTAATTTGGTACTCATTAAAGAAACTATGGCAAAATAAACAATTGTACCAATGAGAGTTAAACAACCCCAAGCAGTATGACGATTTTTCCAACTTAAATATAAACCTCCTGGCCAAAATAACAACCAGGGAAAACCATATTTTATCACTTCCAGTAAATAATACCAAATCGGACCGGTATTACCTTCTACAGCTTTTCCCAGTCTATCAAAAGCTTGGGACTGAAAATGCACTTCTAAGAAAATATTACCATAATGTTGCCATTGAGCAAAATACCAAGCAATAGCAGGGAAATTTCCTAAAAACATTCCTATCCATAGAAATGGATTTTTAAATATAGCTAATTGTTTATTAGCAATGATAAATAAACCTGCTATTCCTGCTAAAACTACTACTAACATTCCCTTTGTCAGAGTAATTAAACCCAAACAAAATCCGATACCAACAGCATATTTTCGATCATGACGCGCTTTGAGAACACAAAATAATAATAATAAGAAAAAGGAAATAGTCATTCCATCTAACATTGCTAGTCTACCATGACGGACTACAGGCAATAATGTTAAATAAACCAAAGCCGAAAATAAAGCTGGTAAAGTTTCTGTAAAAATTAACCTTCCAATTAAGTAAAGTAAAGGAACTCCTAACGCGGTTAAAAATGCTCCCGGAAATCTAGTAGTAAATTCTTGTATTCCTCCTGCATGATAGCAAATAGCAATTAACCACTGCATTAAAGGTGGTTTTAATAAAAAAGGATCTCCTTGAATGGTAGGATAAACCCAGTTACCAGTACGATAAATTTCTCTAGCAACTATAGCATAAGTACCTTCATCCCAATCTCGTAAAGGTAAATTTCCCAGAAACATTAACCATAAAACCAAAGACGCTACCAATAACCCTAATAACCATTGTTTACTGTTCATATTTTAGAAGTGAATTAAGGGGAGAAATTTCATAATATTTGTCACTGTTTTTAAAGTTTTTAATTCTGGGATATCTGGTTTTATTTTTTCTACCATTATTAACTGTTTTTCGGCTTGTCTGGGTTGAAAGTCATATAAATAAACAACTCCTAAATAAAGCCAAGTATAAGGATTTTTTGCATCATATTTAGTTAATTCTGTTAAATTCTGAATTAATTCTGGTGCTTTGCGCTGTAAAAGTTGTGATAGCACTAGAGTATAACGCCAATTTAAGTTATTTGGTTGATTTTTTAAGTAATAATTAGCAGCAAATTCAATTTGTTTTAAATAGTCTTGAGTCGCGTCATATTGATTAAAATTATCTATCTGGACAAAGATATTATCTAACTTGCCATTTTGTAATTCTACTGCTAATTGTGACATTCGAGAAACTAAATCTAAAGGTGGTGTTTTTGTTGATTTTCCTGTATCTGTAACATTTACAGTTATATCAGAACTATTTAAACTATTTAAAGGTGTAATTTTACCAGTAATTCTATCTAAATATAATGCTGATAGTTGATATTTTCCTGGTGGTAATTCCTTGGGAATAAATGTAGCTAGATTCTCAATGACTCGAAAATTTCCCTGGGGATGACATTTTAAGCCACAATATAAATTACCTAAACCAATTCCATGATCATGATACCAAGCTGATTGACCATTTTGCCATTTTAATAGTAACAAACCATTTTGTAATTCATCCCATGAACCTGTAATTTGATAAGTAACGGAGTTATTTTTATCTATTATAAATTCATTAGCATTTATAACTTTTTCTAAAGTAATTGATTTCTGATCATTATTTAATTTTTCAACAACTATATGAGGATTTTTCCGATGATATAATCTTAATTTATCACCATGAGGTAATACCCAATCACTTTGTAATTTTAAATCAGGAGAAGTTTCTATCAAAGATTTTAATTTGCGTTTAGTTTCTCCCTTTTCTCCCGGTTCTTCTGGTTCATTATCTTTGGTGACATACCAAGATAAATACTGTAAATCTTGGTCTACTTGGGATAATTTCATGGTTAATTTTCTCCCATAGACGCGAAAATCAGCCAATGTACCAAAATAATCTAAGGTAAACTCATTAACTTGGGGTGTAGAAACGGGAACTACTCCTAAAGTTGTTTTTAAATATGGGGTAGTTTGATGAATTTTCTCGATTAATTCAGCAAGAGGATATTTTTTACTTTCATTATTTGGTAAATGTTTTCCTCCATAAGCTTGAATTAGAGGTAAAGGAAATAAATTATTTAGTAAAATTATACCACTTACTATAAAAATTGCTAATCTTAATTTATTAAACCAGATATTTTCAATTAAATTAAAAAAGTAAGCTAAAATTAAACTAATTACCGGAAAACAAGGAAGAATAAATCTAATGTCTTTGTTTGTCCCCAGAGAACAAATTACATAGCTACCAATTAGAAAAATAAATAACCAATTTAAAGCGGATTTAGCCAAATTATCTTTAACTGCATTTTGACTAAATCTAGATTTAAAAAGATAAATTAACAAAATACCAATACTCACAAATAATATCGGAAAACCAACAGTTTCTGGGATAGTTTGCGGATAATATAACCAACCAGCAATAGTTGTCGCAGCAGGATCACCTTCTCCTTTTCCCACATTATTAGCATTTAATGCAGAGGTAATAATAGTTAACCAATTTAAACTATACCAAGAACCACAAATTAACCAAGCTAAAATTAAAGATAACCCTGTTTGAATTAGTTTAATAAATTTACGGTTGCTGATAAAAATAATTAATGTGTAGATACTAGGAATAAGAATAAAAATAAAACCTGTGGGTTTTGCTAACATAATTAACCCTATTCCTACCCCCAATATCAAAGTTAATATCCATGATACAAAACCAGTATGACTATCTTTCCAAATTGTTAAAATCGTGAAAGTAGCTATGACAATAGACGTTAAACCATAATCTAATAAATAATCAGTTCGCATAATTCCCATAATGGGAAATAATAAGCAAAATATGCTGGCTGTGATGCCAATTTTTCGGTTTTTAAATAAATAATTCCCTAAATGGTATACTGATAAAATAATTATAGCTGTATATAATAAATTGACTAAACTCGCTTGATCATAACCTCTACCAAATAATACCAAAAATGGTACAGTACAAATATACACAAAAGGAGCGCGATAACTGGGGGTTAATTCCCACAGAGATAACCACCAATTACCTGATAAAATATTCAGGTTTTGAAAAATTCGATAATGATGCAATGCTCCTGTTAAATGGGCGCTTTGATCATAAGATGGAATAGATTCATCTAAGAAAAACCATGTTCTATCTATCAGTAATCCTATCAACCAAATTGTTAATAGTATGATATAGTCTTTATTGACTTTCAGATAACGGTAATCATTCATTATGTTTTGATTTTCAGGTAATTAAATTTTAAAGATATTCAAGCAATTTTATCATTATGAACCAGCCTATCTATTCCCTAGTTATTCCCATTTATAACGAATCAGAAAACATCACAGAGATGTATAGCCGATTACATCATGTCATGGAACAATTAGACGGTGATGCTGAATTAATTTTAATAGATGATGGTAGCCGCGATCGCTAGTGGGTTAATTATGGACAGGATAAATGGTTAGGTTAAATTCAATGATAAAATATGCAATAACTACCAAATTACATCAACAGGATATTGAATAATTTGACTATCTACAGTTAAAATTGCCATGTTTTCCACCTGACTCTGGGCAATAATAATCCTATCAAATGGATCACGGTGTAAATCAGGCAAATTTGCTACTTGTAAAGCATGAACCATTTGAATTGGTAAACTCTGGAAACGATTTATTTTTAACCGACTGGGAATATATGTTTCTGGAGGTTCAGGTAAACTTAGTTTTCCTAAACGTACCTTAATCACAATTTCCCACGCACTTGCAGAACTTAAGAATAACTCATTACTAGGGTCGGTAATGATTTTGTCAGCGATAGATGAAAGTTGTGAATCATCTGTAACCCACCAAATAAAGACGTGGGTATCAAGTAATACTCTCATTCTGAATGTCTAGGGGATTAAGAAAATCTTTTAAAATATCTTCTGGTAAAGGTGAGTTAAAATCAGGAGCAATAACCACCTTACCACGGTCTAAACCCGGTATTCGCGCTAATGGACGGTGAGAAAAAGGTATGATACGAGCAACAGGAGTACCAGCTTGAGAAAGAATAACTTCTTCTCCTGACAAAACTCGACGGAGTAATTCTCCAAAATCACCTAAGTTGTCTGGAAGTTCTGCATTATACATTGCTATCATTACTTAGTGGTAACATTAATGTCAATTCTTGAGCTTGTACTTTAATTTTACGATAGTTTAAATTGATTTTGTTTATCAAGCCTTGATTACCAACTTTACAGCCAGTCAATTATAACTGTGAACCAACCTATCTACTCCCTAGTTATCCCCATTTATAACGAATCAGAAAACATCACCGAGATGTATCGCCGATTACATCATGTCATGGAACAATTAGACGGTGATGCTGAATTAATTTTAATAGATGATGGTAGCCGCGATCGCTCTTTAAGTATGATGCGCGAATTACACCATCTTGACAACCGAGTACATTATCTCAGTTTGGCTCGAAATTTTGGACATCAAATTGCCGTTACTGCGGGCTTGAACTTTGTCCAAGGTAAATGTATCATTGTTATGGATGCTGATCTTCAAGATCCACCAGAATTAATCTTAACCATGATTGACAAATGGCATCAAGGATATCAAGTAGTTTATGCCCAACGGACATCCCGTCAACAAGAAACCTGGCTCAAACGCTTGACTGCATATCTTTTTTATCGCATTCTCCGACGCTTGGCTAAAGTTGATATTCCCGAAGATACAGGAGACTTTTGTTTAATGGATAGACAGGTCGTAAATATCCTTAATTCTATGCCAGAACGTAATCGCTACATTCGCGGTTTACGTGCTTGGGTAGGTTTTCGACAAACTTCTGTACCTTTTGCACGAGATCCCCGCTTTGCTGGTACAGTAAAATATACATTTGGTAAATCTTGGGCTTTAGCAATTGATGGTATTATCTCCTTTTCCACAGTTCCTTTAAGGCTGGCAACTTATATAGGCATATTATCAGCTTTTATTGCCTTGTTTATGATATTATTAGTTTTGTATTGGCGTTTATCCGAACCATTCTCCCCCATAATTGGTTACACATTAATTACAATTTCCATGTTTTTTCTTGGTTCAGTTCAATTAATTTGTATTGGTATTTTAGGTGAATATATTGGCCGAATATACGAAGAAGTAAAAGGTCGTCCTCTTTATACATTAAAAGAAACTGGAGGTTTTACAAAAAACTGAAATATTAAACTAAAAAAACCATACCATTTAATAGTTTTAAATCACCAAAATCTAGAGGTGCAAGTTCTAGTCCCTCAATTATATTTTATGAGGGGATGAAATTCCATCAATAACCGTTATTAATAAAATCAAGATAATATCAGTGTCAATACCAGAATTTAGTTTACTGTTAATGTCAGTCCTCATTAGTGTTGCTGGACAATTCTTTTTGAAAATGGGAGCAATCAAATTAGGTAAAGTGCATGGAGGGAACATTATTAATCTCATTCTCACCATGATCACCATACCAGAACTTTTATTAGGATTAACCTGTTATGGTATTGGTGCTGTAGCCTATATTCTACTACTAACAAGAGTTAATCTGAGTGTCGCTGCTCCTGCGGTATCAGTTGGTTATATATTTTCCGTATTCTTAGGGTATTTTATTTTAAAAGAACCTATTTCTCCTACCCGTGTTTTTGGATTAGGTTTGATTGTTACTGGGGTAATATTAGTGGTTTGGAAAAAGTAAAATTAAGACAACAGACCCTAATTTTCTCGACTAAATCCACTATCATTGAGAAGTTGTCAATCAGTGATCAAAATATCTCCACCCAAGATTAGAATAGTAGCTAACGTGACTACTAAATATCATTCACAAATGAGAAACTATATTCAGTTAATTATCATATAACTACTGGTGGCATTAAGGAAAAAATCATTTTTTCTTGAAGATCAAACCATAATCTAAGTAGTAAAACATACCTGAATTCCCAAGTAACTCATACTTCACAGTATGGCAAAAAATCTCAATCTTTAGAAAAATGTGTTATAACCTACCCTCAGAGCCATCATTGCTATCATTGATTGTTCATTCCTTGAAGGAGTCACACTGTGGAAAATAATAAGTCATTTTTTGGGACACAGGGAATATTAATCGCATTAGTTGGCCTAACTGGTACCCTAAGTATTGCTTTAATGATTCTATTTAAAAATAAAACCTCTGATGCCCAAAGTCCAAGCGTCAGCGTTGAAATTAATAATACTACTGCTAATATTAAAACTCAGCAGCGTTTAGAAGAATTAAAAACAGAAATGCTCACCAGTTGGCAACAACAAGCACAAGCCAAAGGGTTTTCTACTGATGTACCATCTAATTTTCAAGGGATTGTCATTAGTGAAGCTAAACTTCCCCCAGAAAAAAAAGTTATCGCCCTAACCTTTGATGATGGACCTTGGCCTAATACTACCGCCAAAGTGTTAGATATTCTCAAAAAAAATCGAATTAAAAGCACATTTTTTGTAGTTGGACAAAATGTCAAAAATTATCCCGACTTAACAAAACAAATAGTTGCAGACGGTCATATTATTGCTAACCATACTTGGCATCATTGGTATCATCACATGAGCGCAGAAGCGGCAGCCTACGAAGTAGCAAATACCGGAGACATCATTTATCAAACCACAGGGGTGAGAACCAGTCTGTTCCGTCCTCCTGGAGGAATCATGAATAACGGAGTCGCAGCTTATGCTAAAAACAATAAATATGCTGTTATTATGTGGTCGGCTGATTCCATGGACTACTCTCGTCCCGCTGTACCCCGGTTAATGAATAATATATTTAGAGAAGCTAAACCAGGTGGTATTGTATTAATGCACGATGGTGGCGGTGATCGATCTAATACTGTCAAGGCCTTGCCAGAAATCATTAGTCGCTTTCGTAAACAGGGTTATGAATTTGTCACTGTTCCCGAACTGTTGGAAATGCAAGATCAACATCCACAGTTAACTGCTAAGAATAAATCGAAATCTCCACAATTGCAAAAACCCAAGAAACCTTAAATAAATAAAGTCAGAATCAGGATACCCAGGATTAAAGGATGAACAGGATGAATAAGCTGTTTGACATTTAGATTGTATATTGCTCACAACTAAAACTCTTGTGGAACAGGCATCCGGCCTGTTTTAATTATGCAAATTAAATGTTTCTCAGCTTATACTAATTCTGGATAAAGATGCACATAATCGTAATTAAATCCTGTAAATCCTGGACATCCTGATTCAGACAAAAAAAGATGAAAGGATGAACAGGATAAATACAGATAAAGTAGACATCTCCAAATACGCAATGAGTGGGGGATTATACTGGTAATGAGGGCGATAGCCTTATATTTTTATTTTGCAGCCAACCAATTCTGCTGTTCTAATCGCTGCCAAGCTTTACGTATATGTCGTGGTTTTAAGATGGTACGTTTGCGTTCATCTACGATGGGGCGCAGCCCATCGCTCCAGGAATAAACTAACTCTATGGCCTGTTCACTATCGTGGGCTGGGTTGGTTTCTTGAGTCCCTACCCAATGAACTGTAGCCAATAATTCCATGCCATAAGGGGTTTCAAAGCCATTTATGAGGTTGCTAACTCGTTCTAACCGTTCCTGTGCTGATGGGTCATTGGCTAAAAAGGACTGTGCAGCTTCTCTACCTGCGGGTAAAACGTAAATTTCCGCGCTTTCTGCCTTGGCTGTTCCATCCCCATAACCGCGAATGTAATGCCCTTCTATGTGTTTTAAAACATGATTTAGATTATGGGCATAAGGTCCATATTTGTGTTTTACATACTCAAGGCGTAGGGGTTCACCTGCTACTTGTAAAAAATAGGCGAGTTTTTGAATTTCTAGTTTGGTTAATTCATAACCAGGAATACCGTACAATTCCAGTAGGCGAATAAACAAAGCACGGGCGCGAGTCATATTTGGCTTTTTGCTGGCTACGGGCATTGTTTCCACAGCAGGTGCGCCACTGGGTTCAAAAATAATGACTTGGACATCTGGAAGTGCAGCAAAAGCTGATTCTATTAAGGGTTTAACCTCACTCCAGTCTAAGCCACCGTTACCGCACCCCAATGGAGGTATAGCAATGGAAGTAATGTTTAATTGCTGTACTTGGGCGACTAATGCTACCAGTCCAGTTTTGATATCTTCTAATTTAGATTTGCCCTTCCAGTGGCGTTTGGTGGGGAAGTTAATAATGTACAGGGGGTTAAATAAGTTACCTGTAGCGACGGTAAACATCTGCCCCGGTTGCACCTGTCCAGCACGACAGGCTTTTTCGTATTGGCGGAAATTTTCTGGATAGGCTTGTTTAAATTGCAAAGCAATGCCTTTGCCCATGACACCGACACAATTCACTGTGTTTACTAGGGCTTGTGCTGGTTCTGTTAATAAGTTGCCTTGCTTAATTTCAATCATTGTTTTTAAGGGATTAAATAATTTTAATCGCTGTTTATACTGTTATATTCTCTGTGGTAGTTGCTGATTGATAATCAATTATTATCAATTAGTGTTATCTATCACTGGATAAACTAGAAACTGATTTTAAATATTATTTTACTACTTAATGGAATTTTTGAATAAAATTAATAATGATTTGAAATATTATTTAGCTACTTGATTGATGATTTTAATAATACCAATTTTGATAAATATTTACTGGAATTTGGATATTAAAGGCGGTAAGTATTAGTTGTACTTGTTCAGCAATAGTTTTATTGATTACACCTATTTCTTGTATTAAACTCCAAGGACAATTTTCATAAACTAAAAATTCTGCTTGTCTTCTCCACTTGCGGTTGGGGTCATCTGGAGTATTCGCCCAATATTTTGATTTCATTAATTCCCAATCTATGACAGATTGTAAATCAGATATATCATCATAAAATTCGCTATATGCCATGATAGCGTGTCCATCAGTAAAAGCAAATTTTAGTTTTAAAGAATTGATGGTATAAGCTTCTGAAACTAGATGGATAATTGGCTGTTGTCCACCGCTATAACTATCTACGTTTTGTTTATGAATGGCATAGAGCATGGGTGAACGCGGAGCAAAATAAAAGGGGACGTAATCATGTAAATATCCCCCAGTGCTACAGGGGACTTTTGTGGTGGCACGTCTATCTTGAATGTGTCCGTGTGCAATGTCAAGATAATTGGTTTGTTGTATCTTGAGTCTACTGTTTGCTATCAATCCCCCACTGGTGATTATGGAGGTTAAGTTATCAATGTGGGTGATGTGATAAATCGGTGTAGACATCTAGTGCTTTTAAATTATACTCTTGGAGGTTTCAGGTACAAACAAACCTATTCTCTAGATTTTAAACTATTGTCTACAAAATAACTATGTCGCTATTTGAATGAAGGTAAGACCAGCAAACATCACTCCAGTAAAGTTAATAGTATTTGCTAGAATTGAAAACTAAGATTTGAAAATATTAACTTAATTATTTCAAGAACCATATTGATAAATTAACCAATCTTTTCCATCTTCCACAAAATATACATAAAAAGGTTCAATCTGGTCAAATTCTAAGCGAATATTAGTTTTTACCTCTACAATTAATTTTTTATCTAGGTTTATATCTATAAAATCTTGAGTAGTAGAGGAAATAGATTTTAAGTATAGATATCCTTGAGATGAAAATAAACGAATTTTCCCTGTTATCACTTTATCTTTTAACTGTTTAATACTTAAATTGATAACGGTATCTGTTTTTTCTACTTGTACAAATGGATTGACACAGTTATAAAATGAATTATCTATAACTATTTTATTTACATACTCTGAATCCAAGCCTATCATGTTAATTAAAGATTCTCTATCTTGAGTATTTCTACATATAATTTGGAAATCTATTCCCTTAGAGAAATCAAGCCCATTCTTGACTATAAATTCTTGTTGAGATGCAGTTTTGTAATTAGCTTCTCCAAAATATTTATATATATTATCAAAATCAAAATAATCTAAAAATTCTATACTATTACCATAATGCGCCCAGTCAGTAGCTAAATTACCATTGCTAACAGCACATCTAGCACCATGTGTCTTTAATACATCTTCTATTTTGAACCTGAAAAATATAGGAACTGGGCAAAAGGCAAATATATTTTCTCGGCTACCTAATAATTCATTATGCCATTGTGTAGGCGTAAGGGGTCTAAAATAAAAACGCGCAAAGTTTCTTTTAATGTAATCATGAGTTCGACCAATTAAATCTTTTCCGGCTGAATCTTTAAAACTTGCTTTACCTCTCGGTAAAATTGACATTGATTTTAAGATTTGGACAGCATTTTCTATATGAGTAAAATGATAAACATACCCTGTCCAGTGTGAATATTGTTGATTTAGGTTACTTATTAACTTTGTTTGAAATTCAATTAATTCTTGATTTGAACGGCTATCTTTAAAATCATTTTGCTTACATTTGGTTTCTATATAAGGACTTTCATAAGGATTAACTTTATTTTGTTCAGCAGCAAGTTCAAGTTGAATTTTTCCCTTACTTGATGTCTTCGCCTCTTTGAAGTAGCTAAGGTCATCAAAGGTAAAATTAGATTTATTAATAAATTGTTTCAGTAGGTCTTCAACGGAGTCTATAAATTGAGAATTAACATAGATAATATTATTGCTTATATCTATATTTTTATCTTGACAAGTGACATACTTGATAACTTGATTACCAAAAGAGATTTTATACCTGATCTCTTTTTCACATACACGAATTGAAAATTTATTATTAATTTTGGTTAACCAAAGTCTATAATAATCTTCTTGAAAAGGTATTGAGTGCTTAGATAGTAAATCAGTATCTAGTTCTTGATTCAGAATAATTGAATTAACAGATTCTATATTAAAATTCTCTGGATAACATCTTTTATCTATAAGTAAACCACCTTGAGATTTAATAATTGCCCAGATATATACTATTTCAATTTTTAAATTAGATAATTCTTGATATTTTTTCTCATCCAAATAATAAGTATTTTTTCCAGAAAATTGGAATTTGTATATAATTAAATTATCAGTGATGTCATCAGGAAATTCAACTGTAAGTAAAGGCAAGTTTGATTCCATTGAAATTGAAACTGAGTCATAGATACGTCTAATAATTGCCAAAGCATCTTTATCACTTTCTCTAAATTGAACACTAACAGCACATAACCAGTTTAGAGTATTGCTTAACAGATGAGGATCATCACTAATAGCCGCAAAATTATTAAATATATCTTCAGATTTACTAACTAAATAGTTCCTTAATTTCACAATATTAGATGTTTCTGTGTGAACTCCTAATGCAGCTAAAAACTCAATTTTTAAAGAATCATCAGATATCCATTCCTGAACCCATTCAGGTAATTGTTCTTCTGGCAAAGCATAACTGTTAGGATAAACAGAGTATTTGGGTAGAAAACCAATAGCAAGTTGAATATTTTCCGTGTTGTATTTAACTATAGTAGTCTTATCATTGTTTACCCAATGAGTTTCCGATATAGATATGGATTTCGGCTTTTTTAATAGCCATTTATCGTACATTATCTTCAAAAAGTTTTGTTGAGTTTCGCCCTCATCTTGAAGATTCTGCTTTAAAGGATAACAGTAAAATTGACCATCATCATCAAAGTATGGCTCTAAAATTATCGTAGGCTTATCACTAATCTTAAATACAGGATTTTTTTCGTCTAATTTTAGCAGCTTTGCGATATCTTTATAATTATTATCTAACAATCTATTGCCTCTGATAAAAAAGCTTTTATCAGTATTGACGTAGAACTTTAATTCACTTAGTTTGGTAGAGGATGTGTTATTCATTAGCTGTATTTACCGTAAAATTTTCTAAGTATTTAATGTCATTCTTGGATTTGGCATATAAAACCACAAAAGCTAGTTGTTGAGCATTTTGTAAATGGGGAAACTCTTGTTTCAACTCTTCATATACTTCCTCATGAGTTATTGTTGTTTTACCAATACCAAATAGAGTTTTTAGTTGATTATTCAGACTTTTAAACTGTTTGAGCATTTTGTCAACTATTCCACTGGTATCTTGATAGCGTGGTAAAATTTCTGATAATGATAGTTCATATTTCTCATCATCAATTTTAAATATCACCTCATCTTTTACAGCTTCTCTAACTGGGTAAACTCCTCCCTCTTTATCAATAACTCTAACTTTATTTTTAAATTCTGCTTGTAGTGATTTATCATCCATAATACATTGACAAGCCAATTCTAATACTTGATATTCATAGGAGTTTTTTTGATAAACTTCTTCATGAACCAGTGTTAGTGAGGGTATACACTGCAAAAACTCCTTTTCTACATCTTTAATCCCAGATTCTTTTACAACACTTATCAATTCTTCTATTAATTCATCAGAGAAATATTTTTTCAACAATACTGGGTATAAAGTTGAATCTGTAAATAACTCTTGATTATTTCCTCTTTCATTATGAAATTCTGTTGGCAATATTTTAAGTTTATCAGAAAGGTGATGCTCTATATATTCTTTCAGTTTTACTTTTTCTGTATAATATTGGTAAATATCCCTATTATTTTTATCTATAACTGAATATATTCCTATTTCTTGAGTAGGACTGATATAAAGAAAATTGAAGAATGATTCACGATTTTTGACAGTAAATTCGATTAAATTATTTACCGCAGATTGTTCTAATTCAACCATCTGTACATCAATCAAATCTTTTAACTGATCTTGGTGAGTTTGGAAAGGTTCTTGAGATAGGTATTTAAAAATATTTTTCTCTGGTAACTCAAGATTAGTGAGACATGATATTGCTACCTTGAGGTCGTTATAAGATTGAACTTCACCCAAATGTTTATTGTAAAAAACTTGATTTATTTTTTTAAAACCACCATCAGTAAATATATATGAATATTCTGTTAATGGACTTTTGTTTTCACTTTCTGCAAAGTAGCGTGTGATATCTTGATAAAACTGCTCAATTTCATTACCACTAAAAGTAACTTCAACCTGTTTAATAATATTGTCCCAATCACGGTATATGATTTTCTCGTAAATCTCCTTTTCTCCTAGTAAATAATTATCCAGTTGAACAAAATATTCTTTATCATCAACTTGATAAGTTTGTAACCAATTTGGTAAAACAATATTTCGAGATAGCATTTCTCCCAAGGGTTTCAACGTCTGAGAACTGTCTTGAAACAGAATCAGTTTTTTCAATTTCTCTGGCTGATTGAGTCCTCTTAAAAATTTAAAAATATTTTCTTTTTCTTTTGGTATTAAATTACACTTATGAGATGTTATACTTTCAGCCACTCTAGTGAATAACCTACCTCTTAAATGCTCTTCTAACTTGCTTTCGAGTTTACCTAGTAAATTTTGATAATCTGCTAAATTTATTTTTGATAAGAAAAACCCTAATTTATTTGTTAGGATATTTTTCATAGCCAAAGTATCCTGAGAACAAATAAGCAGATAGTTAGATTTAGTTTTTATATCATTAATTGAATAGTATTTTTTGTCTGTAAATTTAAAAATTTTCAGATTACAAACTCTTGCTATAAACTCATTTTTCCAAATGCTATCATTGATTTCATTTAATTCCTTGAGCAACAGTTTATAAGAGTTTTCAGAGGCATTATTTATCCATTTATTAATAAATTCAATATTACCTTCAATGATTAAATCCTCAAGTTTCCAGGATTTTAAAGATACCTTATTAACTAATTCTTTATCTGAATTTTTATTCCAATAAAACCATTCTTTGTCTTGAATACCAAAATCAATAGGACTGATATTGAGTTCTGTATTTTTAATATAAACTTTTTCCCGACTATAGAAATTTCCTCTATGGGTAGGTATTTTACCAGATATATAATGTATTAAAGGCTGATATAGTGATTCAGTTATCCAGTTTTTTGAAGGTTGAGAAGATAACAAAATATTAGCATATAGCTCTCGATAATAATCAGGTTTATTCTCAATATATTCATCTAACTTCTTTAGAAATTGAGTAATAAACCACTTAAAAATAGCTTTGTTACTTGGTAGTTCTTCTAGTTCTCGCCGATTTGTTTCTATTTTAAAAGCATCACAATGGAGAATAAAACTTAATTTATGTTCCTCTGCACCCATTGGGAAGTATTTATAGAAGTTGGGATAATCTCTAAGTTCTCCACTTCTCTTGTAAGGTAAATGTCCAAATAGAATCTTTATATCACATTTTTTATCAGTAGGATTTATTGCTATAAAATCATCAGAATCTTTAGGTATTTTAAACTCTATAGTTTGTAAATCGAGTTTGTCAATATGCTTGTCTTTTAATATTACATTATTTAGGGATTTCAGCATATTGAGAGAACATTCCACGCCTTTTTTAAGGTCATCCTCATAATGCTTGTCTAAAGCTTGGCTCTTACCTGCACCCAGATTTAGGAAAAATAATGAACCTCTGTGAAGCTTTGATAATTCTAACTTAGATTGATTTTCTCTAAGAAATTGCAGTAATTCACCCAGTTCTTTTTCTGTGAATACAACATTATTTTTATAGCTTAAATCTTTAACTTCTTCACCTGGTTGAGTAGGAAAGTTAGTTATTAAAATTTTAAATAGCCAGGGAGATTCTCCCTCTAAATCATTATCATATTCTATTTGTTGGACCTTAGTAACATTTAAAAGTGATTCCAATTGTTCAGGTTTAGTCCAACTAAACAAAATTGGTCCTTTATATTCTTCTGTTAATTCTTTTAAGCCTTCATTTTCACCTACTAATCTATGAACCAATTTAAAACCAATACCAAAGCGACCTATTTTGTCGCAGTCTACTGCTTGATTTGTACTATCAGATTTACTAGATTGACTGGTATTTAATATAGAAACTACATCTTTTAATTTAAATTCTATGCCATTATTCAAAGCCAGAAAAAACTTATCATTATAAAAAATGTAAAATGTATCGGATTCACAATCTGCGGCATTTTGGAGAAACTCATATATAGCCTGTCCATCTTCAGCATTTTGTAATCCTGTTGCTAAGAAGTTAGCTATGTTAGCTTTCATACCATGATAAGCACTGAAAAAGCCAACTACTTTTTCACTGGATGAATTTTTGTCCTCACAACCCATAAAATCAGGTTGTATATGATCTGGAAGCGACGAACCAGTTTGGGTAATGACAGAGAAAGACGATTGTTTCTCAACAATCCACCTTCTCAGATGTTTAACGGACTTTACTCTCATATTTTTGATTAGTGATATTTTATTGTCTTAATTGTAACTACTTAAGTAAAGCATAGCACTGTTTGGATACTAACTTTACAAAAGTAAAAAAATAAAACTAGAGTGAATTTTTTGGCTGTGTGATTGCCAAAAAGCCAGTAGGTATGCAGCAGTTAACGAAAGTGTTATTTCATTGAATGACTGCTTCCCCATCCATGCAGACAAAATTATAGTGGATTTAGAGCTAACGCTCATGTACGACAATACAATTGCCGTACTACCATGCCAACATACTTATACTTTGGTGAAGACG
>Ga0082207_1000586_pt1 | contig 20417 bp, 13 predicted proteins | sample LakMenEpi10Aug09_FD_71540 | JGI IMG/M metagenome (GOLD analysis project Ga0082207, IMG submission 71540)
GTTGTCCAATTCCGGAATTTTATAGATTTTAGAGATCGTTGTTTCCAAGTCGTATTCGACGCGTCGAAAGAAGATCTTTTTCGCAGCGTGATCCAAGATCGTATAACAGGCTCTTGGATCTTCGTCACGAGGTTGGCCCACGCTCCCGATGTTGATCATGAGTTTTTCGCGTCCCAAGGTGAACGTATGGTCGCACTTGTGAGCATCGATGAAACTCGGGTCTGGAGTAAAGACGCCCGCGATGTGGGTGTGGCCTTGGAAGCAAAACAGCGGAACCTTAGCAAACAACTTGTCCATCTTGTTTTTGTCGTAGGCAGTCTCTGGAAAGACGTATTCGTTGGTGTTATCACAGGGTGATCCATGCACGAATAGCATCTTGTCGACCTGATGCTGCTTGGGCAATTCGTTGATGAAGTCCCAACGCCGATCGACGGCTTTGCGATTGCCTTTTTCCAATTCATTACGAGTCCACAAAATGGCTCGCATCGCGATCGGATTGAATCCTGTAGGATCGAAAACTGTAGCCTGATCGTGATTCCCCAGGATCGTCAATTTGGCCTTCTTCATGATCAGTTCAAGGCACTCGACCGGATTGGGCCCATAACCGACGATGTCCCCCAAGCAAACGATTTCATCGACCGATTCTTTGGCGATATCGGCTAAAACCGCGTTGAGTGCTTCGAGATTCCCGTGGATATCGCTTACAAGTGCCTGTCTCATGCATCCCCCCAGACGCTATCGAACCGATCGGCGATCGGGCAGAAAGGATCCCTTGGCAGAGAACATGGAGCGAAAATGAAATTTAAAACAGGCATCGGTTTATCATGGGCGTTGTTGAAAATGGGCAAAATCCCAAAGAAGTGTATCCGGCAAATCCTGTTTTGGGCAGGGATTTTCTCCCTTAGTCTGCTTTATCGGTCGGGTTTGTCCGGTGCGCGATTCTCTTTTCGATAATCCCAAGGAGCCGTTGGGTTCTCGGACTTCCACAAGCCTCTTTTTTCCTTCTTTGCTTCCAGTTCCAGATCGGCCAAGACCTGGGATTGGTTGTATCGCTTAAAATGCCAAGCGTTCCCTGAGCCGATCATTTCGGCATTGATGTGCTTATCGCCACGGTAAACCTGAGCCAAAAGGCGTTCGAAGTTGTCTTTCTTTTTCCAACTAACCCGCACGTCCGAATCGAAAAGCATCTTTTTCAACGCTTCCATGGACTCTTTGCCATACTCTTGCTTGAGCTCCGGAGCGTCCGTACCCTCGATCTGAACCTCGTACTCCTTACCGTCGGCTCCCCGGACCTTGATCGAATCTCCGTCAATGATCTTGGTCACCTTGGCCGTTATCTCTTCCTGAGTCTCTTTTGTTTTTCCATCGTTGCCCTTGTCCGATTGGCTCGACGGACCCTCTTGAGACGCTGGTTTCTCGGAAGCGGATTTGTCGGAGCCTGACGTCTGTCCCCACAAACTATCGGTGGAAATCGATACGACAGACAGCATTAAGCACAGATAAATGGACTTTCGAGTCATAAGGCTACCTTGGAGGCCAGGGGTTAAAAGGTTTTTATCGATCGGATCGCAAGCCTGACGGCCACGTCGTTATAATATATCATCCGCCGGGTATCGGACGGCAGGGACATCCATTTTCCGTTCAAATTACGATCATCTAGTTTATGCAAAACAACCCCTCGATCGAGCCGGATTCGAACAAGCCCGGTCGGGATCACCAAACCGCTACCCCTCCTGCTGGGCACTACATGGTAAGGAGAAACCTTGAAGGTTTCGAATACAAACCAAATCCTTGGCGAGATGCCAGAGCTTGGTTCGTAAGTTCCACCTTGCATACGGCCCTCTTTATAGTCCTTGGCCTGTTCTGGCAACCTGCCCGAAGAGGAACCGGTGATTTGATCGACCGGCCCGTCGGGATCGCGGTCTTCCATGAAACCAAAAACGGGGAACTCTACGAACTGAGCGATGCTGGCGACGCACAAGCAAACGCCTCTAGAAACGCTGGCCAGCCTCAAAATCAAACATCCGATAGTTCCTCGAACGCTCCTGCCATCGCAGCACCGTTGGACTTGGCAGAACTGACCAAGGATCTGATCGGCTACAAGGCCGAATCGGGAACCGTCGGAGCAGCGATCGGCAAAATTGGAGAAGGGATTTCGGGAACCGGCAGCAAAGGAAACAATGGCAACCAAATCGGTGGCTCGACAACGGCATCATTCATGGGCTTGAAAGGCACGGGCTCGAATTTTGTCTATGTTCTGGACCGCTCGGCATCCATGGAAGAGTTCCAAGGTGCACCGATGCGATTCGCGAAATCCGAGCTTCTCAAAAGCATCGATTCTCTGAGCGATCGCAATCAGTTCCAAATCGTTTTCTATAACGAATCACCCGGCTCACTGAGCAACGGTTCTTCAGCAGGCCGACTTCTAGCCGCAAATGAAATCAACAAAGAAAAAGCAGCCCGATTTGTCAAAGCGATCAAGCCATCGGGGGGCACAGAACACATCCCTGGTCTCAAGATGGCACTATCGTTTGCACCTGACGTCCTGTTCTTTCTAACCGACGCAGCCGAACCATCGTTGACCGAAGCCCAATTGATTGAGATTCAATCTAGAGCGGAACGCTCGTTGACAACGATCCACACCATCCAATTCAATCGTGGGCCAGCCCCCAACGACGGAGCTTGGATCCGCGAATTAGCACAACGCAATCGTGGTACCTACAGATACATCGATATCTCAGGATTGGAGCAATAGTTTCTTCAGGTTCTATCGTGATCGGTCTCCGTGGTTGCGGACCGATGCGCTGGCTCGCTATACTGGAAACATTGTGTGAACAAGTAACTACACCAACAGGAAAAAATGGCGATGCCCAAGATCGTTGAGCTTCATCATCCGCTGGCAAAACACCATCTAGCGATCCTCAGGGATCACACGACCGAATCGGTCTTGTTTCGAAACCAAATTCGATTGCTTTCGATGCTGCTTGCAGTCCGCGCGACCGAGGACCTGAGCCTTGCTACAACTGAGATTCAAACGCCATTGACCCGAATGCGAGCGGAAAAAATCGCACAACGCATCGCCATCATTCCGATCCTTCGTGCCGGTCTCGGACTCGTTGAGCCCATCCTCGAATTGATTCCCAGTGCAGAGGTTTGGCACTTGGGTATGTATCGCGATGAAGAAACAGCAAAGCCTATCGAATACTATTGCAAATTGCCAAAAGACAACCCTGCTCAAGTTGGATTCGTTTTGGATCCGATGCTCGCTACCGGTGGTTCGATTCGTGTTGCAGTGGCCGCGTTGAAACGCTGGGGGGTTCACGATGTTCGAGTATTGAGCGTCATCGCCGCTCCCGAGGGAATTCACGCTCTTCACGAAGAACACCCCGACGTGTCGATCTATGTCGGTGCAGTCGATCAAGAGCTCAATGATCAGAAGTTCATCGTTCCAGGATTGGGCGATGCAGGTGACAGGATCTTTAACACCAAACGATAATTTTTACGATAGTCTTTTACTTGCATGAATCCCACAAAAGATCCATCGAAACTCCGTTCTCAGCGTTGGTTTGCTCCTGATGATCTCAGAAGCTTTGGGCATCGCTCCCGCCTTAAGGGCATGGGGTTTGACGACCAAGACTTTCGAGACAAACCCATCATCGGAGTGCTCAACACCTGGAGCGAAATGAATACTTGCCACTCTCATTTCCAAGAGCGTGTCAAAGAAGTCAAACGCGGTGTGCTTCAAGCAGGTGGATTCCCAGTGGAGATCCCCGTCATGAGCCTTGGCGAAATGCTCATGAAACCTACAACCATGCTCTATCGAAATCTGCTCGCGATGGAGACCGAAGAGGTGCTTCGTTGCCATCCGATCGACGCGGCTGTACTCTTGGGTGGATGCGACAAAACGGTTCCTGCAATGCTTATGGGTGCCATCAGTGCAGATATACCGAGCGTATTTCTACCCGCAGGTCCGATGCTCAACGCCTACTGGCGCGACAACACTCTGGGCAGTGGCACCGACGCGTGGAAGTACTGGGCCGAACGATGCGCAGGCAATCTATGCGAAGAGCAGTGGCAAGAAATTGAAAACTGCATCGCGCGCTCGGCTGGAACTTGCATGACCATGGGTACTGCCTCGACCATGGCATGCATTGCCGAAGCCCTTGGTTTTACCCTGCCCGGCGCGAGTTCTATACCGGCTGTCGTCTCGGAACATTCCCGCTTAGCAGTCGCCTCGGGTCGCTTGGCCGTCGAATCGGCTTGGACGAACCGAAAACCATCGAGCCTGCTGACACAAGGCTCCTTTATCAACGCGATGATCACCCAACTGACCATCGGTGGATCGACCAATGCGATTGTCCATATCATTGCTATGGCAGGTCGAGCGGGTATTCGGATCACCCTCGATGACTTCGATACTTGGTCGCGAAAAGTTCCGATCCTTGCAAATATTCGCCCAAGTGGAAAATTCTTGATGGAGGATTTCCACAGAGCAGGAGGACTGCGAAGTCTCTGGACGCAACTGACCGACCTGCTGGATCTCTCTGGACGTCAAATCAATGGAAAAACACTCGGAGATTCGCTTGCTCAGGCAAAAATTATCGACCAAGATGTAATCCGATTACGAAGCAACCCCATCGTGGAACATGCAGGAACCTGTGTGCTCAAAGGGAATCTTGCACCAAACGGGTGCGTGATTAAATCATCAGCCACCGATGGCCAACTCCTCGAACATCGCGGACCTGCGGTCGTTTTCGAAAACTACCCCGACCTGAAAAAGCGCATCCATGACCCCGAACTTGATGTGACCCCCGATTCGGTGTTGGTTCTCAAAGATGCTGGACCCAGCGGAGCACCTGGATTTCCTGAGTGGGGCATGTTGCCCATCCCGGAAAAACTACTCAAACAAGGTGTACGGGACATGGTACGGATTTCCGATGCGAGGATGAGCGGCACAAGCTATGGGACTTGTGTGCTCCATGTCTCACCCGAGTCCCGACTCGGAGGCCCACTGGCTTGGGTCAAAACCGGAGATGTGATCGAACTCAATGTTCCAGCAAGACGAATCACGCTGTTGATCTCGGACGAGGAATTACAAGCTCGCAAGAAGGATTGGGTTCCTCCACGCGAGCATGCCTCCCGCGGATACACTTGGTTATACTCCAAGCATGTAACACAAGCCGATCGCGGTTGCGATTTCGACTTCCTCGAAGGTGGAGACTACGGCAAGGAGCCCGACATTTTTTAGTTCTCTCGAAGGCAACCTCACTCCTACGATCAAACCCTGATTGACGACCTCTTACTCCTGCAAAGAAACTTTGGTACGCATGAAAAACCATTTCCTCACTCACCGTGTCGTGTTCTTTCTTGCTGGACTGCTGCTTATTCCCATCAGCGACTGCAAATCCGTCTACGCTCAGCGGTCGGCAGACAGCATCACCTTGCCAGATACGGACGAAGGTCTTGCGGGTCTGGGCCCGATCCGACGCTACGATTGGTTCAAGAATCTATGGGACGAGAAAAGAAAAGCTTGGGCAACTCGCACCCAAGCGGATCAGAATTCCGTGGTCTTTCTCGGGGATTCCATCACGCAAGGGTGGGGCGAAGACATGGGCAAATCCTTCCCGGGGCTTAAGGTTGCGAATCGAGGGATCAGTGGCGATACGACCCGAGGAATGCTACTACGTCTTCGAAAAGATGTGCTAGACCTCAATCCAAAAGGGATCGTCATGCTTATGGGTACCAACGACTTAGAAGAAGGTGCCGATGCAACCGTGGTCTCCAAGAATATCGATTTGATGCTTTCGGAGATCCAGAAATTCAATTCGAAGATACCCGTGACGCTATGCAGAGTCTTCCCTGCATCGGCCACCAAGAAACGTCCTGCCCAGCAGATCAAAGACATCAACGAAGCGATCGCTAAGGTCGCAAAAAACTATCCACAGGTCACGATGCTCGATACGTGGACTCTTTTTGCGAACGAACAAGGAGATGCCAAGGAGTGGGAGTTTCCGGATTTGATACATCCCAACCAAGCAGGCTATGCAAAATGGGCCTCTGCCATCCGACCCATCTTGGCAACCCAAGGACTCATCGAAACCGAGCCGGATACCTTTACGCTTGAACCTGGCTTCGTTTCGCTTACCAACGGTAAGGATCTCTCCGGATGGCGGCTTGCCGAATCCAAATCATCACCGGCCCAAGAGGATCTCGAAGGCAAGAGTTCTACAAGTGACGGACGTTATATGGCGATCCAGAATCGAATTGTTGTTACAACCCCGGCAGAAGGACGCAGGATTCAACAACTCTACACCAAAAAAGAATTCCCAGGCGATTTCGTTCTGAAGCTTGAGTTTCGTGCGACACCCAATGCCGATAGCGGAGTCTTTATCCGCCAACCCCAACTCCAATGCCGCGATTATCCTCTTGCGGGCCCTTATAGGAACCTTAAGAACTATCGACCTGGAGATTGGAACGAATTGATCGTCACGGTCAAAGACAATGTCGCTTATTGCACTTGCAATGGCGAGGTGATCGAGGAAGCCCTCAAGCTTCCAGAAACCGGCCCGATCGGTTTAGAGGGGGATCATGGCCAGATGGAATACCGTCGCATCCGTATTAAATGGTAGCGGAACGGCGCAAGCCGTCTGGTAAGTTGCATACGATAATGCATCACCGGGTAGCTTGCGCTACACCGCTATTGATGGGATCGTTTTTAGAGTTCTTCGATACTAGTGATCATACGATCGACGATTTCGTCGGTCGTCCTAGGGTTAAAGAACACGGCCTTCCAAGCGGGGATATCGACACCATTGGGGCAATAACCAAAACTCGTCGTGAACCCTAACCTTGCGTCGACGGCTGCATCCATGGTCTTGAGCCGCTTGTCGAACAGGTGGCGAATCTCTTTGCTGTATCGCTGAATCTGCTCGCTGCTCAACTCGTTGCGAACCAATCGATCGAAGATCTCTTGGGCATTTCGACCCTTGGGCAACACCCACCAATTGACCGACGGACCGATGGTTTCCGAGTTGAGAACTTTGCAGTATTCGATCTTGGCGAGTCTCTCTTTGAGTCGCTGAGCCAATTCCAAACTGCGTGCGACAAGCATCTGCCAGCCGGCAAGCCCGATGCCATTGAGTGAGGCGATGACCGAGTAAGGCCCAATGGCAGGCCTTGAGCATTCCAAAGTTAACAAGGCGGGGTCTCTGCTAGCATCGGCGTCAGAAAAATAAGGGGTATCGCTGACGGTCCTTGCCAGGTACTTAAGGTCTTCCCTTCGATTCACGATAAACGCGCTCGATGGATAATGACCGCGTCCGAATTTATGGAAATCGATCGTCACGCTATCGGCGTAACGCAAACCGACATTGAGAGCTTGGGCTTTCTCGATCATCCCAAGCAACTTCGGTTCGAATTTCAATGGATTGGACTTTCGGTCGTAGTCGGTCAGTACCGACATTGTCCAACCTACGGCTGCATCGCAATGGATCTGGGGCATCGTTTCGCCGTACTCTTGCGAAATGCGTTCCGTGCATTCGCGGATCGCTCGCACATCATCGATGCCGAAACCATCGGTGGTGCCAAAAGTCGCACAGATATAAGCGACCTTTGTTTTCTCTCTGTAGAGTCGGTGCAACGTCTCTTCGAGCAGATCGATTCTCATGCTCAAATTTGCATCGGTTGGGATTTCGATCAGGTTCGAGGTTCCAATCCCTAGCCATCCGGCGACCGTTTGATTCGAATAATGGCCCGCTTGAGAACATATACCGGCCACTCGACGACCATTGATCCCCACCTGCATGGCACCGGGCAGTACTCGTTCTATTCCGATTTTTGCCCCGTAGAGATTGGAGATTGTTCCACCGATTGTAAAGACGCCCCAGGGATCGATCGTATGGTAATAGATCAGATTCGCCAGTGCGGTAATGGCTTTGACTTCAAGCTCATTGGAGCGTTGACTGTATCGATCCGTACAGAGGTTTGGGTTCTTTAGCAAACAAGCGATCGCTCCGATCAAGGAGGCTTGGTTGGCCGGTCCCCTGACGTTCTCCAGGTGCAGTGGATTGTTCCAGCTATCGGTACCCCAGAAGTAAGGGAAAATCGCGTCGCGAGCATCCTTGAGATTGCCCGGAATGCTATGGATCTCAGGATTTGCCCGAGCAGTCTCGTAGTTCTGGCTCATGATCTGCGCGGGCGTGAGAGCTTCTTCGGCTGCCGCCGATGCCAATAACTCTGAAAATATCTTGACGAGTTCAGGTTGGTTCCATTCAAAAAACGTTCCCATCAACTCCTGGTATTTTTGCCGGTCCATTAACGTTGCTTTCCCTCTCCACGCTCGACCATGTGCTGCTGATGTTCGATCTCCGCAGGTAAATAGCGTTTATTGCTGTCGACCAACCAGTGTGCCGCATTGAGCAATAGAGCGGAAAACGCATCGTTTTGAAAATCGCTCTCGTGTCCTAGCGATGTGTAGAAGGATCGTCCTGCATCGGCGCGTACAAACGTCCAAGCGACGGGCTCGGTAGGCTGATTAGCTATGCGACCTTCCCACAAAACATTCGTTCCGGGCCTCAGTGGCGAAACCTTGTACAAAGACCCTCGGCTTTGGAAAACCTCGGCACCAAGGTCTCTTGTGTTGATCAAGGGGTGGTCGGAGTATTTGGCAACATCCACCGTAGTGATTAGGTCATTGCCATGATGATTGGAATAGTTTCCTCCAAAAACTTCCGCATCAAACTCGGGCCAATCCGCTAAGCCTTCCGAAGGGGATTTTCCACGCAGACTAAACGCATGGCTAGCAGTCCGTATCCCTAGCACGGGTTTGCCATTAGCAACAAACTCTCGTATTTGCTTCAACTGATCAGCCGGTAGCGGCCTTCGCCGAACACTGACCAAAAGAGCATCGGCATCTGCCAGAACGTCGAGTCCAACAAGGGTGTTTGGATTATCCGATTTGCTGAAGACAAAGGAAACTCGGAACTCCTTCTCCAATTGTTCTTTGGCCCAACGAACCAGCGTCTGGTCGGTCTTGTACTCGTCTTCTGCAATCAATAGAACCCAGTGCTTACGATTATCCCCTGGGAACTTGAACGCCTTGTCGCCGAGCCATTGCTCGCTGCTTGCCGTTGGACAAACCACCCTCTCGATGTGATCAATGACACGGTCGGTTCCGCTAAAGTGGTTCACGTAAGGCCATCGCAAAGGATTGTACATCGTGTCGGTAAGATCTCGAACCAGGACCGGATCAAATCCATGTCGCTTGAGTTGTCGCAGCCCGAATGGTCTTCCAAGCACGCACATATTGGTGTGAACACCACAAACAACCACACGCTCGATCCCATGAGACTTGAGGATATTCCAGATCTCTTTTCCCGAGTCACTCACATAGTCCAATTCCTTATCGATCTGAATGTCTCCGGTTTGTCTGATCCAGGGGCGTTTGGGGTCCCTGCCAAGGCTCGAGAGACGCGCCTGCCACTGCGCATGCTCGGCGAGATCATCATCCTCACCTCCGTCGGACTGATCGACGGGATAGGGGTCCGCCGATTCCCCTTCGATTTGATCGCACCACTTTGCAATCTCTTCGGGTGTATCGCTGCGTATAGGGATGTCCATCGCACGTTTGCGAGCCGGATGATCTTTGTAAGAATCCATGCAATCACTCGGAGCATGAATCACTATAGCGCCTTGGCTTCTTAGCTTCGCAGCTAATTGATCGATCCGAGAGGCGACTTGTTCGACCCGTCGAACTGCGTTTAAGCAGTGATGGGAATCCCATACGTCGCAAATAACCATCGCGGTTTTTTTTGCCTCCCAATCGACCCTTTTTGTGACTCGATGGTAGTTGCTCGAACCTGCTTCGATCGGAGTCTGCTGGCGAATCTCTAGAGCAAAATTCGAGATTTCGTTTGGGGTTTGAGCGTTTGTAAACGCGATCATAACCGTCGAAACAACGCCCGCAAAAATGATGTGCTTAAGTTTCATTCTTTACTCTTTTTCGAGGGGGCTAGTATCCAAGGGGAGTTCCCTGGAACATAGGCGTCAGCGATGTGCTTTTTCATTTTCGTTAGAATGTAAGGTTCGCTCGATGCAAGATCCTTTTCCTCTTTAGGATCCTGATCGATTCGATAAAGCTTTGGAACGCTTCCAAGAGGTTGTTCAACGAATTTCCAGGGTCCGCTTCGAACGGCTTGCCCGTGCCCACCTTCATAGAAAGACCAATAGAGATATTCCCTCTGCTTTTGTTGTTCCGGATTTCCAAGTAGTGTTGGAACCAAACTGACGCCGGTGAGATCAGTAGGCATTGATTGCGATGCTGCTGCTAATTCCGTAAAGGTTGGGAAGAGATCATCAAAACACCCGATCTGGTCGGAAACACTCGACGGTTTGATCTTGCCCGTCCAACGAGCGAGCGTTGGAACGCGAATACCTCCATCGGTCAACGAGCGTTTTGACCCCCTAAGAGTACCGCTCGATAAAAAAAACGTGTCCTTGTGTCCACCTTCGTGGTGGGGGCCATTGTCAGAGGTAAATAAGATCAATGTCGATTCGCCAAGCTCAAGGGCATCGATTCGATCGATTAGTCTTCCAACCTGCAGGTCCATCTTTTCAACCATGTTGGCAAATCCCTTCTCGGCAGCAGGCCAGTCCTCCTGGGCGTACCTTCCAAATCCGAATTCTTGCGTCCCTCGGTTTCCAGCTTCGTTGTTAGCATGGGGCAAATTGATCGAGAAGAATAGAAAGAAAGGTTCGCTTTTGTGGTTTTGTAAGAAATCCAGTGCCTGCTCTAAAATGATCTCAGAAGCGTCATCGATTTTTTCACTCGCGATGCCGGCCCCCATTTCCGACTCGTTGGGAACGATGTTGCTCAACTGCTTCCGGCCTTCCTTGAAGTCCAGAAATGTCGGAAAGAAATTGTGGGCGTGGGATTGGTCGAGGTAACCCAAAAAGTCGTCGAATCCTTTTTTTAGCGGTGTTCCTGTTGAACCGGCTTGGCCCAGCCCCCACTTGCCAAACAGACCGCAATGGTAGCCAGCCTCTCGAAGAATTTCAGGAAAGATAGTCTCTGAGGGTGGAAGAGATTCCTTGGAATTGCCGCGAATCAAACATCGACCGGTGTGCTTGCCTGTCATCAACACGCAGCGGCTCGGTGCACAGACGGTCGAGCCAGCATAGAACTGCGTCCAACGCATACCGTCTTTACCGAGCCGATCGATGTTGGGGGTGCGCAGTCGCGTTTGGCCGTAGCATCCACAATCCCCATATCCAAGATCATCGGCCAGGATCAAGACGATGTTGGGGGGCCTTGCGGTCGCATGAGAGGTTTCTGCAAACAGCGGGCAAGACACTTGCAATAGGACTTCCAATAAGATCAAGAGCACGATTGCCAAGCGGGACTTGGCAATGATCTGGCTTTCCATCATTTTGATCGCCTGAAGCTTTTCGCAAGGGTTTCATCGGGGCTCACAATCGAACGAGATTTTAGTATAACTGGAAAAACTATTTGGATGCACTTGGCTTTACCTTGAAGAGAGAGTTCGAACGGAACATGATGCCTTTGAAATCGGAAACCTGTCGCTGGGGAATTTTATCGACGGCTGGAATCGCTAAGAAGAACTGGCGGGCGATCTCCCGGAGCAAGCATGGTCAAGTTGTCGCCGTCGCTAGCCGCGACACAGGATCGGCTCAGCGATTCATCGACGAATGTCAAGCGAACTGTCCCTTTGATACCAGCCCCAAAGCTTTCGGCAATTATCAATCCTTGCTGGAATGCAAAGATGTCGATGCGGTCTACATTCCCCTACCAACGGGATTGCGCAAAGAATGGATTCTGGCAGCAGCCAAGCATGGGAAGCATATTCTCGCAGAGAAGCCTGCCGCTTTGACTGCTGCGGATGTTCAGGAGATCCTCGATGAGTGCAAAAGAAATAAAGTCCAATTCATGGATGGAGTGATGTTCATGCACAGCCGACGTTTGGAGCAACTTCGCCAGACGCTACAAGACCCATCGGCAATCGGTGCCATCAAAAGAATTGCCACCCAATTTTCTTTCAATGGTGACACGGAGTTTAGAACCAAAAATATCCGTTCGAATTCGAGCTATGAGCCTCATGGATCCTTAGGCGATTTAGGATGGTATACCATCCGCATGATTCTTTGGATCAATGGTTGGAGGATGCCAACTTCGATCACCTCACGCTGCATCTCGACCTTGCAAGGAGATTCGAGCCCAAAACCCGTACCCATGGAGTTCAGCGCAGAGATGCAGTTCGACAACGGAGTCTCAGCAAATTTCTATTGCTCTTTTGCGACCGAGCATCAGCAATGGTGCCACATCAGCGGCGAGAAAGGGAGCATCTGGATCGATGATTTCGTTCTTCCAATGTACGGATCGAATGTCGGATTCGATCTGAATCAACCGGAATTTGTGACCGATGTTTGCGATTTTCACATGCACCGCCGAACCAAGAGGTTTTCGATAGCTGAATACGATTCAGGTCATTCTCCAAGCCAGGAGATCAACATGTTCGACAACTTCCACAGCCTCCTCAGAGGCTCCAGCCCTGATGAATCCTGGGGTAGAATGACACTCCAAACCCAGCAGGTGCTCGATGCGGTTTTCCAATCCGCAGGATGCACACTTTAAAATCCGCGAGACCTTAGTCAATCGATTGCAGATCGGGGCCAAGTTCCAAAAAGCTCCCTAGGTTTGGCAAATTACGCAAACAAGCGGTGATCTTTCGGTCGCAATTGGCGGTTTTGTTTGGTTATAATCCACTCGGATAAACCCTACGCTCTTACGAGGTGATCATGAGACCCCTTGCCGCTTGTCTTGTCCTGCTCTTCGGATGTCCTTTGGCATTCCATTTGGCACACGCATCTGAGGCTGAAGCTTCAGCCGATGGTAACTTTAGCAATTGGCTTGTGGGTGCGTCAAAAATAGACATCACTCCCGAAGAGCCCGTCCGACTCAGCGGATATGCCAGCCGCTTGGCCCCTTCGGATGGAATCGAGGATCGGCTCTGGGCCCGAGCCTTGATCATGTCTCCGCAAAACCCCGAATCCAAAGAGCCTGCCGAGGGGCTCCAGCCCGATTCGCTCGTGATCGTTTCAATCGATGCGATCGGCATCTCAGCCGTGATGACCGAGCGGATACTCGACAAAGTGCTCCCGACTTTAAAAATCCCCCGCTCGAGGATCGTATTTTGCACGACCCATTCGCATACAGCGCCACATCTGGACGGGTTGATTCCAAATCTATTCGGTGTTCCGATGCCCGAAGCAGAGCAGCAAGCGATGTTACGCACGACGCAGATGAACATCGAACGTGTGGCCCAAGTGATTCTCGAAGCCAAATCGAAGCTTAAACCGGGCAAGGTCGAATACGGTCTGGGCCGAGCGGAATTCGCGATCAATCGGCGGATGCTCAAGGATAAACAGTGGGTTGGCATCGGAACAGTCGACGAAGGACCGGTGGATCGTAATGTTCGTGTTTTGCGAGTTCGTGACGATGCGGGCAAGCTCGTGGCTGTGTCTTACCAATACGCATGCCATAGCACTTCGATCTCGCCGAATGAGAATAAGATCAGTGGAGACTGGGGGGGGATCTCGGCGGGGATTATCGAATCGAAGAATCCTGGATGCATCGCCCTGCCGATTATCGGTTGCGGTGCAGATGCAAATCCAAATCCACGAGGAACGATCGAGCTATCACGTAAGCACGGGGCTGAGATGGCCGAGTCGGTGCAAACAGTATTGGGTCATGAACTCAAGCCGCTTCCTCAACCGTCCAACGCTGCGTTTATGCTCGTGGCACTTGCGAGCGAGCGGCCTAATAAGCAGAAACTCGAGTCGATGCAAAAGAGCAATTCCGCCCACGAACGAAATTTTGCAAACAACTGGTTAGAGCTGTTGTCTCGCAAGGACCGTATCCCAGAGACCTATCCGGCCCCAGTGCATCTTTGGAGTTTTGGTAAGGATCTTGCCTGGGTATTCATGGGGGGTGAGGTCGTCGTCGACTATCAAATCCGACTTGAAAAGGAGCTCAGCCAGTTCGAAAACGTCTGGGTCGCAGGCTATGTCGACGATGTGTTCGCTTATGTAGCTAGCGAACGGGTTCGAGGCGAAGGCGGCTACGAGGTTGACGGATCGATGCTTTACTACGGGCAACCAGGGAGATGGGAGTCTGGCACCGAAAACAAAATTGTTGATCGTGTCTTGCAAATGACCAAACAGCAACGACTTGCCGATGAGCCACGCAGTCCGCAAGAATCGCTCGCTAGCATCGAGGTTCCCGATGGATACACGATCGAACTCGTCGCGAGCGAGCCACTGGTGACCGATCCAGTGGGAATCGCCTGGGGAACCGACGGCAAGGTCTGGGTCGTCGAGATGGGAGATTATCCCCTAGGTGGTGGTAAAACCGGTTGTGTCAAAACCCTTTCAGATACCGATGGGGATGGCGTCATGGACAAGAGCACGGTGTTTCTAGATGGACTGAATTACCCGGCTGGAATCTATGCTTGGGGGCGTGGGGTTATGATCGCTTGTGCACCCGAGATCTTCTATGCAGAGGATACCGATGGAGATGGCAAATGCGATCACAAACAGATTTACGTTACGGGTTTTCCCGAGGGAAACCCTCAGCATCGAGTGCATGGTTTCACTTACGGGATGGACCATCGACTCTATTTTGGTCCCGGAGGAGGCGCCAACAGTGTCACTGTGACCAACAAAAATGGCGATGCTAAACAGATGCGGATCTCCGGTTCGGATCTAAGCTTGGATCCTATCGCTGGTGACTTGCGATTGGAAACCGGAGTCACTCAGTACATAAGGACTACCGACGAGTACGGCAATTGGTTTGGGAATGAAAATAGTTTGCCGATGTTTCACTATGTGTTTCCACAAAGTTGGATTGACAGAAGTGGGTATCGTCCCAAACGCCGTTACCAGTTGATCACCAACCCACCGAGTATTCCCCCGGTTTTCCCGATCAGTCAACAAGCCGATCGATTCAATGACCTGTATGCCATCAATCGATTCACCTCAGCTTGTAGCACTGTAATCAACCGAGGCGAGGGACTGGGCCAGGACATGCGCGGCTTTGCAATGGTGTGTGAGCCTGTTCACAACTTGGTGGTTCGTTATGAGCTCAAGCCGTCCGGGGCAACTTGGGCCGCGAATCGCATCGCTGCTGACAGCAAGAGCGAATTTATTCGAAGCACAGATCCATGGTTCCGCCCGGTGCGCATCGAGAATGCTCCCGATGGAACCATGTGGCTCGTCGACATGTATCGCTATGTCATCGAGCATCCAGAGTGGATTCCCGAAGAGTGGCAACGACGCATCAACCTTCGAGCCGGTGAGGACCGGGGTCGGATTTACCGAATTCGTCGTACGGATTTTAAACCGATCCCTATAGACAATCTCGAAAAGAAAACCGATTCCGAGTTGATCGCTGAAATTGGCGGAATGAACTCATCTCGTGCGGATCTTGCGCAGCAGGTGCTTTTAGGCCGTTTGCTGAAAACCGTTAATCCAAGCCATGGCAGTATCGTGCGGGAACTGCAGCGATTGCTTGTAGAAACCCCTCGGTCTGCCACGCGGATAAGGGTCGCTAACATGCTGATCCACCTGCATGGTTTTCCCATCGATCAATTCGATGCGATTGTTCGGTCAAGCGATGCTCAGACCCTTCGCTTTCTTGTGGAGAATATCGATAAGCTCGGATTAAACGAAGAGATCAGAAGTCGATTATGGTTGGTGATCGATCCAGAACTGATCAGTAATTCTGCAGCTTTGGCGATGTCGGTAGCCGTCGAATCGAGTCAGGACTCCCGTCCGCCGGTGACGTTGATATCCAAGGTGTTGATTGACCATGCGCAGGATCCATGGATGCTCGAGGCATCCAATTTTTTGAATCCCGCATGCATCGATGAAGTCCTTCGTGATGTGCTCGCTAGCAATCAGGATATAAAGAATCTGCAGAAGGTTGCAGAAAAGTTGGTTCCCAAAGTATCCAAAGAATTTCGAGGAGAGCTTCTCCGATCGGTATCAAGCCATCAGGGGTCTAGGCCAGCGTGGCATTACTTGTTAGCCAAGCAATTCGCTGCCGGGGACGCTTCCGGTCTTGACGAAGATTCAATCGAGCGAATTATAGACTCAGCAAGGAGTGCTTGGAGAAGTTTTTCGAAGGACTCAAAAAGGGTCGAGCCATCGAATTTGCTCGCAGGATTGAATCTTATGACTTCTCGAATGGGATCGGCTTGGACAGAGGATCACGATTTACTTCTCGATGCACTAACCAGGGGCGAACAATCATCGATCGATAACGAGCTTGCGCTTGCGTTTGTCGGACTAGGCGGAGCTTCTGCAACCAAGATGCTCGAGCGATGGAAAGACCTCTCATTGGTCAGCAGATCAGTGGTCCTCAATAAACTTGTGCAAAGCGCCGAAGGTGCTTCGGAGATCTTAGGACAAGTAAAGCAAGGCAGGATATCGATTGCTGATATCGATGCAGTGACGATTCAAGCCCTCCGAGGTAGTTCTGCCCAAAATGTGTCGACTCTAGCGAGCGAAATCTTTGGCCCGGCACCCGGAGCCGATCGCCCTGCGATCGTCAAAGAAGCATTGTTGCGCTGGCCCAGCAAACCTGACACGAGCGTCGGCCAAGTCGCTTATCAGAAGCATTGTGCAGTGTGCCATGAAGGGAAAAAGCGTGAGGAGCAGTACGAAGAGAGTTTGGCTCCGAACCTACGAGGTCTGAACCATTGGACCAATGAGGCATGGATCAACGGGATCCTCGATCCGAATCGATCCGTCGAGGAGAAGTATTGGGTTTTCCAAGCTAGGACTCTCGACGGTGAATCGCTTACAGGTTTAAAACTGCGAGAAGACGAAACGAGTATCGAGTGGGTAAGCAGCAACGGTCGGATCGAGAGCTTAGACAAGTCGCAGATTGAGCAGATCAAGACCTCGGAGCGTTCGTTGATGCCTGAGGGATTCGAACAGTTGCTCACGATCGAAGAAATCGCAGGTATTATCAGTTACTTGCGTTCCAATGGTCCAGCCAAAGGGCAATAGAGGATGGTAAACCCTAGTCCCGATTATCTAGGCCCCTATCGCGTAATACGTCTACTTGGCCGTGGCGGCATGGGGACGGTATACGAAGCGATCCATGAAACGAATAAGGATCGTGTGGCAGTGAAGATCATTTCGGAAGAGCTAGCAAGCGAGCAACGATTCCAACGCCGATTTGAAGCCGAGATTCAGACGCTCATCAGGCTAAAGCATCCGAATATCGTTAGGTTGATCGGAATCGGAGACCACCATTCGATACCCTTCTATTCGATGGAATACATCGATGGCATCAACCTTCACCAAAAACTTAAAATCGAAGGGAAACTCGACTGGCAGTTAGTACTCGACTGGGCAATTGATATCGCCAGTGCACTCAAACAGGCGCATGATTTCGGGATCATCCATCGCGATTTAAAACCTGCGAACCTGATGATCACACCCGAAAACAATATCAAACTGCTGGATTTTGGTATTTCCCGATTGTTCGGGAGTATGAATGCAACGATCCCAGGATCCACCGTTGGCACGGCGGATTTTATGCCTCCCGAGCAAGCCGAAGGTCTAGTGGCAACCCCTCGTAGCGACCTTTATGCGTTAGGCGCGATTTGCTATTCGTGTTTGTCTGGACGCCCTCCCTTTACGGGCAACAGCATGCCGGAAATCCTCTTTAACGTGCGGTATGGAATCTACACCCCATTGAGCCAGCTAGCGAAATCGGCGCCAGAGGATTTTTGCAAACTGGTCGATGAATTGCTCAGTCGCGAGCCGAACAAACGACCCGCAACGGCTTATTTGACCATGAATCGACTCCAGTCCCTGCGCGCCGGTCTGCGACGAATTGAAGCTGAAAAGTCGGTCACCAGAGCTGATGGCGATGTTGTATCAGACGAGAAAATTAAGAAGAGTCAGGAATCGACGAGTGTCGACGTAAGCTATTTGCAATCTGCTGCCGACTTGTCTGATTCCCCTTACCACGATGCCACTCGCATCGATCCCCCTAAAGGTCCCAGAGAGGATCGCAAGCTCGATTCGAACACGACTCCCGATATCCCCTTGGTGACCGATGGGCGTCCGGAAAGATTCGCAAGCTCACCAGACGAAGCCACTCAGGAGCATGTCACCGGCAATTCGTTGGTCAAGCATCCAACGGCAGAAGGTATCTCCACTTCGCATGGGTCGACCTTTAGTGAAGTGACCGATCGGGATCGAGCGAGTGCGACTATTTTCGAAACGGTAGATCCAGTCGCGAAAGAAAGGGAGCGATGGGCAGAGATCGGGTTAATCATCGCTGCTTTGCTCGCTTGTTTAGGAGCTTTCTTCTACTTTTCAAGACCCGTGGATCCTGGCCAACTCTATGAGCCGATTCACAATGCGATGGCAACGGGCGATGAGAATCGATTGCTGGATCTTGAGGATCAAATTAACGCTTTCAAGCAAAAATATCCCGAGGACTCTCGAATCGGGGAGATCGAGACGGCTGCCCAAGAGGTCGACTACCTGAAGCGACTGCGTTATTTGCAACGCTCACATAAAACCGCAACGCAAGGACAAGACGCGATCATTTCGGCCCTGGGTCCTATCGTGCGAGACAAAGATAGCGATTTGGCTCATTCGAAAGCCAGACTCTCGGCTTTCCTAGATGCATATCCGGAGGATCTACTCTCGAGCGAGGAGAAGTCTTGGACGCGATTCGCAAGAAGATTGCAAAGCGAATTTGAGGCAAAGCGGGATCCGGAATTCGAAAAAGTGAAAACCTCGCAACTTGAAAACCTCTACAACCGGATTTTAGCGACAGAGTTACCGGTCGATCGCCAGCGGGCCCTCAAAGGACTCATCGAACTTTACGGTCAGGAAGTTTGGGCTGAGTCGGTTGTAACGAAAGCGACAGCGGAATTAAGAAAAATGATGCCAAGTCCTTAGCAGCAAGATTTTGGAATCTGTTGAAGTCGTCTTAGCTTCGGGCTACAATCTTGGTTTGGCTTAGGCCTGCCCTACTTGATGGGTGCTCTTTGGTCTGATGTCCAAAATTGCTGTTTGGATTTTTCCCTTGATTTCGGAATCGCCGGCTCGTGCAAGCGTGTCGGCGTTGTTGTTTTTGTATTCGAGCGACAGGAATAGACGTGGACGACCAATCAAAAGCGGTGCAAAAAGCCGACACCTTGATCGAGGCGATGGGATGGATACGTCGGTTCAGGGGCAAAACAACCGTGATCAAACTTGGGGGATCCTTGATGGCAAACCCGGATGCGATGCGGCACACGCTCATGGACATTATCTTCATGGAGACCGTGGGCATGCGTCCGGTTGTTGTGCATGGGGGAGGTCCATCGATCAACAAGGCGATGGAGGCTGCAGCAATCGAGCCGGTTTGGATCAAAGGTCGCAGGGTTACCGATGCGAAAACATTGGAAATCGTCGAACAGACGCTTGGATATGAACTCAATACCTTCTTGACTGAGGAGGTAGAGCGTTTGGGAGGCAGGGCCATGAATCTCAATTTCCAAACCACGAATGTTTTGTTTGGCGAAAAATTGCTATTACAAGAGCCGGGCAGTGAGCCGATCGACTTAGGCTTTGTCGGACAAGTTACCCGAGTGGATCGGCAAACTATCGAAAGCTTGACTTATACCGGACAAATTCCATTCATTCCATCGATGTGCATCGACCAGCAAGGCCAGAAATATAACGTCAATGCGGACACCGCAGCGATGGCAGTTGCGGAGGCATTGGGAGCCGAGAAATTGATCTTCATCAGCGATGTCAATGGTGTTCGTCGAGACAAAGACGATCCAAGCAGTGTGATTCATTCGATGACTGCTGATGAAGCTCGATCGCTTATCGAGCAGGGCGTGATCAGTGGAGGGATGATTCCCAAGGTTGAGGCTTGTCTTGGAACACTCCATAGGGGTGTAGGCAAGGTTCACATTATCGACGGCCAATTGCGGCACTCTTTATTGCTCGAAATTTACACCACTGCGGGGGTTGGTACGGAGATTGTCCAGCAGCGCAACACCTCCGCCTCGCGTATATAAGATTTTTCACGATGAAGCACTTAAGATCGCTTGTCGATTTAGGAATCGACGATTTCAACACGATCATGGATTGGTCGCACAAACTCAAAAGGTTGCTCAAGCATGGCAAGCGTCCGGATTTGCTGAAAAATCGGACTTGTGCTCTGGTGTTTGAGAAGGCGAGCTTGCGGACGCGGGTTAGTTTCGAAACTGCCATGGCCCAGCTTGGAGGAACCGCTCTGTACCTTACCGGAGACGCAGGGTGGCGCCAGCGAGAGTCGATCGGTGATTTTGTTCGAGTCCTTGGTGAGTACTGTGATT
>Ga0082207_1000587_pt1 | contig 20412 bp, 20 predicted proteins | sample LakMenEpi10Aug09_FD_71540 | JGI IMG/M metagenome (GOLD analysis project Ga0082207, IMG submission 71540)
TCTGGAATCCATCAGCAATAACGTCCTTGACGTTTGCCTTTGTGATACCAGTTGGAACCAATAGAACTGAAGGAACATCAATTGAACCGTTGTTTACTGATCCAGTTGCTGTTGTTGCTTCTTCACCCTTTAGAAGTGCGATTGCAAGTGTTGCTGCAGCTTCTGCTTCAGCCTTGATCGCCTTGTAAACAGTGTTTGATAGGTCGCCTGTCAAGATTGCGCGCAATCCATCAACAGTTGCATCCTGACCAGATACACAGACCTTGCCGTTTAGCTTGTTCTTCTTTAGAACTGCTACAGCTGCAAGTCCAAGACCTTCGTTAGCTGAAACAACTGCATCAAGCTTTCCGCCAGCCTTTGTTAGCTGCTGTTCGAAAATTACGCCACCCTTTGCGTTATCCCAGTCTGGGACAGCTTGGTCATCAACAAGTGTGTAGTTCTTTGAATCAATCAAAGGACGAAGAATTGAATCGTAACCAGCCTTGAATAGTGTTGCGTTGTTGTCAGTTGGTGAACCGTTCAAGTAAACGATACGTGCATTTGTCTTTCCTGCTGCATCAAGACATGCCTTGATACCTTCACCCTGTAGACGACCAACTGCTTCGTTATCGAATGAAACGTAGTATGAAGCTGAACCATTAAGTGTTAGACGGTCGTAGTCGATTGTCTTTACACCCTGTGCTGCAGCCTTGTCCTGAACAGCCTTAGCTGAATCTGAATCTAGGTTTACAAGGATTAGAACCTTTGCGCCAGCTGTAAGCATCTGGTCTGCAATTGTTGCGAATTGTTCCTTGTCACCGTTTGCGTTTTGAATATCAACCTTAACTCCGGCTGCATCAAATGCCGCTTGTAGGAATCCGCGGTCAGCAGTTTCCCAACGGTTTGATGAAGCTGCATCAGGAAGAATCACACCGACGAAACCATCGCCAGCTGAATCTGATGAGCTTGAGCAACCTGTTAGTACGAGTGCGAATACAGCAACAAGTGCTGTAAGCGCGTAACGAAGCTTCTTCATATATCGAACCTTTCAAAGGTGTTTTGCCCCTGACCGAACGATTTCGACCAGATGTGGAGGGCAAATACGTGTGTAAAAAGTAGTCCGAAAGCGGGAAAAGGTCACTAGATTTACCCAGAAATCTCACCGCTTTACCTAACGATTCGGTAACGCCTTTGCGGGTGCGCGATAACCTTGGCCAATGTCCACACAGGTCGAACAGCTAGAAGCCGCGCTTAAGGCCGCAATTGCCCGTGCGCTGGAATCAGGCTCGCTCAAGGGCGCAGCCCCTGAGTCGATCAAGCTAGAGCGCCCAAAGGACCGAACCCATGGCGACTATGCATCTTCAATCGCGTTGCAGTTAGCAAAGCCGGCAGGGATGAATCCCCGCGAGGTCGCACAGATTATTGCTGACCAATTAGATGGTGTTGATGGAATTTCTAAAGTTGATATTGCTGGCCCCGGATTTATTAACATCACTTTGAACCGTGCAAGCCAAGCTGCATTGGTAGAAACGATTCTGAAAGCAGCAAAGGATTACGGAAAAGGTAACGCGCTCGCTGGCATAAAAATCAATCTGGAATTTATTAGCGCTAACCCAACAGGTCCTTTGCACCTTGGACATACTCGTTGGGCAGCAGTGGGTGATGCATTGGGTCGCGTTTTAACTGCAGCAGGTGCGCAAGTAACTCGCGAATTTTATATCAACGATCGTGGAAATCAGATGGATTACTTTGGCCAATCTGTCGAAGCAGTTGCATTGGGAAATTCAGTTCCTGAAAATGGATACCAGGGTGAATACATTAAGGATTTAGCGGTCCAAGTTGTAGCACAGAATGCAGGAATTAAAGATTTACCCGCCGATCAACGTCTTATTGCCTTTAGAGAAGCTGCATATCAATTACAGCTAAAGGATCAGCAACGAGTTTTAGATACTTTCAACACTCACTTTGATGTGTGGTTTTCAGAGCGTTCTTTACATGATCAAGGCGCAGTTGAACATGGCATGGAAAAACTGCGCGCACAGGGCCATGTTTTCGAAGTAGATGGCGCAGTATGGCTTCGAACAACTGATTTTGGCGATGATAAAGACCGCGTGATGACCAAGAGTGATGGGTCTCTTACTTATTTTTCATCAGATACCGCGTATTACATCAACAAGCGTGAACGTGGTTTTGATATTTGTATTTACATGTTGGGCGCTGATCACCATGGGTACATCGGTCGTTTGAAGGCAACGGCAGCGTGTGCTGGAGACGATCCTGAATACAACATTCATGTATTAATTGGTCAGTTGGTAAAGATTATGGAAGGCGGCGAAGAGGTCAAACTATCTAAGCGCGCTGGAACGATCATCACATTGGAAGAGTTGGTTGAAAAAGTTGGCGTTGATGCTGCGCGATATACCTTAATTCGCTATCCAGTTGATACACCAATGGTGATGGATCTAGATATTCTAAAGCGAAACACAAATGAGAATCCGGTGTACTACGTCCAATATGCGCACGCACGTATTGCTGCAGTGCTTCGTAACGCACAAGAGCTGGGTGCTTCGCTAGAACTCAAAGATTTTGATCCAGCTCAGCTTTCACATGATCGTGAGAATGAGTTGCTAGGCGCTTTGGCTGAATTTCCACGTATTGTCGCCAGTGCCGCAGAATTTCGCGAGCCACACAGAATTGCGCGTTACCTCGAAGAATTAGCTGGGACGTATCACGGCTTCTACAATGACTGCCGCGTTTTGCCGATGGGGGATGAACAATTAACTGCGCTGCACATTGCGCGTCTATTACTGTGTACTGCAACAAAGCAGGTCATCAGCAATGGTCTTGAGCTATTGGGTGTTAGCGCCCCAGAGAGGATGTAACCCATGTGGTCTTCATCCGTTCAAACCGGAACAGAAATTTCGATCGCAGGAATTACTGCAAAAGAGTTAGCAAAAGAATTTGGTACACCAACATTTTTTATTGACCAAGCTGATTTTTACGCACGAGCGACAGAGTGGAACACTGCCCTTAAAAACTCTTTCGGAGACGACGCAGGCACGGTGTATTACGCAGCTAAAGCCTTTATTTGCACCGAAGTAGCTCGCTGGATTAAAGATATTGGAATCGGTATTGATGTTTGCACCGGCGGTGAACTAAGTGTCGCACTTGCCGGCGGAATCGACCCAGCAAAGATTGAATTACACGGAAACAACAAGTCGGTAGCCGAGATCGAAAAAGCAGTGGCATGTGGTGTCGGAACAATTGTTCTCGATTCACTATATGAAATTGAAAGAGTTGCTGCCGCTGCCACAAAAGCCAACAAAGTTCAACACGTTCTATTGCGTTTGACCCCAGGGATTGAAGCCCACACCCACGAATCAATTGCGACGGCGCATGAAGATGTGAAGTTTGGCTTTTCAATTGCTAGCGGTTCAGCGTGGGATGCAATCAATGCTGTGCGATCACACACATCACTTGAGCTTCGTGGATTTCATGCACACATTGGTTCTCAAATTTTTGGTTATGAATCCTTTGAACTATCAGCAGAGCGCTTGATTGGTCTGCTAGCAAAGTACCGAGATGAATTCAAGAGTGAATTACCTGAATTAGACCTGGGCGGTGGCTACGGTATTGCTTATTTGCCAGGTGATGCGACAGTGATTCCAGCAGATGCAATGAAAGCTTTGTCTGCAGCGGTAATAAAGAATTGCCAACTGCATTCCTTAAAAGTTCCAACTATTTCAATTGAACCAGGACGTGCAATTGTTGGGCCAACAATGTTTACCTTGTATGAAGTTGGCACAGTTAAAGATGTAACTCTAGAAAACGGCACGCATCGTCGTTATGTTTCCGTTGACGGCGGAATGAGCGACAACATTCGACCTTCTTTATATGGCGCGGTTTACACAACCGTTTTAGCTAATCGCACCAGCACCGCACAAAACGTTTCCAGCCGCTTGGTTGGAAAGCATTGTGAAACCGGAGATATTGTCATCCGAGAAATTGATTTACCTGGTGACATTGTTCCGGGGGATTTATTAGCAGTCCCTGCAACCGGTGCATATGGACGCAGTATGGCGAGCAACTACAACCATGTTCCTCGTCCTCCTGTTGTTGCAGTAAATGATGGAAAAGCTCGGGTAATTGTGCGTCGAGAGACCGAAGATGATCTTCGGATGCTCGATATTTAACGCCGATCAAAGCATCTGTGAAAGAATGACCCCATGAACTCGGGGGCAAAACAACTATCTATTGGCATGCTCGGCTGCGGCGTCGTGGGCAGCCAAGTTGCCCGCCTGCTCCAAGATGATGAACAAGAGTTATCAGAGCGCTCTGGGGCGGTACTCAAACTATCTAAAGTTGGAGTACGTACTGCTGGTGCACGTGAAGGTGTAGATCCAGCGCTGATCACAACAAATCTGCAATCAATTGTTTCTGATCCAAGTATCAATATTGTTATTGAAGTAATGGGTGGAATCGAGCCCGCTAGAACATTAATTCTGGAAGCAATTAAAAATGGTAAATCAGTAATCACCGCCAACAAAGCCTTGCTTGCAACTCATGGTCACGAACTATTTAATGCCGCAGATGCCGCCCATGTAGATCTTTATTACGAAGCAGCCGTTGCAGGTGCTATCCCAATTATTCGTTCGATGCGTGAATCACTTGCGGGCGATCAAATCACCCGAGTAATGGGAATCGTTAACGGAACTACTAATTACATCCTTACAAAGATGCATGAAGAAGGTCGCGCCTTTGATGAAGTTCTAAAGGAAGCTCAAGCCCTTGGCTACGCCGAAGCTGATCCAACTGCAGATATCGAAGGCCATGATGCTGCTGCGAAAGCAGCCTTGCTTGCCAGCCTTGCTTTTCACAGTACTGTCGTAATCGATGAGGTTTACTGCGAAGGTATAACGAAGATTTCAACTGATGATGTTGCGGCTGCAAAATCAATGAACAGCGTTATCAAGTTGCTTGCAATCGCTGAATTAACCGTTAAAGATGAAATTTCAGTTCGTGTTCATCCAGTGATCTTGCCTTTATCGCACCCATTGGCATCAGTTCGAAATGCTTTTAACGCAGTTTATGTTGAGGCCGAAGCTGCTGGTCAGCTGATGTTTTACGGACGTGGTGCAGGTGGTGCGCCAACTGCATCAGCAATCTTGGGAGATCTTGTGGCTGTTGCCCGCCACGCTGCATATTCAACCGTTGGTTATGGTGAATCAGATTACGCGGACTTAGATATTGCACCAATTGGAGCGGTTAAATCACAGTTCTTTGTCCGCTTGCATGTTGCGGATAAATCAGGTGTTTTGGCATCAATAGCTCAAACTTTTGCCAGCGAAAATGTTTCCATTCAAACAGTTCGTCAAGCCGGTTTAGGTGCAGATGCAGAATTAGTAGTTGTTACTCACGCAGCGTCAGAAGACGCGCTAGATGCCTGCGTTGAAAAATTACGGAAGATGGACATTGTCAGCAAAGTTGAAAGCGTTATTCGCGTTGAAGGAGCACAGAGTTGATGGCAATCTTTCCAAGAAAGTCTGCGAAATCAGCTGGCGCACATCAATGGCGCGGAGTTATTGAGGAATACCGTCACCGCCTTCCGGTAAGTGCAAAGACTCCGATTGTTTCTTTGCGCGAAGGTGGTACTCCACTTATTTATGCATGCAATCTTTCAGAACTTCTTGGCAACAATGTGTGGATCAAGTACGAAGGTCTAAATCCAACTGGTTCATTTAAAGATCGCGGCATGACAATGGCGATTTCAAAGGCGGCCGAAGATGGAGCCAAAGCGGTTATCTGTGCATCAACGGGAAATACTTCTGCATCTGCCGCAGCATATGCAGTCAAAGCAGGAATGCGTCCAGCGGTTCTGATTCCTAAAGGCAAAATCGCCATGGGAAAGCTTGCACAGGCAGTTATTCACGATTCAACAATTTTGCAAGTAAATGGAAACTTTGATGATTGCTTAACTCTTGCTAAAGAACTTTCAGAAAATTATCCAGTTGCACTAGTTAACTCGGTTAACCCATTTCGTATTGAAGGCCAGAAGACTGCAAGTTTTGAAGTTGTAGATATGTTGGGCGATGCGCCAGATATTCACGCACTTCCCGTTGGAAACGCTGGAAACATCACTGCATACTGGAAGGGTTACAAGGAGTACAACAAGGATGGGCTTACAACAAAGCTACCGATGATGTACGGCTTCCAAGCTGCAGGTGCGGCACCAATTGTTAAGGGCAAAGTTGTAAAGAACCCAGAAACAATCGCAACTGCGATTCGCATCGGAAATCCAGCATCTTGGCAACAAGCAGTCGAAGCTCGCGATGTGTCAGGTGGAGTAATTGATTCAGTAACTGATCGCGAAATCTTGGCTGCTTATCGCTTAATTGCAGCTAAAGAGGGAATCTTTGTAGAGCCATCATCGGCTGCAGGTCTGGCTGGCTTGATCAAATATAAGAAGGCGGGCAAGTTACCTAAGGACAAGACAATTGTTATAACTGTTACAGGTCATGGTCTAAAAGACATTCCATATGCACTGGATGCAGCAAAGAAGCCAGTTGTTGTTCCAGTAAATGCAAAGATCGCAGCTAAAGCTTTGGGGCTTGCTTAAAATGAAACCAACTTTTAAAGCACAACCGATGCAGGTGCAGGTTCCTGCTACAAGTGCCAACTTGGGCCCAGGCTTTGATTGTCTTGGTTTAGCGCTGAATATGCATGATCGTTACATGGCTCAAGTTATGGATGAACCAGGTGTTGATATTGATGTCACCGGTGAAGGTGCAGATTCAGTTCCAACTACTGATAAGAATTTAGTCATTAAGGCGATGTACAAAAGTTTTGATTTCTTAGGTGGACGTCCTCGGGGAATCGCACTGCGTCAATTAAATGTTATTCCACATGGACGGGGTCTCGGTTCATCTGCAGCAGCAATTGTGGGTGGCTTAGCTCTTGCGCGTGCATTGGTTCTTGGTGGCAATGAACGCATGTCTTATGAAGATATGTTGAATATCGCCAATGAAATGGAAGGCCATCCTGATAATGTTTCAGCAGCCATTCATGGTGGCGCAAATGTTGCTTGGCAGGAAAGCCAACGCGGAAAAGTAATTGCGCAATCTCTAAGGATCGAAGTAGATCCACGTATCGGTGCGCTTGCCTTTGTTCCAGCAACTGAGCTGTCAACATCAAAGGCACGCAAGATGTTGCCAGAATCAATTCCACATCAAGATGCGGTTCGAAACTCAATTAACACAGCGGTTTTGGTGCAAGCTCTACAGAGCCGTCCAGATCTTCTTTTAGGTGCAACCGAGGATTATTTGCACCAGAGTTACCGCAGCGATGCGATGCCACAGAGCTTTACGCTGATGACGAAGCTGCGTAAGGCTGGGGTAGCCGCCTTTATTTCTGGTGCAGGACCTACTGTTTTAGTTCTACACACAGGAGGCGATGCTGAAGCTGCCGAATTAGAACGGGCCGCAGGGGATAAGTTCCAGATGATTCCACTGGGCGTTTCACGCACAGGTGTTGCGGTCGTTACCGCGTAATTCTGCTCATTTTGCGATTTCCTGCTCAATCCTGCTAATCTTGGCTTATCTGAACGGCTCATCTAGCAGCCAGTAACACATCAGGTGAATCTTAAAAAACAAAAATCCCAGGCTCTTTCGGGTTTATAGCCCAGAGCCAATAGCGAAAAGATATACATGACAACAGAAATTGAACCAGTTCGTTCAAACAGCCCAGAGCTTGCTGCAATGACCCTTCCAAAGTTGAAGACGGTAGCTACACAACTAGGTGTTGATGGCGCAGCAAAGATGAAGAAGGACGCACTAGTAGAGGCAATCGCTGATTTACAGGCGAAGAACCGCGAAGCTGCCAAGGCTGAACGCGAAGCACGTCGCGAAGCACGCAACAACCGTAAGAAGGAGTCAAAGCCAACGAACAACACACAAGATTCAGATGATGATGGTGATGATGATTCATCTCCACAATCAAACAACGACCGTGGTGGCAATGACCGCAACGACCGTGGTGGCCGCTTTGATCGCAACGATCGTCATGGTCGTGGCCGTGATCGCAACCGTGATCGCAACCGTGATCGTGCTCCACGCGAAGAGCGTGAGCCAGTAATTGGCGAAGATGATGTTCTAGTTCCAGTCGGTGGCTTGCTCGATATTCTCGAAAGCTACGCATTTATCCGAACAGGTGGCTACTTGCCAGGACCAAACGATGTTTATGTTTCATTGCAGCAGGTTCGCAAGAACGGTCTGCGCAAGGGAGATGTTGTAACTGGCCAAGTTCGCCAACCTCGTGAAGGTGAAACAAAGCAAAAATTCAACGCTTTGATTACCCTTGAAACAGTTAACGGAATGACTCCTGAAGAAGCACGTAACCGTGTTGAGTTCGGAAAGTTAACTCCGCTTTACCCTCAGGAGCGTTTGCGCCTAGAAACTGAGCCAAATGTTCTTACAACTCGAGTGATCGATTTGATTGCACCAATTGGTAAGGGTCAGCGCGGTCTTATTGTTTCGCCTCCAAAGGCCGGTAAGACAATGGTTCTTCAGTCAATTGCTAACGCGATCACAACAAACAATCCAGAGTGTCACTTGATGGTTGTTCTAGTTGATGAGCGTCCAGAAGAAGTTACAGATATGCAGCGATCAGTTAAGGGTGAAGTTATTGCTTCAACTTTTGATCGACCAGCTGATGACCACACAACAATCGCAGAGCTTGCAATCGAGCGCGCAAAGCGACTTGTTGAACTAGGTCATGATGTAGTTGTTCTGCTTGACTCAATTACTCGTCTAGGTCGTGCGTACAACATTGCAGCACCTGCATCAGGCCGAATTCTCTCTGGTGGTGTTGATTCAGCTGCGCTTTATCCACCAAAGAAGTTCTTCGGAGCTGCACGTAACATTGAAGATGGCGGATCACTAACGATTCTTGCAACCGCATTGGTTGATACAGGGTCTCGTATGGATGAAGTTATCTTCGAAGAGTTCAAGGGAACTGGAAACATGGAATTAATCCTTGATCGCAAGATGGCAGATAAGCGCATCTTCCCTGCGGTTAACGTTGTTGCTTCAGGTACACGTAAGGAAGAAATCCTTATGGGTTCAGAAGAGCTCAACATTGTTTGGAAGTTACGTCGTGTATTGCACGCACTAGAGCCACAAGCTGCTCTGGAACTACTGCTTGAGAAGATGAAGGGCACAAAGTCCAACGTCGAGTTCTTGATGCAGATCCAGAAGACAACTGCTGGACCGGATGACTCAAAATAAGCGTAAATTTCTCAAATGTGGGCTTTTCGCCTACGCTTGAGGTCTGTTAATCGTCCGTTTGGTTCACTTGGAGACAAGACCCAAACATTAAAGAAGGAATAACCATGAAGCCAGAGATCCATCCAGAGTACAAAGAGACCCAAGTAACTTGTGGTTGTGGCGAGAAGTTTGTAACTCGTTCAACAGTTGCTAGCGGATCTATCTACGTTGAAGTTTGTTCTGTATGCCACCCGTTCTACACAGGTAAGCAGCGCATCCTTGACACTGGTGGTCGCGTGGCTAAGTTCGAAGAAAGATTCGGAAAGAAGAACTAGCTTTCTAAAGAAACCGCATCGCATCCCTTGTCGGGTTGCGGTCGCGGTTTTTTTGTTTCCCAATCCACAATCTAAATTGACCAGATACCGAATAGAAAGGAGCAGTCGATGAGCAATGATCGCTTTGCATCAGCACATGAAATGGTGCGCGAATATGCCGAACTTGAAGAAAAGATGGCTGATCCTTCTATTCACGAAGATCAAGCAAATGCGCGCAAACTTGGTCGACGTTACGCACAACTTGGTCCAGTCGTTGCCGGCTTCAAAGCCTGGAAATCTGCAGAAGATGATCTATTGGCTGCAGCAGAGCTGGCAGATGTTGATCCTGAATTTGCCGCAGAGATTCCAGCACTTGAGGCTGCCCGCGATGCAGCAGCTGAAAAGTTGGAAGAGTTGTTATTGCCACGTGATCCCAATGATGATCGCGATGTTATTTTGGAAGTTAAAGCAGGAGCTGGCGGAGATGAATCAGCGCTATTTGCAGGCGATCTATTGCGCATGTACATGCGTTATGCAGAAAAGCACAATTGGAAAGTTGAAATCATTGATGCCACCGAAAGTGAAATGGGTGGGTACAAAGACATTTCTGTGGCAGTTAAATCAAAGGGAACTGCAGCACCTGGTGAATCACCATATGCACGCCTGAAATTTGAAGGCGGCGTGCACCGTGTGCAGCGAGTTCCAGAGACTGAAAGCCAGGGGCGTATCCACACTTCTGCGGCTGGCGTTTTGATTTTGCCTGAAGCTGAAGAAATCGATGTTGAACTGAATATGAATGATGTACGAGTAGATGTTTATCGCTCATCTGGACCTGGTGGACAGTCTGTAAACACAACCGACTCTGCAGTGCGTTTAACCCACGTTCCAACCGGAATTGTCGTTTCTTGTCAGAACGAAAAGAGTCAGTTACAGAATAAGGAATCTGCGCTGCGTATTTTGCGTGCACGTTTGTTAGCTGATGCGCAGGAAAAGGCCGAAGCAATCGCATCGGCAGAGCGCAAGAGCCAGGTTCGCACAGTGGATCGTTCAGAGCGAATCCGTACCTACAACTTTCCAGAAAACCGCATCAGTGATCACCGCGTTAACTACAAAGCAAATAACTTGGATGCGGTATTAAATGGCGATTTGGATGACATGATCCAAACTTTGCTTGATGCAGACAAAGCAGCACGTTTGGCCAGCGCGAACTAACATGGTCATCAGTTGAATGAACGTTAGGGAGATTCTACGCGATGCAAAATCGCAGCTAGCTGAATCTGGTATTTCTGAAGTTGATGCAGAACACCTGCTGGCACATGTTCTAGGGCTATCTCGCATGGATCTTCATAACCCTGTCATGACTGAATCAACTTTGCTAGGTATCGAAGATAAAGATGTTTTAGAAGAACAGTTTTATGATTTATTGGATCGTCGCCTTAACTTTGAACCATTGCAGTATTTAACGGGAACAGCTGGTTTTAGATACTTAAACATTGAAGTTGGTCCAGGCGTCCTGGTGCCACGTCCTGAATCTGAACTATTGGTCGAAGCCGTGTTGCAACATATCGAAAATCTGCCTGCTCCTGTCAGCGTTATTGATTTAGGTGCAGGTTCTGGCGCGCTTTCCCTAGCAATTGCAACAGAAGCGCCAACAACGCGAGTAATCGCAGTAGAAAAAAGTCCAGAAGCTCTTTTCTGGCTTAAGAAAAACGTTTCCGTAATTGCTGAAAATGTGCGAGTTGTCGAAGGCGATGTATCAGATGTGCTGCCGGGTGTTAAGTGCGATGTAGTAATTGCAAACCCTCCTTATGTGCCAGATGCCCAAGAGTTGCCCCGAGATGTTGCAAGTTTTGAGCCCCACATCGCTTTATTTGGTGGCCCAACCGGAATGGAAATTCCCCAACAATTCATTACCGCTGCGGCTCGACTGTTAAAGCCCGGGGGAGTTTTAGTTATCGAACACACAGAAGATCAAGGACCAGCCATTGCAGCAGCGCTGTCAGTAGATTTTTCAGAGGTAGCCCTGCATGATGACCTAGTAGGCAGACCACGTTGGACTAGTGCGGTGAGGAGTTAGCTATGGCCAAACAAATTGACCTTAAGAAAGGCGAACTTTCTCGTCACGTCAACAAAGCTGCAAAAGCAATCGCCGATGGTTTCATCATCGTTATTCCTATGGAACATAGTTACGCATATGTCTGTGATGCCTTTAATCAAGATGCAGTTCGCGCGATGCATGTGTTGCGGGGAGATCCATTGTTTACCGCAGCCCAAGTAATTGTTGGAAGCGTGAAAACAACGGATGGAATTATTCGTGAAATAACTCCCGAAGTTAAAGCTTTAATGAAAAAGTTTTGGCCAGGAATGTTGTCCTTGAATTTGCGTCCACAACTTGGACTTAGTTGGGATCTTGGAGATAACAATCAACTAGATCGCGTCAGTGTACGAATTCCAAAAGCAAAATTTGCTAAAGCGTTAGTTACACAAACGGGTCCACTTGCTGTTGCGAGTGCCGCACGTAAGTCAATGGCAGCACCAAAATCATTGGGTGATGTGTGGGTTCTAGAATCAGATGTTGCATTGAAGTTTGATGGTGGAAATCTTCGTAAGGGCCCAATTTCTACGGTGATTGAGGCCGATGAAACCGGTGTGCGCTACCTGCGCGAGGGGGCAATCTCACTTGCAGAGATTCAAGCCATCGTGCCCGGAGCAACAGGAATTTAGCCCGCTTGCCCGATAGGGTTTAGCCATGTCCGAAACCTTCTATGGCCCAGATTTCAACCTTTTAACCTCGCAAGATCCTGAAATCGCCGCGGTTCTTTTATCTGAACTCAAGCGTCAACAGACCAACTTGCAGTTAATCGCATCTGAAAACTTCACATCACGTGCAGTTCTGGCCGCATTGGGTTCGACGCTATCTAATAAGTATGCCGAAGGTTATCCAGGCAAGCGTTACTACGGTGGGTGCGAAGAGGTTGATAAGGCTGAATACTTAGCAATCGATCGTGCAAAATCTTTGTTTGGCGCAGAGCATGCAAATGTTCAGCCACATTCTGGTGCATCGGCAAATGTCGCGGTGTATCAAGCATTTACTAAGCCAGGTGACACCGTACTTGCAATGGACTTGGCACATGGTGGTCACTTAACTCATGGATCGCCAGTTAACTTTTCAGGTAAGTGGTTCAACATTGAATCCTACGGAGTGCGCCAAGATAATGAATTGATTGATTACGACCAATTACGGGATCAAGCTATTCGCACCAAGCCAAAGATGATTTGTTCGGGAGCAACGGCGTATCCATCACTGGTTGATTTTGCAAAGATTCGCGAAATTTGCGATGAAGTTGGCGCAATCATGTGGGTAGATGCAGCGCACTTTATTGGTTTGGTTGCCGGTAAGGCGATCCCGTCGCCAGTTCCTTATGCAGATGTTGTTTCATTCACAACACACAAAGTTTTGCGCGGTCCACGTGGTGGAATGATTTTGGCTAAAGCACAACATGCTGCTGCAATCGACAAGGCGGTTTTCCCTGGCATGCAGGGAGGACCGATTATGTCTGCCGTTGCAGGCAAGGCGATTGCGTTGGCCGAGTGTGCAACACCTGCCTACCAAAAGTACGCAGCCGAAGTAGTTGTTAACGCAAAAGCTTTAGCTGCAGCGCTTGAAGCAGAAGGTATGCGCGCAGTATCTGGCGGCACCGAAACACACTTAGCGTTGATGGATATTCGCAGTACCGGTATTAACGGCAAGGTGGCAGATGAGCGTTGCGGAGCTGCCGGAATTGTTATGAATAAGAATTCGATTCCTTACGATCCAGAAAAGCCAGGAATCACAAGCGGTATTCGTGTGGGTTCACCTGCAACTACAACGCAGGGAATGGGTGTTGAAGAGATGAAGCAAATCGCTTCCTTGATTTCACGGGCAATCAAAACTGATGATGCAGCTGCACATGCTGGGATCAAAACTGAAGTCCATGCACTAACCGCCCGTTTTCCAATTTACCAGGCGTAATTTTCTGCAATGCGCGAGTACTTAATTACCCTGCTGATATCAGCAGCGCTGTGTTATTTAATTACTCCCTTAGTTCGCACCCAAGCAATTCGTTTCGGGGCAGTCGCTGCGATTCGAGATCGCGATATCCATAGCGTTCCAACTGCGCGTTGGGGTGGCGTTGCAATGTGGGCAGCGATGGCACTTACTTTTGCCATTGTTAATCATTTGCCACTTGTTGGTAAATCCTTTGGGCAGGAAACACAAGGAATTTTCTTAGCGTCAACGGCCATTGTTCTATTGGGAATGGCAGATGATCGCTTTCAGTTAGATGCTCTGACAAAACTTGCAGGACAAGTTTTCGTCGCCGGAATTTTGCTTATCTATGGAATTCAGATTTTGTGGCTTCCGATTAATGGCGTGATCACCTTGCCACCCAGTATTGGTCAGCTAGTAACAGTTTTGATTGTTTTAGTCGTCATAAATGCGGTTAATTTCATTGATGGCATGGATGGATTAGCCGCAGGAATCGTGGCTATTTCAGGTATCGCATTCTTTGCTTTTGCATACTTATTGGCTGTTGAATACGGGTTTAGCCGTGCGGGTGCGCCATCACTGACAACCGCGGTTTTAGTGGGTATTTGCTTAGGTTTCTTGCCCCATAACATCAATCCAGCCAAGATCTTTATGGGCGATAGCGGATCTATGTTGTTGGGGCTTCTTCTTTCAGCGGCTGCAATTACTTTAACTGGCCAGGTAGACCCCAACGCTATTTCTGCCGAATCCCTTGGACCGACATTGCTGCCGTTATTGCTTCCATTTGCAGTTCTTGCAATTCCTTTCTTGGATTTACTGCTTGCAGTTGGTCGCCGTGTAAAAGCTGGACGTTCTCCGTTTGCACCAGACAACCAACATCTTCACCACCGATTGCTCAGTGCCGGTAATTCAACAAATAGAACTGCGGTTATTTTGTATCTATGGACTGCAACGATTGCTTTTCCTGTGACTGTTCTTGCATTTGCCCCATGGTGGGTTGCACTTATTACTGTCTTAGTATTAGTAGGAGCTAGTGTTGCAGTCATGAAGAGTAAGACTAAGGTTTCAGCATGATGGAAAAAAGCAATGAATCGCAGTTGCTACGTGGAGCATTTCTTCCGACATTAATTGTTGGTTTAGTGGCGATCGCTATCTCTGCATTCATTCAGGGCTTGAGTGGTTTTTGGGGAGCCTTACTTGCGCAGTTTGTTGTAGTGATCTTCTTTGTTATCCATATCGCCGTTTCGCGAATGACTCGAAACTTAGATCCCATTTCTACTATGGCGATGGCGCTCTTTTCCTACTTTGCTAAGTTGTTTGGTTTAGGTTTACTTCTGTGGGCGATCTCCAAATTCACAGAGCGAGAAACTATCAACCGCACAGCTTTTGGGATTACCGCTGTTGCGCTAACTATCGCTTGGCTGTGGGGCGAAATTGCCAGTTACATGAAACTTCGCCTACATTTGCCCCTTCCCGAGTCCAACAAGCAGCAGTAGATTTACCACCCCGAGGCAAGGAGTTCCCATGGCTAACCGTGAAGAAAACGCAATGTGGTCCATCTTTGGCTATCTCCTATCTGGGTTGATCTTCTGGGGAGGGGTCGGAATTGCCCTTGATAAGTGGCTCAACACTGGGTACTTCACCTTAACCGGCCTGCTGGTAGGAATCAGCGGGGCGATCTACCTAATCTGGCTGAGATTCGGTCGAGAATAACCCCTACAGCCACGCTCAACATCACAGCCCCTGAGCCCATTTCGATTTCTCATAAATAACCCCTCTCCCATAGAGTTGCCCCGTCTTCCCGCCCTATCAATTTTGAGGAGTATGCGTGCGCGTTCAATTGCGTTCTGCCGCTGAGGGTGAGGGTTTCGTCCCACCTAGCAGCAATGACTTCGAACTTCCTCCAATTTTCGGCGACAACCCATACACAACTAAGCCAATTTTTCTGGTTTTGTTTTCAGTAATTTTGATTTCAACATTTTTCATTTTGTCTTCACGCAAAGCATCGATTATTCCTAGCAAATTCCAATTTGCCGGCGAATCCGTGTACTCATTTGTTCGCGAGAATTTAGCTAAAGAGGTTATCGGGCATGACTTCTTGCGCTTTGTTCCATATCTGTTCTCGCTCTTCACTTTTATTCTTGTAAACAACATTTTCGGAATTATTCCTTTTATTCAATTCCCAACGATGTCGCGAGTTTCATTCCCATATATCTTGGCAATTACAGTTTATTTAGTTTTCCACTATGTGGGTGTTAAAAAGCAAGGCGCATTTAAGTATTTCAAGGAAATCATGTTTATGCCTGGTGTTCCCAAGGCTGCTTACATCTTGATCACTCCACTTGAAATCCTTACATTCTTTGTAGTTCGCCCACTAACGCTTTCACTTCGTCTTTTTGCAAATATGTTTGCGGGCCACTTGTTGTTGCTCGTGTTTATCTTGGGTGGAGAACATCTACTTCAAGGTGTTATTGGTTTGAAGTTGATCAGCCCATTTGCCTTCGCAATTGGCATTGTGCTGACCTTCTTTGAATTCATGGTCCAATGCTTGCAGGCGTACATCTTTACTCTGCTCGCAGCTCTATACATCGCCGGCGCCCTTGCCGACGAGCACTAATAGGAAATAAGGAGAAATAAATGGAAGGCACACTCAACCTGGTTGGTTTCGGCCTCGCAGCAATTGGTCCAGGTATCGCAACTGGTCTTATCTTCGCCGCATATATCAACGGCGTTGCACGTCAGCCTGAAGCACGTAGCGTTCTACAGCCAATCGCGTTCCTTGGATTCGCGCTTGCTGAAGCTCTCGCACTCTTTGGTCTCGTTCTAGCATTCGTTCTCTAATTCGAAGATTTAAGGACAACTGATGCAATTTGTTAACTTAGCAGCGGGAGAGAAGTTGAATCCGCTCGTACCTCACACAGCTGAGCTTGTGGTTGGTGCGATCGCCTTCACCCTTCTATTCCTAACGCTTCGTAAGTTTGTAGTTCCAATGTTTGAGAAGGCTTTCGAAGCTCGAACCCACGCTATTCAAGGTGGAATCGAACGTGCTGAAAAGGCACAGGCAGAAGCTCAACGCGCATTGGCTCAATACACGGAGCAGCTATCAAAGGCACAATCAGAAGCACAGACACTTCGTGAAGAAGCTCGTGTTCAAGGTGCAGCAATCATTGAAGATCTTCGTGCCAAGGCACAAGAAGAAGCAGCTCGCATTACAGCTACTGCTCACGCTTCAATCGAAGCTGAACGTCAACAAGCAGTTACATCACTTCGTAATGAAGTTGGTGCACTTGCAGTTGAACTTGCTTCAAAGATTGTTGGAGAAGCTTTGGATGATCAAGCTCGTCAATCACGAATCGTTGATCGCTTTCTCGAAGATCTAGAAAAATCTAAGTAGAGAACAGGTAAAAGGAATAATGAGAGCTCACTTCGGAGGCAGCAGCCGTAAGTCACTTGTGGCTTCACGTGTTTCACTTGATGCTGCCGTCAAAGGCGCAGATGCAAACAGTGCATCTGCTCTGAGTTCTGAACTTTTCTTTGTTGCAGATGTACTCAGCACGAATATTGCTGTACGTCGCGCACTTACCGATCCATCTCGCGATGGAAAGGCAAAGGCAGCATTTATCTCTGAACTATTTGGTAAGCGAGTTGGGGCGGTTGCACTTGGTTTAATTACTGAGTTATCAAGCCTTCGCTGGTCAGCACCAAAGGATCTTGTACTTGTTGTAGAACAACTAGCGATTGAGGCAGAAGCATCAGCTGCCAACATTGCAGGGGAACTAGACCGTGTAGAGGATGAAATTTTCACAGCTGCAGCAGCCTTTGCGAGTTCAACAGAGCTACGTAAAGCGCTGACATCAGATGCTACGAATGCCAAAGCGACATTAGTTGCTGACATTCTCAAGGGCGCATCTGGTTCAACTGTAAAGCTTGTTTCACAGATGGTGAACGCATGGAGAGGGCGCAGCATTGAGTCAGCATTTGCTGATTACCAAGCAGCGCTAGCAGCACGTCGTAACCGAGTTATTGCTTTGGTTCGCGTTGCAGCTCCACTAAGCCAGGCACAGCAAGATCGTCTAGCTACAACTTTGAATAGCAAGGTTGGGCAACCAGTTCGTATCAATATTGAGATCGATCCAACTGTGTTGGGTGGAGTTTCAGTGAAGTTCGCAGATGAAATCGTTGATGGATCAGTTTCAAATCGTTTGGCTGGAGCCGCACGCGCTCTTGCTGGAAGCAAATAAAGGGAGAAACACATGGCAGACCTAAAGATCAATCCTGAAGAGATTCAGGGTGCCTTAGCGAACTTCGTTAAGTCATACGATCCAGGCGTTGCAGCTCGCGACGAAGTCGGAACCGTTAGCCAAGCAGGTGACGGAATCGCACGCGTCGAAGGGTTGCCATCAACAATGGCAAATGAGTTGTTGCAATTTGCAAACGGCACACTCGGCCTCGCACTCAACCTAGACGTCCGTGAAATCGGTACTGTTATTTTAGGTAGCACAACAGGAATTGAAGAAGGAACATCTGTTCGTCGAACTGGTGAGATTCTCTCTGTACCAGTAGGCGATGGTTTCCTAGGTCGCGTCGTTGATGCACTTGGAAATCCAATTGATGGCAAGGGCGAGATCAAGGCTGAAGCACGTCGTGCACTAGAACTGCAGGCTCCCTCTGTAGTTCAGCGCCAACCTGTTAAGGAACCTCTTGCAACTGGTATTAAGGCGATCGATGCCATGACAGCTATTGGTCGCGGACAGCGCCAGTTGATCATTGGTGACCGCCAGACCGGTAAGACAGCAGTTGCTGTTGACACAATTATTAACCAGAAGGAAAACTGGAAATCTGGCGATAAGAAGAAGCAGGTTAAATGTATTTATGTAGCTATTGGTCAGAAGGGTTCAACGATTGCAGCTGTTAAGGGCGCACTCGAAGAAGCTGGCGCAATGGAGTACACAACAATCGTTGCTTCACCTGCATCAGATCCAGCAGGTTTCAAGTACTTAGCTCCTTACACCGGTTCTGCAATTGGTCAGCACTGGATGTACAAGGGCGAGCACGTTCTTATCGTGTTTGATGATTTATCAAAGCAAGCTGAGGCGTACCGTTCAGTCTCACTTCTACTTCGTCGTCCACCAGGCCGTGAAGCCTACCCAGGAGATGTTTTCTACTTACACTCACGTTTGCTAGAGCGTTGCGCAAAGCTTTCCGATGAATTAGGTGGCGGGTCAATGACCGGTTTGCCAATCATCGAAACAAAGGGAAATGACGTTTCTGCGTTTATTCCTACAAACGTAATTTCAATTACCGATGGTCAGTGCTTCTTCGAAACAGATCTTTTCAACGCCGGTGTTCGCCCAGCGATCAACGTAGGTGTTTCTGTTTCTCGTGTAGGTAGCTCTGCGCAGACAAAGGCGATGAAGAAGATCGCTGGTCGTCTACGTCTTGACCTTGCGCAGTACCGTGAACTTGAAGCATTCGCTGCTTTCGGTTCAGATCTTGATGCTGCATCAAAGGCTCAGCTTGAGCGCGGTGCACGCATGGTTGAACTTCTTAAGCAAGGTCAGTACTCACCGTACTCATTGGAACGTCAGATCGTTTCAATCTGGGCGGGAACAACTGGAAAGCTTGATGATGTTGCAGTTGCAGATATTCGTCGCTTCGAAGCAGAGCTTCTCGACTTTATCGGTCGCGAACGCAAGGAGATTAACGCTGTTATCTCAGAAACCAAGCAGTTAGATGACGACACCATTGCAAAGATGGAGGAAGCGGTTGCTTCATTCAAGAAGCAGTTCAAGTCATCGGCAACACAAGCTATTAATGAAGCTCCAGCTGAAGCCCTAGATGGCGAAGGCGCAGAGCAAATCACTAAGTTCGTCCCACCGGCGGTGAAGAAGTAACTCATGGGTGCCCAACTCCGCATTTATCGCAGACGCATGCGATCTGTTAAAGCGACTAAAAAGATCACGAAAGCTATGGAGTTAATCTCTGCTTCTCGTATCGTTAAAGCGCAACAACGGGTTTCAGCGTCTACACCGTATGCAAACGAGTTGACCCGTGCAGTTTCTGCAGTTGCTTCATACTCCTCAACAGTTCATCCATTAACCACGGCAGATGAGAATCCAAAGCGCGCTGCGATTTTGATTATCTCTGCTGACCGCGGAATGGCTGGCGCGTACTCAAACAATGCAATCAAGGAAGGTGAGCAACTTGCAGCCCTTCTTCGTGAGCGCGGACTTGAAGTTAAGCCATACCTAGTGGGTCGTAAAGCAGTTGGTTACTACAAGTTCCGTGAGCGCTTCATTGCAGGTCAATGGACAGGTTTTTCAGATAATCCAACTTATGAAAATGCAAAAGAAGTTGCAGATTCATTAATCAAAGCTTTCGTTGCAGATTCGTCGACTGATGAAGCTGGCGTCGATGAAATTCACATTGTCTTTACTGAATTTAAGTCAATGCTTATCCAAAATGCTATGGCAAAGCGCATGCTTCCACTAGAAGTTGTAGAAAGCGATGCACCAGCTCCAACTGGTTTGCTGCCAATGTATGAATTCGAACCTAATGCTGCCGTGGTGCTCGATGCATTATTGCCACGTTACATTGAGGCTCGAATCTTTAACGCGATGTTGCAATCTGCAGCTTCAGAGCATGCAGCTCGTCGTCGCGCAATGAAGTCAGCAACTGACAATGCTGATGATCTAATCAAGTCGTTAACACGACTTGCGAACGCGGCTCGTCAGGCCGAAATTACTCAAGAGATCAGTGAAATTGTTGGCGGCGCAGACGCGTTGGCCTCAGCTAGTGCAGGGAGTGAATGATGTCGAACTCAAAAAAGGGC
>Ga0082207_1000588_pt1 | contig 20405 bp, 17 predicted proteins | sample LakMenEpi10Aug09_FD_71540 | JGI IMG/M metagenome (GOLD analysis project Ga0082207, IMG submission 71540)
AAGATCCCGCCTGATTTGCCGAGTTTGATATTCATGTACGCACAGGCGTTGAGTGCGATCAGTCTGGCCGCATCGTGTTCATCGCCCAAGCATTCATCGGCCATGATCGGAATAGGAGATGCTTGCCGTACGCGGGGAAGTTCCAGGTAATTCCATCGAGCGATTGGTTCTTCACAATGTTCAATCTCAAGAGTGGCCAGTGCCTGTAAGGTTTCAATCGCCTCATCGACCGACCAGCCCTGATTGGCATCGATCCGAAGGGGGATATTCGGTCCGACCGCCTCACGGATCTTTGTCATGCGGATGACATCTGTAGGTCCGTGCTTACCTAATTTGACCTTGATGTAAGGGAATCCTCTTTCAAGGATCTTCACGGCATCGGTTGCCATCTGATCCGGATCGCCGATACTCACGGTGTAATCGGTAATGATCGTTTTGTTTTTCTTCCCGCCTAAAAATGCATAAAGTGTTTGTCCGGCTGCCTGCGCAGCGATATCATAACAGGCCATATCGAATGCACTCTTAATGCTGTTATTGGCGTAGATGATCGAATCCATCCGATCGTTGATGGCTTTGATAGCAAGCGCATCCTGCTTCAGCAAGGCCTTTGCAAGTAATTGTCCGACCGAATAACAGGTATCCTGACTCTCTCCGTTAATTGGCATGTACGGGCTGCATTCACCGAATCCGATCAGTCCCGATTCTGTTTTTATACGCACCACAACATTCTTCGCGTCGTCATCTCTTCCCAATGAAGTGATGAAGGGCTCGATCAGCGGTATGCTGAGCTTGTGTAGGGATATTTCTATTATACGCCCCATCTACATTATTTCATGATTTTCAGTTCCTCGATGATGTTCTTCCCGCCACCGAGTTTATCGATGCACCAGAGTACGTAACGAATGTCTACGCAAATGGTACGGTTCAGGTCTTTATCGAAAGCCAGTTTATGACTGAGTGCTTCGTAATTTCCGTCGAAGGCCAGACCGATCAGTTCACCGCGATTGTTCAGTACCGGTGAGCCGGAGTTACCGCCTGTGATGTCGTTGGTAGTGATAAAGCCGATCACGAGGTCTTTGCGTTTAGGATCTGCGTATTCGCCAAAATCTTTTTTCTTCAGCAGTTCGATCTGATTAGCCGGCAGATCGAATTCATAATCTCCCGCCTTGTATTTTTCGAGGAGACCGCGTGAGGTGGTTACGTAATCGTAGGTAACACCATCACGGGGTTGATAGGATTTTACATTGCCATAGCTCACGCGCATGGTGAACGTCGCATCGGGATACATCATTTTGGCTTTTGCCTGATCCATTTCACGAATGCCCTTCAGATAGATTCGTCCATATTCAGCATTTTGCGTGTTGAATTGCTGGCTTAGTGATGCATAACGGGTGTTGTAGTTGTTCATGAAAGCTCGTGCATGCAGAAACGCAGGATCTTGTTCCAATGATGCGAGTGTGGGGGTGGCAACGAATGCTTTCCATCTTTCGTCATCGAAGATCATCGTGTTGGCAAACACTTCGGTGGCATATTTATTGTAAGTAGTCGTTTCATTCAGGGCGCCGTAGGTGGTTTGCAGGGGTGTAAAAAATCCGGCCGGATGTTGTAGGCTGTCAACGTCCTCATAGAACATTTTTGTAGTCGCTGCCAGAATATTCTCATCAGAGACTCTGTTTTCCTCTGCCAGGAAGGCGGTGCGTTGTTTGTCGATGGCCTCCAACATTTTTTTAGGGTCACCTGTTTTGCCTTCTGATTTGAGAGCAGCTTCCAGTGACATCAAGGAGCCGGCAAAGGCGATCAGTGGTGATCCCATGACACCCTCAGTCATGTATTGACGGTGCTTAGCATATGGGCGCCAGGCATCATAGCTTTTCGACCAGTTGTTGAAAAGTTTTTCGTATTCTGCTTTGCCGTTTGCCCACTGTTGAAATTCAGCTTCTGTTTTTTGTTTTTGTCCGATTACATCGTATTTCAGCAACTGCTTGGTTTCCCCATCAAAGAACTTCCAATAGTTGGCAATACCTGCATACGAGGAGGCGAGCTGCAGTTTTACTTTGGGGTCTTTTTTCATTTCCTCGAACATGTATTTCAGGCGTGCATCCCGAAGTTTGACCAAGGTGGGGTTGTTGATATCGGTAGCCAATTTGATGCCGAATGAACTTTCATAGCGATTGGTACTACCGGGATAGCCCCAGATCATAGCGAAATCGCCGTCTTTCAACGGGCGAAGGGATACAGGCAGATACCATTTGGGTTGATAGGGAACATTGCTGGAGTCGTATTTGGCGGGCTTGCCATCAGGAGTGGTATACACGCGGAAGACAGAGAAATCTCCGGTATGTCGCGGCCATTCCCAGTTGTCTGTGTCGCCACCGAATTTTCCAACACTCTCCGGAGGAGTGCCTACCAGGCGCACATCACTATATCGCTGATAAACGAATGCGAGAAATTGATTGCCTTTGAAAAGTGGACTCACGCGTGTTTCGATGCTGTTGCCGGCATCACTCATGCGCTTGTTGATCGCACTCAGAACAGCTGCCTGCTTGCGGACTCGCTCTGCACCGCTCAATCCTTTGAGTGAATCCATCACTTCATTCGTTACATCTTCGATGCGTACTAAGAATTGAACGGATAAGCTGGTTTGTATTTCTTCTTTGTGGGATTTGGCGTAGAATCCGTCCCGCAAATAGTTGTTATCTACACTACTGGCAGCGGCTATGGCACCGTATCCGCAGTGGTGGTTGGTGAAGATCAGTCCTTTGGCGCTTACGATCTCACCCGTACAGCCCCCACCGAAAATGATGATGGCATCTTTCAGGGAGGCCTGGTTGATGTCATAAAGTTGCTTGGAGGTAAGCTTTAAACCTTTGGCCTTCATTTTTGAGTATACCTGTTCGCCCAGTAGCAGGGGCAGCCACATGCCTTCGTCGGCCACGGCGCGGAACAGAAAACTGACAAGTAGGAGGAGGGTGAGCAAGGATCGTTTCATGATGATTTTTTTGGTCTTCGCAAATTACGAAACGCAGGCCGTCCATTCTTTCGTGAAAACGACTAATTTCAGGCACCAAAATCAATCTATGCGCCTCCGCCTGACCGTTCTATTCTTCATCAGCATCTATTGGGTTTCCTGTGGAAAGAAAGATTCACCTGCTCCAGGTCCGACTCCAAACCCCGCACCCGGTTGTGCAACAGCGGCTGGTCCGGCCAACGGCAGCTTCGTCACGGCCACCCAGGTTACGTTGAGTTGGAACGCCGTTTCCGGCGCCAGCATCTATGATGTGTATCTCGGAACAGTTGCCAATCCGACCACTCAGATCGCGAGCAGCGTCAGCGGAACCAGTTATACCCATACTATCTCAGCAACCCCCAACGCAACCTATTATTGGTATGTAGTTCCTAAGAACAGCAACGGAGCAGCTACCGGTTGTACGAGTCAGGTTCGATCGTTCACCTATATCACCATTTCGGCACCTGCTCCGTTCGGATATTATGTAGTGGGCTATTTCCCCTCGTATCGTTCGGTGGCGGATGTACCGGATGTGAAATTCCGTATGACCAATGTAGTGGTCTATGCTTTTTTCGGGGTGAATGCCAGTGGTACACTTACCGTGAACAGTCCGACTACGCTGAATGATGTACTTACCAAAGCAAGAGCCAATGGGGCAAAAGTGTTTGTGGGGATCAACGATGGCACGGGTGATGGGAAGACGAATTTTAAGAACATGGCAGCCACCGCAACCGGTCGAAATAATTTCGTGAAGGATGTGATGGCCAAAGTACGTCAGTACGGATTCGATGGTGTGGATATGGATTGGGAATTTCCTACGACCTCTGACGGAACAGATGTCACGTTCACGGCTATGATGAAAGAGTTGTCTGATTCTTTGCACCGGGATGCTAGATATTATTTATCCTGCGCCGTCACGGCCGGTAAATATGCGGGGGGTATCCGCGATGCGGTTCGTAATGAGATCTTCCCGTATGTTGATTTTTTCAATGTGATGGCCTATGATGACTTCAGTACATCCGCACCGTTTCGTCATCACAGCGATTATGCTCTTGCACAGACCTGTTTGAACTATTGGCTGAATACCCGACAGATGCCCGCTTCGAAATGCGTATTGGGTCTGCCGGCCTATGGTCGTCCTTCGGGGATCACACAATCCGGAACCACGCTTTCGTTTAGAGGAATTCTGGGTCAGGGTGGAAGCCCCAATTCCGATTCGGCGGTTGTCACGGCTGGCGGATTTACGAACTACACGATCTATTACAATGGCCAATACACGATCAAGCGCAAGGCTAAACTGGCAAAAGATCAGGCCAATGGCGTCATGATGTGGGAGAAATGGCAGGATGCGACGGATGGCAGTTCGTTACTGAAAGCTGCCTGTGATACGGTGGGGCGTACTTATTGATCGTTTCGTTCGCTTTCGTTTTCCTGCTGTAGCCGATCGCTCAGCAGGAGGTTTGTGTCACAGTTGTCACCGTCACAACAAGGCAGCGCATTCGTTTTGCAAATAGGACATTGATAATGTCCATGTACATGGATCAGATCAACCGTATGGCCGCAAAAAGAGCAACGTTGTTTTTGCATATCATTCTGCAACAGGCGTGTTCAGTATCTGCCAGAGTTTATCTTTCAGCTCAACCAATCCCTGATTGGTGACTGAGGAGATGAACAGATGTGGGTATGTGTCCGGTAATTGAGCGCGGATCTCTTTTTTCAATTCATCATCCAGCATGTCGCTTTTGCTGATCGCGATGACGAATTGCTTGTTGAGCAGTTCCGGATTGTATTGTTCCAGCTCATTGAGAAGAATATCGAATTCCTTTCGATGATCGGCGCTGTCGGCCGGAATTAAAAACAACAATACAGAGTTGCGTTCAATGTGACGAAGGAACCGATGACCGAGGCCGCGACCTTCAGCTGCGCCTTCGATGATACCCGGCAAGTCGGCGATGCAAAAACTTTTTCCATCGCGGTACTCGACCATGCCAAGATTCGGCGTGATGGTAGTGAAGGCGTAGTCGGCGATCTTCGGTTTGGCTGCAGTGATGACGGAGAGTAGAGTTGATTTTCCGGCGTTGGGAAAACCGACCAGTCCTACATCCGCCAGTACTTTCAGTTCCAGCACTTTCCATCCTTCGATCCCTGGCAGTCCGGGTTGTGCATGTTCAGGCGCCTGGTTGGTGGGTGTGGCAAAATGAGAGTTTCCCAATCCGCCTTTTCCGCCGGGAATCCAAACGATCTCTTGACCGTCTTCCAGAATTTCGACTTCTTGTTTTCCGGTTTCTTCATCGCGGGCGATGGTGCCCAGAGGGACTTCAATAATGATGTCTTTTCCATCGCGACCATGACAATTATTCGAGCCGCCTCTTTCTCCGTCTTCGGCCAATACATTCTTGTAATAGCGAAGATGGAGTAATGTCCATAGGTTACGGTTGCCTTTGAGAATGATGTGCGCGCCGCGACCGCCATCACCGCCGTCCGGTCCGCCCAGGGCGGTGAACTTATTGCGCATGAAATGCTTGTTGCCGGCACCGCCATGCCCGCTTCGGCAAAAAATCCGTATCTGATCGACGAAATTGCTTTTCTCCACGTGGTTGATTGGCTGCAAATATACCTGATGTCGGGGGCATGGCCCTAAATGAAAGATCCCGGCCTTGGCCGGGATCTGATCGCTTAAAAGGTTGTATGATCTATTGGATCAGGAATTTCTGTTGGTAGGACTGCCGGCTCTCTGTACCACTGAGTTTGATGAGATAGAGACCTTGTGTTTGTCCCTTCGGTAAAACAACCGGCATGGTGCTGTTCTCCAGGCTGATCTGTACGGCCTGATTCATGACTTGTCGACCGAGCATGTCGGTTATTTCCAACTGATATCCGCCAGGAATGAGGTCACGCAAGCGCAGCTGGAACTGATTGTTGAGGATCGGATTGGGATAAATCGACATGGAACCTTTTCCTGTTTCAAGGAGCTGGGGTGTTTCCGGTTTGGCATTTGCGGTGTTGGTCTGACTACGCAATACATTTCCGTTGGCGAGATCGGATCCGTTCCAGGAAGTTTCTTTAACGGGCCATGCGGCAGCGGTCCAGTTCGCGGCATCGATCAGGAAATAGCCCGGCTGTACTGCACTGGTTACGAGGATCTGATTTTTATCTGTTACGGCCATGCCATTGATGCTGAATCCGACAGGCAATCCTTTGATCGTGCCGAGGTGCGTGGCGACTTTAGTAGCAATGTTGATCCGAAAAATGTATTGAGCGGAAGTCATCAAGTACAGATTGCCTTTGTCATCTGCGATCATATCGCCTCCGAAGCTGGTACAGGAGAGATGAACCGATTGACCGTTGTTAGCGGCGTCGTCGACCAGGCTGCCCAGGTCCTCGATGACAGGTAATCCGCCTGTTGTGAACCGGATCAAGTGACGGGCGTCGTTAGTTAGTGCATATCCGTAGCCATCGTTACCAATAGTCATACGGGTAACCATCGCACCGGCATCAGTTGTGGCTGTTCGGTTGTTGGCAAGCGGTGTGCCAGACACATAATATGTTTTCCAATTATTGAGATCGATGTAGCGCAACTGATCGATCTGCATGGGTGTGAAGAATAAGCGATTGGTGCGAGGGTCTAAGGCCATGGCAGCTACACCCGATTGAAACGGTGCATCACTGCTGAGTGTGGCTTTTCCGGATCCGGCCTGAAAAATAGGTCGCTGATTATTCAGTCCCTCGTACAAAGGCTGCGTCACAAAACCACCCGTGAGGTCTATCCGACGCAGAAAATGCCAATTCGATCCGCCCGATTGTTGATCGGTGATGGTGTAGGCAAAACGATCGGATTGCGCCTGACTAAGCAAGGTGCATACGGTAAGGGTGAGAAGAGGTAGAATTTTTTTCATGATCAGGTTACTTTATGAAGCTAATTTATGAAATATAGTTCGATGTTTCTATTGATGAGAATCATTAGGAGAGTTGAAGGATGAAAGGTGAACGATGAATTTCACCTTTCATCCTTCAACTTTCAACTTCTTTTCAGGTTTTTGTATCCCACTTCATCAAAATTTCGTTTCGCGGGGGCTTTTCGTAGGGGTCGGCAGGGTTTCAGGGAATCGTGACAAGCTTTCGGAAGTTCCTGATACAGGCGGGTGCCCTCGGTTTTCCATTCGATGAGTTGATCGCTTGCTTTTTTGATGATCTTACCCGGATTACCTACCACAATACTACGGGCCGGGATTTTCTCTCCCTCTTTGATGAAGGTGAGCGCTCCCACGATGCTTTCATCGCCCAGTTCTACATTGTCCATCACTACAGCATTCATTCCCACCAGGCAATTCTTTCCGATATGTGCACCATGAATGATGGCACCGTGACCGATGTGCGCGCCTTCTTCAAGAATAACCGTTACGCCCGGGAACATATGAATGGTGCAATTCTCCTGAACATTGCAGCCATCTTTCAGAATGATCTCGCCCCAGTCGCCGCGCAGGGCAGCACCCGGACCGATATAGCAATCTTTTCCTATGGTGACTGCGCCGGTGACCACAGCCTGTGGATGTACGAATGCGGATGGATGCACGACGGGTTTGTTGCCGTTGAATGCGTAAAACATCAGATTAGTTTTTTATCGGTGCGATAGCAAAGACCTTTGAACTGCGCTACTAATTTTTCGTCCTGATTCACGATGCGAATGGTGTAGAGGCCGGTCGATCGTCCGTTATGCTCCTCTTTTGCAGTAGCCGTGAGCGTATCGCCTACACGCACTTCTCTTGTAAAATTGATGGAAGTGTCCAGTGCCACGGAGAGTTGATTTCGGTTGTTGCAGGCAAAGGCAAAGGCACTGTCGGCCAGCGAAAAAGCTACCCCGCCGTGTGCGATGCCGAAGCCATTCACCATTTCTTCGCGGACCTTCATTCGAATGCAACTTTCTCCGGTTTTGATGTCCAGCAATTCGATCCCCAACCATTGCGAGAATCGATCGTGTTGCATCATGTGTTCAACGACACGCCTGGCTTCTGTATTTGGGTCTGACATGTTGGTTTATTTTCCGGTGAATCGCGGATTGCGTTTTTCCAAAAAAGCATTAACACCCTCTTGAAAGTCCAACGTAGCAGCTGACTCTTGCTGCAGGTCATCTTCTGTTTGCAATTGCTGCTCGAGAGTTTGTATTGCGGAAAGCTGTACTTGTTTTTTTATGCGGGCCAATGCCTGCGTAGGCATTTGAGAAAGCTGTTCAGCCAAATTCATCGCTGCAGTTAAGAAATCCGCATCCGGATATACGGCATAGATCATGCCTTGTTGTTCCGCTTCACGAGCTCCGATCTTATCTCCCAGCATCATCCACGCAGTTGCCTTTTGCTTACCCACCAAGCGTGGCAAAAAGAAACTGCCTCCCGTATCTGGCACCAGTCCAATTTTAGAAAAGGCTTGAATGAATGAAGCAGATTCAGCGGCTACGGTGATGTCGCAACAGAGCGCAAGATTGGCACCTGCGCCGGCGGCTACACCGTTCACGGCAGCCACAACTGGTTTTTCGAGGGCTACGATTTTTCGAACGATCGGGTTGTAATGTTCAGCCAGGATTTTTTTCATGCCCGGTCCGTTCGGATCGATGGCTTCTGCCAAATCCTGACCGGAACAAAATGCTTTTCCTGTGCCTGTGATCAATACCGCGCGAATGGAGGGGTCAGCACATTCGTCAAGAGCTGTTTGCAGGGCTAATGCCATCTCCCGATTGAAGGCATTGTATTTGTCGGGGCGATTCAGGGTCAGTACCGCCAGCGCTCCTTTTATTTCTTTGATCAGTGTCGGCATGTGATGATTCTTATTTAGTTAACTCAATGACATTTGAAAAAATCAAACGGCTCTTGACAATCCCTACATTGATAGAGTGCCTTGCAGGCCGTCGATCCGAATTCACTCACGAGTCGGGTATTGTTGGATCCGCATCGAGGGCAACCCACTCCGTCTTCCGGGATCGTGAATCGTTTATCGGGTGGAGCGATTCCGTATTCTTTCAATTTTTCTTTACCGGCTTCACTCATCCAATCGGTGGTCCAGGCCGGACGGATCGATTGTTCGATGCGAACATTTTTGTAACCGGCGGCAGCCAGTTCCATCCGAATGTTGGCTGCGATCATATCCATGGCCGGGCATCCGGTGTAGGTGGAGGTGATCGTCACGATCAGTTCATCATCTTTCAATGCTACGTTTCGAACGATGCCCAGATCTAAAATGGTAAGTACGTGCACTTCCGGGTCGGTTACCCGTCCCAGGATCTCATAAATAGATTCGATCGTATCCGTTATTTTTTCCATTACCATTCACAACCCGGGTAGCTGCGCTGCAGGTATTGCATCTCAGCGAGTATGAACCCCAGGTGCTCGCTGTGTATACCTTTTTTACCTCCGCTGCGCATGAATGTATTGTCCGGCGCATCGATGTTTGCTTCAGCAAATGAGGTTTTTATTTTTTCTTTCCAGGATGTTTCCAATTCAGTGACAACGATGCCGGAGGCGGTTTCAAAAGATTCAGACATGAACATTTCTCCGGTGAATGTCCAGATCGATGCAATGGCATTCAATATTCTACTTCTACTTTCCTCGGTTCCATCACCCAGGCGGATCACCCATTCACTGCTCCATCGAACATGGTAGTTGACTTCTTTCAGTGTTTTTTCGGCGATGGCGGCTAGTCGCTCGTCGGCGTGTGTGGTCAGTTTTTGGAATAGCAGTTGTTGATAGCTACTGAATAGGAATTGGCGGAGTGTGGTGAATGCCCAATCGCCTTTTGGTTGTTCAACGAGGAGAATATTTAGAAACTGACGTTCATCGCGCAGGTAGGCGAGATCGTCTTCGGTAGTTCCACTTCCTTTCAGTTCTGCGGCGTATTGATAGAAACTTCGGGCTTGTCCGATGAGGTCGAGTGAAATATTTGAGATCGCGATGTCTTGTTCGAGTACAGGGCCGTGGCCGCACCACTCGGCATTGCGTTGTCCGAGAATGAGGGCGTTGTCGGCCAGGTGAAGGATATAATCGAGTGTTGCCTTCATGTGTTACATGTGATTGATTTCGTCGGGCAGATCGTAAAAGGTGGGGTGACGATAGATCTTGTCGGCTGCCGGATCATAGAGCTCACCGGACTCTTCAGGTCGCGATGCATGGATGTCTTGGCTTTTCACCACCCAGATGCTGACGCCTTCTTGTCGGCGCGTGTATACATCGCGGGCATTTTCAATGGCCATTTGTGCATCGGTGGCATGCAAGCTGCCTACGTGTTTATGATCGAGGCCTTGTTTGCTTCGGATAAAAACTTCCCAGAGTGGCCAGTCATTTTTCGGTCCTTGTGGAGCCGGAGCGCCACCCGTTTCTTGTCCGGGTATATCTCCATAGAAAAACAGACGGATGTATGATTTCATATCGTTTGTTTAGGCGGCGTTGGCGTCAGCGCGTTTTTGTTTTTTTGCTGCATGGGCGGCGGCAGCTTCGCGCACCCAGGCACCTTCCTCCCAGGCTTTTTTGCGGGCCTGCAGGCGTTCGAGGTTGCAGGGGCCGTTTCCTTTTACGACTTGCCAAAATTCATTCCAGTCGATCTCTCCAAAATCATAGTGCTTGGTCTCCTCATTCCATTTCAGATTCGGATCGGGCAGTGTCATCCCTAATAGTTTCACTTGCTCCACGCACATGTCCACGAACTGCTGACGGAGTTCGTCGTTGGTTTTGCGTTTGATCTTCCATTTCATGCTTTGGTCACTGTTGGTGCTTTCGCTGTCACGCGGACCGAACATCATGAGGGCGGGCCACCACCAGCGGTTGATCGCGTCTTGACACATGGCGCGTTGTGCTTCGGATCCTTTCGACAGAACCAGAAGGGACTCAAATCCCTGACGCTGATGGAAACTTTCTTCTTTGCAGATGCGTACCATGGCGCGTGCATAAGGTCCGTATGACGTGCGGGTGAGCATTACCTGATTCATGATCGCGGCTCCGTCGACCAGCCAGCCGACGGTACCGATATCAGCCCAGGTAAGCGTGGGATAATTGAAGATGGAGGAGTATTTGGCTCGACCGGAATGCAGGTCGTTGATCGTCTCTTCGCGGGAGGTGCCCAATGTTTCACAGGCGGAATAGAGATAGAGTCCGTGACCGGCTTCGTCTTGCACTTTGGCAAGCAGAATGGCTTTACGTTTCAGAGATGGTGCGCGTGAGATCCAGTTGCCTTCGGGCAGCATACCGACGATTTCGCTATGTGCGTGTTGACTGATCTGTCGGATGTTGGTCTTGCGATAGGCGTCGGGCATCCAATCGAGTGGTTCGATCTTGATCTCCGCGTCGATGGTATCCTGAAAATGTTTCTCGAGGTCGTGAACGGACATAGGAAGGGTTTAACCGGACAAATTTAATCAATCCGAACGGCTGTTTGGAAAATTGTGGAGTTGTTTCGGGCTATTTCGCGTCGAAGTCTACCACGAGTTTTTCGCTGGTGGGGATGGCCTGACAGGTTAGGATGAATCCTTGTCGAACTTCCTCATCCTCCAGTCCCCAGTTCACTTCCATGGATGCTTCACCCTCCACCAATTTAGCCTTACAGGTGCAGCACATACCGCCTTTGCAGGCATAGGGCAGATCGGCGCCTTGTTTCAGGGCGGCATCCAGGATGGTTTGGGATCCTCCGAGGGGGATGTTCACGTCTACGGCTCTGCCATCGACACGGAGGGTGACGATGCTTTGGGGGCCGAGTGTTTCGGAGTCGTTCGTCGGTTTTTTATCGGACCGTTTCTGCTGAGCAGCGGTCGTGAAAAGTTCGAAATGAATTTTTTCGGAGGCGATGCCGAGGGTTGGAAGTGTTTGTCGGGCTGTTTCGATCATGGCTTCCGGTCCGCAGAGGTAACAGTCATCAACGCTTTTATAGTCGATCAATGCGGCCAGTCGTTCCATTTTGTTTGCGTCGATTCTTCCTTCGTTGATGTCGCTGTCGGTTCGTTCGCGGCTGAGAATGTGAATGAGTTGCAATCGGCCGAGGAATTTATTCTTCCAGCCCTCCAATTCTTCGAAGAAGATGATGGATTGGCGGTCGCGGTTTCCGTATATCAGGGTGAATCGACTGTTTGGCTCGGTGTACAGAACCGATTTCAGAATGGAAAGTACGGGGGTGATACCGCTACCGGCGGCGATGGCGAGATAATGTTTTTGGTTGGCGGTGTGCAGTTCAGGATGAAATTTTCCCATCGGAGGCATGACATCGATGAGATCACCTTTTTTTAGTGTGCCGTGTGCATAGTTTGAAAATTTTCCATCCTCGATCTTCTTTATCGCAACGGTCCATTTGTTTTCGTGGGGTGCGCTGCAGAGGGAATAGGAGCGACGAACTTCTTCGCCCTCAATGCCCGTGCGGAAGGTGAGGTATTGTCCGGGTAAGTACTTGAATTCGTTCTGCAGATCTTTCGGCACTTCGATCTCTACGGAAATACAATCGGCAGTTTCCGCTTGTATAGCGTGGATGGGTAGGGCGTGAAAATGGGTTGCCATCAGGAAGCTTTACGGAGGCCGTCGATTAGGATTCGGATCATGTGATTGGAAAGTTCATCGGCACTGATCTTGGTTTTACTGCGGTGCCAAGACTCGATACCATTTACGGCGTGCAGCATGACTAGCACGGCAGTGGGGGCATCGATTCGTCGGATCTCCCCTTTGGCGATCCCTTCTTCTAGGATCGCGGCAAAGCGTTTGCGGTAGCTGCGGCGTTGGCTTTGGAAGTTGGAGCGGAAGGGCTCATCGAGATGGCGCCATTCCCGGTCGCACACGATTACCTTTTCGTAATTGTCGATCATTTGCTCAATGTGGAAGCGCAGGATCGATTCGATCTTGTTGATGGTGCTTTGGCGGTTTGATTCCACCTCCTGTAATTTTTCATTGAAGAGGTTGGCCACTTCGAAGCAGATGGATTCCAGGATCTCGTTTTTGGATCGGATATGGTTATAGAGGCTGGCAGCTTCGATGCCGACGGTTTCAGCCAGGTCGCGCATGGAGGAGGCGGCGAATCCGCGCTCCCGAAACATGGTGGCTGCTTTCAGAAGGATCAGACCTTTTTTCGATGCTTTTTTCCGCACAGTCTTTTTCATATTTCAAATATAGGAAACCTCGAGGGGACAGGACTTTGCGCCCGGTATCATCGATAATTTGTGTAGGTTTGCCGCGCTTTATTCATTATAATATTCAACTATGTCCCTGATTTCTGTAGGCACCATGGCCTTCGATGCGATCGAAACCCCATTTGGAAAGACTGACCGCATCATTGGCGGATCGGCCACCTATGTTGCCTATGCGGCCAGTCATTTCGTGCAGCCGGTCAAACAGATCTCCATTGTAGGGAATGATTTTCCAGAATCGGAAATGGAGGATCTCCGTAATCGTGGCGTCCATTTGGACGGTGTGGATGTACGTACCGATAAGAAATCCTTTTTCTGGAGCGGGAAATATCACAACGACATGAACAGCCGCGACACGCTGGTCACCGACCTGAACGTGCTGGCCGATTTCGATCCGCATATTCCCGATGGGTATCAGGGGGCTGAGTTCCTGATGCTGGGAAACATCATGCCCACGCTGCAGCTGAATGTGATACAAGAGTTGAAGCAGCGTCCGAAACTGATCGTGCTCGATACCATGAATTTCTGGATGAACACCGCGATGAACGATCTGAAGATCGTATTGCGGTACGTCGATCTGTTGCTCGTGAATGATGAGGAAGCTCGTCAGTTGTCCGGCGAGTATTCTTTGGTAAAAGCGGCCAAGGCCATTTTACAGATGGGCCCCAAGTATCTGATCATTAAAAAAGGGGAGCATGGAGCTTTACTTTTCCATGGCGATCAGGTTTTCAACTCTGCTGCACTTCCTTTGGAAGAGGTGTATGACCCTACCGGAGCGGGTGATACATTCGCCGGCGGATTTATCGGTTATCTGGCTAAAACCGGCGACATTTCCTTCGAGAATATGAAACGTGCGATCATCGTGGGTTCTGCGATGGCGAGTTTCTGTGTCGAGAAATTCGGTCCCACTCGTTTGAAGGAGATCAATCAAGCTGATATTGAGAACCGTATCCGTCAATTCAAAGAGCTGGTCAATTTCGATATCGAGTTGGCATAAGCCAATTTTCATATTTAGGCGGTAAAGCGGAGTATAGATTCGCTTTACCGTTTTTTTATGTCAGATCACCTAGCTAGTACAACTAGTTTTTTCTCTTTACTGATTACCCCTTTTCCTGATAGTATTTCGAATAGCAGAATATATTGTCCTCCTGCCAGCGGGTAGCCTTTTTCATCCAGTCCGTCCCAATTGAAAATGGTATCCGTTCCGACCAGTGCCAGGTTTGCCAATTCACGAACCAGTACGCCTGATGCGTGAAATATTCGGATGCGTATCCGGTTAGCTGTCTCCGTACGTTGAATGCGGATTTGCAGCCTATCATCTCTTCCGTCCCCATCCGGTGAGAGGATGTTCGAGGATAGCTCAATTTGCTGAGATGTAATGAACGATCGGTATTGTGAGTTGCGGCGGGTTGGGGTTCCGTATCCTACGGTACTGGCGGCCGATTGCCAGTTGTTTCTGTTTTGTGTTGCCAGATTCGGATCGATCCGCTCTAGGGCCACGCCGGTGCGGGACTGAAGTCGGGGGAAATGCCAGTCCGCGTTGTATCGAAGTTCGTCCACCACTATGCCTTGGCCATTTAAAACAACCAGACTTCCTTCGATATCTGGCAGTGAGGGCAGGGCATCTGTTCTCATCACGAGTTCGGGCTCTTGTACGAAGTAATTTCTTGTCAATGCCTTCGGGTCGGCGGTTAACACCAGATGATCGCCAGGGAAAAAATAGGTGGGTTCTGAGGTGATCCGTTGAATGGTGCCCAAGCTTCCGCCGACAGACCGATTCGTAACATGAAGCTGTGACAGGTCGATGATCTTTTTGCCCTTGTGGAACAGTTCAACATAATCCGATCCACCGGCGGGCGGGTCGAATAGGATCTCGTTGATCCGTATGTCTGCTGTATCAGGCATGGTGGGGATGCCGATGCGGATCGATTGCGACCGATCTGAAACATTACCAATCACATCGCTGACTTCGATATTGGTGAGCGTATAAACCTTATTCCTGAGTAAGGGCCAATCCGTTCTCAACTCAACCCGATCGTATAGCGGAGGCAGGCATCTGGCTTCTACGATTTCCCGGCTGTCGGATAGATGAAACAGTCCCTCTTGACTAACCGCTACACTATCCAATGCTTCGTCAAACAGTACAAGCAAGCGTGACGAGTCGAGTGCATATCCTTTTTTGAGGATAGGCGGTTCTTGATCGATTAGTGTTCTTCTGATTGAATTCGGTTGGCCGGGACTGCCGCCCTCATTATTGATGGAGGATGCCCAATTGGGTTGAAATAATCCGGGAAGTCCGGCATCGATCATTTCAAGTGACCAGCCTCCTTGTTTTTTCAATTCGGTTGAATGCCAGTTTACAGAGTATTCGATCGCATGGATGACTTGTCCGGCAGCATTGCGTAGTACCAATACCTCTCCGTCATTATCAAGTGATGGGAAACTGGTTAGCCCGATGCAACGGCCATACGTACTGAGTGCCGTAACGGACGAGTTGGCGCAGAGGATGAGCAGACTGTCGGGGTAAAGGATGATGTTGGGTATCGGCCCGGATTGTCCGCCGGCATCGCCCAGGCGCCAGCCCTGTAACGGTATCGGGGAGAGGGAGCGGTTTCGTATCTCGATCCATTCGGTGTTGGGGAGTCCGACAGAAGGAGCAGGATCTGCAAAGATTTCATGTATCACTACCTCGTAACGTTGTGCGAGAAGAGGAGAGCCGATAAGAATGAATAGTAATAGTTGGAAGAGGCGCATGGTGTAAAAATGAGATTTGGGTTTGGCCGTTTCCAAGAAAAAGGGAGTGGAATAATCCGGAATGCTTGGAGAAAAAAACGGCGGCGGCTAATTTCGCGGGCACGATACCTGCCAACAGGTCTTTATTCAAAGGCCTTCACTTTTTAAATACACGAACGATGAAAGTTGCTGTGGTCGGTGCCACCGGATTGGTCGGCACCAAGATGTTACAAGTGTTGGCGGAGCGAAAATTCCCCGTTACGGAACTCATCCCCGTAGCCTCTGAACGTTCCATCGGAAAATTGATTTCTTTTCAGGGTAAAGAGTATCCGGTTGTTTCCATGGAGGAGGCGATCCGATTGAAGCCTGCCGTTGCGATCTTTTCAGCAGGTGGCAGTACGTCATTGGAGTGGGCACCCAGGTTTGCGGAAGTGGGCATACCCGTAATCGATAATTCATCTGCCTGGCGGATGGATCCGACCAAGAAATTGGTTGTGCCCGAGATCAATGCGGATGAATTGACAAAACAAGATCTCATCATTGCGAATCCGAATTGCTCGACCATACAAATGGTGGTGGCGCTCAACCCGCTTCACAAGCGATACGGTATCAAGCGAATTGTAGTCAGTACCTATCAGAGTGTAACCGGGACAGGCGTAAAAGCCGTCGATCAATTACATGGGGAAAGAAGAAAGCAGGTGGCGGGTGAATCATCGGACTATCCCATGGCGTATACATATCCGATCGATCTGAATGTGATCCCGCAGATCGATGTATTTCTGGAGAATGGATATACGAAGGAGGAGATGAAGATGGTGAAGGAAACCTGTAAGATCTTGCGTGATGATACTATTCGGGTGACGGCCACTACGGTGCGGATTCCGGTGATGGGTGGTCATAGTGAGAGTGTGAATGTGGAATTTGAAAGTGATTTCGAGCTCAGTGCCGTGCGTTCAATCTTATCCGCTGCACCCGGAGTAGTGGTGGTGGATGATCCGGCTACGCAACAATATCCGATGCCGATGGATGCGCATGAGCGGGATGAGGTGTTTGTGGGACGTATCCGTCGCGATGAATCGCAACCCAATACACTCAATTGCTGGATCGTGTCTGATAATCTTCGTAAAGGGGCGGCTACCAATGCTGTTCAGATCGCGGAGTATATGATCGGAGCGGGATTGATCAGCTGATCAGTTTGCGATTAGTTCCAGAAATTCCGCTTCGTTGAGAATAGTGATGGTATTGATCCTTTTGGCTTTTTCCAGTTTGCTGCCGGCGTCTTCACCTACCACGAGATAATTCAATTTAGCACTGACGCCGCTGAGAATTTGTCCGCCTTTGGCTTCTGCCATGGCTTCAGCTTCGCTTCGTTTGAGGGTGGGGAGTGTACCAGTGAATAGAAAACTTTTTCCGCTGAGCGAACCGCCTGCTGTTTTGGTCTTTTCCTCCTGCTTCAGCGTTAGTCCGAGTGCTTCCAGTTTTTCAATCAACTGAATGTTGCTCTGTTCCTGGAAGAATTGATGGATGCTGCCGCCCACTTTGGGTCCGATGTCTTCCCATTGCTGCAGTTCCTCCAATGATTTTGCTTTCAGATCGAGTATGTGTGTGATCTGCCGGGCGATCGTTTTGGCGGTGGTTTCGCCTACGAAGCGAATGCCTAATCCGTATAATAAGCGATGCAGAGGTTGATTCTTGGAGGCTTCGATGGATTGCTGCAATTTTTCGATGGATTTTTTTCCGAATCCTTCCATCGTACCGATCTGCTCATAGTTGAGTTGATAGATGCCGGGGATATCGTTCAGCAATCCTTTCTCATAGAATTTCCGGATGTTGGCTTCACCGAATCCGCGGATGTCAATCGCGTCTTTGCTGACAAAATGAATGATGCGTTCAACGGCTTGTGCTGGACATTCCCAGTTGCCACAGCGCCAGACGGCCTCTTCTTCTTCTTTATGAAGCAGGTGATCACAGATCGGACATTGGCGGGGGAATTCAATTTTCTTTTCTGTTCCGTTGCGTGCATCAGCAAGTGACTTCACGATCTGTGGGATCACATCACCCGCGCGTTCGATGAGTACTTGATCGCCCAGTCGCAGGTCTTTTTCCCGGATGTATTCTTCGTTGTGAATGGAGATGCTGCTGACGGTGACGCCACCGATGGCCACAGGTTCGAGTTTGGCTACAGGGGTAACGGCGCCGGTTCGACCCACTTGAAATTCGACGGCCAGCAGTTTGGTGGTGGCTTGTCGCGCCTTGAATTTAAAGGCGATGGCCCAGCGGGGATGGTGGGATGTCATGCCCATTTTTTCCTGCAGGGCCAGGTCGTTCACTTTGATCACCATCCCGTCGATCTCGTAGGGCAAGGCGTCGCGTTCCCCTTCGAAGGAGTGGCAGTAGTCGATCACTTCTTGAATGCCATGGCAGACGCGTTTTTCGTTATGCGGACTCCGAAAGCCAAGGTTCCATAATAAGTCGATGGACCCTTGGTGTGTTTTCAGTACTTCGGGTGTGGGTTGACCAGGCTGAAGGGTGTAATAACTGATGTGGTAGACAAAAGCTTCGAGGTTTCGTTTGGCAACTTGTGCTGGATCTTTCAGGCGAAGGGTTCCGGAGGCGGCGTTACGGGGATTGGCCAAGGGAGGCTGACCTTCTTCCATCAGGGATTCGTTGTAGAGCCGGAATTTCTCTTTATCCATCAACACCTCGCCGCGAATTTCGATCTGTTGTAATCCAAGAGTAGAAAAGGCGGCATGCAGCGGGAGGGAGCGGATCTGGCGAACATTAGGTGTCACATCGTCGCCTTCCGTACCATCGCCTCGGGTGGCGCCGCGTACCAGTTGATCGTTTTCAAAGATCAGCGAAATGCTGCCCCCATCGAATTTGGGTTCGATGCAATAGTCGATCGTGCTCAAGCCTGTTAATTCTCTTGCTTTGCGATCGAAGTCGAGCAGGTCCTCCGCATTGTATGAATTTTCCAGGGAGAGCATCGGAACTAGATGCTTCACCGTGGGAAATGCAGCGGTGAGTTCCCTTGCCACCCGTTGTGTGGGAGAATCGGGGCGAATCAGGTTAGGTTGTTCCTTTTCCAGCTGTTCAAGTGCTTTGTAGAGTCGATCGTATTCCGCGTCGGCAAGGAGGGGATCGTGCAGGATATAGTAACGGTGCTCATGAAAGCGCAACACATTACGAAGCATCTCGATCTGTTCCGGAGCGATGATGCCGGAGTTTAGTTGAGCCAGCAGCGATCGGGTTTGTTCAATGCGGGGGTCGTTCATGGCTGGACGGATTCAACAAAGTGATTTACAGGAGTAATAAAGATAGTGTAGAGAAGACGAAAAGACCAGTAGACCAGGAGTCAATAGGTTGTGATTGTTTTCCGGGCTGCTTGTTTTTGGTCTTTTCGTCTTAATTGTCTTCTTCCCTCCTAATGTGTAATAAGTACATATTTTCAGTAGATTTGTTTTGTCATTTTATGCTCAAACGCTTTGCCATGAAAATCTACTTCCTTTCCGCCCTCTTTTTTTGTGTCTCCTTGTTGAGTGCTCAGACCTTGACTTGGACGCCGGCCTTTCCCACGGCATCTGATAATGTTTCGATCACTATGGATGCCACTAAAGGGAATCTCGGGCTTTTAAATTACACTCCGGCTTCTGACGTGTATGTGCATACCGGCGTGATCACCAACTTAAGTACGGCGCCCAATGATTGGAAGTATGTGAAGTTCAACCAGGCATTCAATCAAACCAATGCGGCCTTACAGGCTACATCATTGGGGAATAATCAGTGGAAATTCGATATCACCAACATCCGAGCTTATTACGGTGTCCCTGCCAATGAGACCATTTTGAAGATCGCCATACTCTTCCGAAGCGGAAATGGTAACACCGTACAGCGCAATACAGATGGCAGTGACATGTACATTCCTATTTACGGAACTACCGTCGCCGCTCGTTTCACCAACCCTCCTTTTCAACCCACATTCACACCCATACCTGAGCCGATCAACAAACAGGTGGGGGAAACCATTTCGCTGACGGCTATTTCCAATGGTGCTAATCCGCCTGCCGAGAGCATGAAATTATATCTCAATGGTTCAGTGATCCAAACAGCTACCAATACCAGCACCATTTCCGCTAATCCAACACTCAATTCCCCTGGCTCACAGACCATTGTGGCGGAGGCCACTCGATTCGGCAGCACCAGAACGGATACGTTGCGTTTTTTTGTTTCCAATGCCCCGAATGTGGCAGCCTTGCCGGCCGGCGTACGCGATGGCATCAATTATGAGGCTGGAAATACTTCCGTGGTATTAGTGCTGAATGCGCCCGGGAAAAATCGTGTATCGGTGATCGGGGATTTTCCGGGAAGCAACTGGCAGGAGCAGACCAATTTTGTGATGAACAAGACGCCCGACGGGAATTTTTGGTGGATCCGATTGACCGGTCTTACAGCGGGCACTGAATATGGATTCCAATATTTGGTCGATGGCTCCTTGCGCGTGGGCGATCCGTACGCAGAAAAAGT
>Ga0082207_1000590_pt1 | contig 20396 bp, 22 predicted proteins | sample LakMenEpi10Aug09_FD_71540 | JGI IMG/M metagenome (GOLD analysis project Ga0082207, IMG submission 71540)
GTAATTTTAGGAGGAGTAGCAAACATATTAGTCATGCTTCTTCCAGGAGTCATATCTTGAATAACCCCATCTTTAACGGTAAACTTATTTTTGGCTCCTGCCTTAAGGGATAGCCCAGACAGCCCAACACGCAAGTAGGGTGGAATTTGATTTTCCTTAAGCTCTATTTCACCCGTGAATGGCTTCCCTGAAGCGTCCGTAACAACTCCGTTTTTAACGGAACCGCCCGTAAAGGTGGCATTAATACGATCAAATGGGTTTGTCAGCTCCCCGACCGAAGCTCTCATTTTAGCTCTCTTATTGGCTTGTACTTGAGCTTGCTTGCGCTCCCTATCCCGTCTAGCCAATTCTGCTTTCTTATCTGTTATTTCAGGCTTTTGTATTTCTTTAGCCTTTATGGCTTCTTCTAATGCCATTGCCTTGGCTAATTTTTGTGGGCTGTCAATTGTTTCGCCGGGGAACTTGTCATTTAATACAGCACTCAGCTCCAAATACCTCTTCTTATTTTCCGTTTTACCTAAATTGTCAAGCTCTTTCTTGAACCTAGTCGCAAGCCCAGCATCAAGCAAAATACTTTGCTCCGCATTTTGACCAATTTCTTTTATTGTTTCAGGGGAATAGGAAATTTCAATTGGCTGTATTACCACTTCCCTTGAAATACGATCCCTACCCTCTGGCGTATTAGGATCATTCTCCAAAGTAATGCCCTTCGTTTGAATAGGCTTTTTCCCATAAGTCCACTTCTGCATAAGAGCAGGAACATCAATTGGCTTTGGGTTAAAATAATCTTTTTTATAGTCAATTTCAATCCTATTCGGATTTTTAACCCAAGCTCCAGTTTTATCTTTTACAAGCAACGGCTGTTCATGTGCATCAATAGCATCTATGACATCTTTTTCAACAATTTGATCTCTCTTGTTTTGTAAAATATCCGCTAATGGCTTAGCCTTTTCTTTTGCAGCCTTACTGTCTTCAGCAAAATACGACAAAGACTTCCATCTCCTTTCAAAATCAGCCTTTACCGATGGATCTGAATTAATTAATTTTTTATTCTCTACTCCATATTTAACAAGATCATTATATATCCCCTTGAATGCCTCTCTATCTTTTTCCCGTATACCCTCATCACTTGCAGTTCGTTCTTGCTCTTTTAAATATTTATCAAAGGCAGCGTCAGCCGCCTTTTTACGCTGCCGAATTGCATCTTGCCCTTTTTCCCATCTGTAAGCGATGTCAGATAAATCTCCACCCCATTTGAACATTCCAGGAACCATCGTATCTTTTATTTTAAGTTGTACTAGATCCTCCCATAGCAGACAATCCAGAAATAGCACTTCTTAGTCCAGAACTAATCATAGCACCTCCCTCCGCCATTCTTTGGCCTTCCATGCTCGTTTTACGAGCAAGAGGATCAAGAACATTGTACTTATATTTTTTCATTCTCTCACCCATACGCATTTGAGCAGCTTGTGCAAGCATACTTCTTTCAGCCCGCTTCTGAGCAGACAAATTAGCAATCATTTTAGCCGTAGCATCTTGGCCCGAGCGGAGAATACCTTCAACATTTCCGCTTTGTCTTCCCCCGCCTCGCAACGCAGTCAATAAATTTCTTTGAATTTGCTGCTGCCCGATTCTCCCTTCTGCACTTTCTATTGGGGATACATTTGTAGCGGCTAATTGTCTATTATAGACATCACTAATGCCGACATCTTCTAAATAAGGATTTTTTTTATACTCGGCTTCAGCTTGAGCTAACCCTCTTCTCCCTTGCGCTCTCATCCCAGCTCCAACACCAGCTTGAGTCGCCCCAAGCGCGGCTATAATTAATGGTAATGCAGGTACTGCCATAAATAATTTATTTTGCTGTTAACGGACTTTCTGTAAATCTAACTGAAATTTCAGACAAAGTTACCAAACTTTGCGCACTACTTTTTTGCAATTTCATGACTAAATAATTGCCTTTCATAAAGTTACCATTTATTTTGCCCCCTGGGGAATTCGAGTCTCTTTTTATAGCTGTGGACGGATTTCCTTCCAAGAAAGTAAATTCCGCAGCCACCAAATTGCTTTGTTGGACTTGTGGAGCAGGCGGCCCAAAACCTGGGGTTCCGTAACTATATGAATTTGTATACATTTCTGGGACTTCCCAAATATCAGTAGCTATCTCATTTACACTATTCCAAGATTTCTTGGTTATCAAGTTATTATTGAATACAATGGTTAAGCTGGCGTTATTTGGGTTGGTGTAAAAACTACAATACTCATTTTGATTATTGTGCTTCCAAAGCCCACCATTCAACCAAGTGTAAATCATTTCGTTAGCCCCTATAGCCCATTCTGGATGATAATCATAGAAAGAGCAAAAGGCATTTCTGCGCTCATTAAAGCTCCAATTGTATGGCAAAGGCCCAAGCGAAGCACAGGCCCCCACGCCGTTATCTACAAGCTCTAAAACGCCGCCGCCATCGGTAGTAACATCAACCGATCCCTGAATAGCACAGAAATTAAAGACATCCCCTTCTAGGGCAATTACTTGACTTTGAGGCGCAAAATTGCAATCCGTATAATATACGGTGGTAGGCAATATGGTAGAGGCGGTTTTGGTTACAGTATAAGATTCGCAAACGGCTCCCGCACCCTCTAAAACAATATGATACTGATCGTCATTAAAGTCATAAAAGCCCATCACCTTAGACTTGCTTCCGTTGTTAGCCTTTGTTATTGTTTTATTGTAAGGCGTAACCAATGAACTTAAGTAAAATTGGCCTTTGTAGGTCAACCCCAAGTCTGTAATTCCATCAGATGCCAATCTAATTGAACGGCCGGTTATGACATCTGTAAAATAATCTGCATTTTGAGAGCTTACCAAATTTGTGGGATACCCAGAAAGACCATAATTGCCCACATAATATTGAATGTTATTAGCCGTTATTATATCGCTCGTTGTTACAAGCTCATTGCTTCCGGAATTGTTTTGGATATATCTGGTATATACTCCGTATTGTCCCACACCCCTATCTTGGAATACCCTAAGTATACGCTCTCTTGATTTCAATCTTCTTATATCCCCCCTGGATCTATCAATAGTATCTATGCTAGTTGGGTAAAACCTATTTAATTCATTTAGGGTTCCGTCTTGGGAATAAGCGCCACCCCACCTAACACTTGCAGATAAGTATTCCTGCTTAGATTCTGGCTCTATAATCCAACCCCTCGCATTAGAATTCATCCTGCTGTCTTGGAATTGGTTCACATACCTACTCAACAAGACTGCGGCTCTTGGGAAAGTTGTCAAAGCCGAATCAGTAACGGTATTTACTTGCTGATAAAACACATAACTCTGCCAAGAACCGTTTGTTAAAGTAGAAAATTCATTTACGCAAGGCTGTATTGCGGTTTGATTTTGGCTAGACCCCCCAGATGTAGCGGTGGCGTGATATTTAACACCAGCAATCTCATATATAGTACCCGTCCTTGCCCAACCATCATAGAAAACTACATCAGTTTTATTTATCGGCGTAGGAGTATATATTTCTATGCGCAAAAACCCAGAAGGGGTTTGCGGATATGCGGGCATACCTGGAACTTTCTGTATTTTAAGATAAGAACCGTTGGTAGCTGGGTTTGGAGGAGTCATTGGTCTTGCAACTACCTCCAATATTTCAAAGTCATAAACTGTAGGATATGCAGTTTCAACTCCACTTGTAATCCATTGAGAAATTATTTTAACTCGATCTCCAGGCTTCCATTCGTATGTTGGGACAAATCCATTAGAATTTGCATCTAAAAGAGTTTGCACACCAATAAAAGCGTAACCGGTTGGTATGGCTGGGGAAGAGTCAATATAGTCATTGCTTATCCATTGCAGAAAAAATTGTGGGTAAGCATCTATTCTAACCCACCGATAAGCCGTAGCCCAAGATGGTGGCAAGTGATTGATGGTCGCCCTTATCCTTGGCGTTTGGAATGTACCAGGAGAAATACTTTGAAAAGCAGTGGTAGTTACATCAAAATTTGTTGAATCAACTGAAGCATCGGCCAAAAAAGAAACTACCCCATTGGTTTTCCCATACTCATCAAAATACAGCAAACCAAATCTTTCCTTTTCAGACCACTTCCAAATAGTGTCTCTTGTGCTTGCATTCAAACTAACGCAAGTAATTTGTACGCTTATATCAGATCTCTTTATTGCATTATACCCCTCAGTAATACCCCCGTAAATTATTACGTTACCATTCAAAAGCTCTAACGTATTAGCCTTGTCAGGTACACGATCATATCTCAAGTCACTCTCTTCAGGAAGTATTGGCGTATAAGTAGAATCGTTATAAAAAGCAAATGTATCGGTGTAAGGCAGCGCACCACTTTTATCTATTGTGGCAATTAAGAAATAATCGCTCCATATCCCAGCTCCGTATTCTTGACCATATATTTCAACAGACGTAAAATCATTTTGCCCACTAGCAGAGGACACATATTGCAAATTAATCACGTTATTTATTCCCGGCAAGATAGGATCACCAGGGGCGCCACTTGGTAGTGGTACTGGTGATGGCGGAGAAAACGTAGATTTCTCATCATTGACGTATACAAACCTGTAAGAAAATCTAAAGTACTTATTATATACGTTATTTGTTATCGCAGTTGCGTCGTTTCCAAAGGTGGCAACTATTGGGGTTAATGGTGGAACTTTTATAACCGTAATCATCTCCTCTTGAAAGGGAGAAAGTGCCGCTATGGATGCTGAATCAATATTTAAGTACTTTGGAGAGTTATACCCATCTGTCCAATATAGCAAATCGCCACCATCTCTATATACAATAGAAACAGAATGCACTGGATAATCTAAATTAAAATTAAATATATCAGTAGTGCTTTGGGTTCCACAAATGAAAATTGGGGTAACCGCTTCCGTGGCAATATCAAGCTCATAAATACCGTTATCCCCGTTACTATTATAGTTAAACCAAATTATTCTGTTATTCAATTGGTCAAAAAATGCTCCTATACAATAATTATCGCCTGCTGGCAAGTCATTATTGGTAATTAAATAATTGCCTACAATATTTTCAGCGGTAAGCCCATTAGGGCCACCGGTAAAACGAATGTTATTGGCGTCAATGTGCTGCGCCTGAGTAACATCCTGCACCTTGTCGTCAGTATTCAAAAATCCTGAAAGTCGTTTTACTTCTATCATGGCGGAGTTACTTCTATTAAGATTGCTTTAGTTTCTGGCACCAAAGTATATACTTGATTCCCATAAACAAGTCGAGTAAATACATCTTCTTTTTGGAATAGAACAGATTGACCAACGGATAAATTACCAGAAAGCCCATTCCAAGTCTGATTAACAACCCCAAAGAAAAATGAGTCATTAGGCACAATCATGCCGGTAACAGTACTTTGATTTGTACCGTAACCATATATTGATACTAGCCCAGGCCCAAGTACAGCAGATAACATTTATTATCCTTTTACTGTTATTCTTTGGTTTCTCAAATTCCACTCGTACAGATCGGACATATTTACTGGGTCGTAGCGGGCAATAGCCAATCGACGCTCATTGTAATAGTCTGCCCTGCGATCTCTTTTGTCGCCTAATGACCCACGGCGGGATGTAGGCATAGCGATAATATCTTTCCAACGGAGGTATGCTATTACGGCTTCTTTGAACTGAATGGGAACATATAGTTCTTCTCCTTGCTTGGGGGAAGATATGTATTCCAACATCAAATACTCAAACTCGTAATACTCGTCCAATACGATTACTCCGTTCTTGTTGTCAATCTTAAACTGCCCAACATAAGGAGTACCACTAGGCAGCCCGTAAAGATTACCCAACCCGTATCCGTTCCAATAGTTCCACCATACAATTCCTTGAGGAGAGTAGGCCGAATACATGGCTGGATCTTGCGTTTGCTCAAGTCGGCTAGGCTGAAGATCAAAAGCGGTAGTCAGCTTAGTATTCAATTCAAGCGGTATGATTTCCCCCTTGGCATTCAAAATACCTACTTTGGTATAGTTTAGGTAGTCTTCGGGAAGTGTTACCGTAAGGTTTGGATTGACGGTTAGCTTGACAGATTTAACCGTATAAAAAAAGTCCAAGCCAAGTTCGGTCATGGCTCGGAAGGCAAGATTCCAGCACTTAAAGTACTTGTGGTTGCCCTGCTCGGATTCATCGAGATACGCATTTATGCACTCATCAATCAAAATCCATTGTCGGTTCTGCGCTCCCATTTCATTATGTTTTACTCCTCAATCGCTATGATTGCGGAATTATCCATCAAATAATGCTTGACGCCATCAATCTCTACAAGCGTCCCCCAATCTTTCACACGATAACCGACTTGCCCAGCTTTCAGGTTCATCGGTTTATTTTTCGTTCCGTTTCCTACAGCAATGATATGCACTTTGTTGCTTTCTTGCCTAGCTGATTCTGGAACAAAAATCCCTCCTTCAGATACCTCATCTGGAGGGAACGGTTTAACTAAAACAAAATTTCTTATCGGCTTCATAGTGTTTAATTCGTTGTCATATCTGCTCCATCATTAGCTACGTCTTGTGGACGTGAACGCATCAGGATAAGTTGCTGCTGCACATATTGGACGATAACAGGCATATAGTCTGAGGGGACACTCAACGTAGCATTTAGATCGCCGGAATTTCCCCCGCTCACCATTGTTACGCTTGCCGTATAATCGCTCAATTTCAAATTGCTTACCACATAGACGTATGTTCCCTCATTGTAATAAATCGTCTTGTTAGGAAGATTTGCCAATGATTGATAGTACGTCTTTTGATTTTCGCTTATGGGGATGCAGGGGAGGCTGAGGTTGCCATTCTGATCCTTAAATTGAAGGGTAGATATTCCCTCATTCACACCCACACCAACCGGCACTTGAGGGAGAGTTATCTTCCAAAGTTTGTTTTCGTCTTTACTAGGAACAAGTCCTTTGAAAGTTGTATAGAAAGCATTGTTAACGTATCCGATTCCGTCTAGCTTTATGGCATCCGTGTAATTCGTTTTGGCAGCCAATGCAATGGCATCATTTAGCCAAGAGTTGACCAGCATTGGGGTTATGGACGAATCATCTGTCACATAGCCACCGTAGACTTGCCGTAAGGTTCTTTCTATAAATTCGGCCCTTGTCATTTTCTATAAATTGATACTAACCAAAAATACAAAAAACGATCATTCTTTAAGCCCAAATTTTATGTATTTATACCAAATCCTTTCGTGCAAATAATATTGTATTGGCTTGTAAATAAGCTCTGCCACCCCGAAGGCTGCGCCCATCTTGATACTTCCGGTAGCAAGCCACATAATCAGGAACCCAATCAAGGTGCTGACGAGTCGGTAGCTTATTGTCTTGGCTATGTGCCTTTTCTTTTGGACTATCATAGCTTCCCCTCCTGGCGCATTTGCTCCCTTATTTTGGTGGCTGAAATGTCTTCTATATCCTGCGGGGGAAGATGTTCTATAACATCATAACCAACCCCTCTGCCAATATTCACGGACTCAATATCTGGGATAACCATAATCTTCACTAACCCACAATCCACCAAATCCTTCAACTGCACCCTTAAATTAATCAAAATTTGGGCAGCACTCCAAGGATTTTTGTAATCCACCTTGACATCCCTGACGCACAGAAGCACCTTTTTGTTGTCATTTAGCGCCTGATCAATAAGCCACCTATGGCCGTCGTGCCATGGTTGCCAGCGGCCAATAAACATGGCATATTTGCTGTCGCTCTCGGTGCTAGAAGATGCGTGGGCTAGTATTTTCTTCATTTTGCTGTACTTTATATGATACTTTAATCTTTTCAAAATACCCGTCCTCGGCCATCTCTTTCTTCATTTCCCCGTTTCGGATCATTTGTAGGAACTCTTGGAAGGGCGCTGAGTCATACGCCTCTTCGGTCATTGTGTATTCGATCAGAACCTTTACGTCTACCATTGGCTGATATAGTTTTCTATTAGGCTTATACATTTGGTAAGGGAAGTTTTGGTAGTGTTTATTTTAAGTACTTTCTCGTCGTCCCCAGGGACATCAAAATCTTCCACGTGGAACCCCTCTCGCCCCCTAATTTGATCCTTATCGTATTCCAAGTAAACCCAATAAACATCATTGCTTAGTGAATTCAGATATTCCCTAGCCTCCTTATATGGGTACACTAAAGACATCACAACATCAAGCCCAGACGCTTCTATAAATGCAGCAATATCGCTTGCCCGATTTAGATTGGCAATTCTTCCCTTTCGGCTATAATCATTGTTTTTAAATATCTTTCGGAGCTTATCTCCGTCAATATTCATAAACATCCCCTTTAGCTCGTCGGCTATGGTTGATTTGCCACTACAAGGCTGACCAAATAATACTACTATCATTTGATATGTGCTATTTTTTTATCTTCTGTGGAATAAAAAGAAATATCATTTGCATTGGTGCTTAAATGCCATTTCATCCCATGTCCTTCAATAAACGAAGAGGTAGTATAACTTGGACAATCACACTTAACTTGATTTACAAGTGTTTCATTGCCGTCAACCAAAACCCTCCACTCATATTTGCTCTTCAAAGGAAAGTTTGTATTAAACCTAATATCTACTATCATTTTGTATATCTGAATTGATCAAAAAACCATTTGTAATTATTGAAAATCCAGTCCGTCACGTCCTTGCCAAGTAATTGTTTGGCTCGGGAAGGGACGGGTTCTAACTTCGTTCTTATCACATGATCCCCAAACGCCCCATAAACCTCATCGTCTTCTTTAGTGACTTGTTCTATGTTGTCAAAATCATGCTTAAAATATGGTATACCCAAATACTCATATATGCGTATCAATTGCGTATCTGGATAGAGACACAAGTCCTCAAATTTTACAAATAGCATCTTGTCGCTAATCCCCAATCTAATGACCTCCGCAAGTCTTTCTATAGCCATCCCAACAGGCGCGTTTTGCGCCCAAATGTCTACCCGCTTGGGAACAGTTGTGCCTTGCATCTTAGACCAGTCAAGAAATTCAAACTGCTTATCGGGATTTTTTCTAAAGTTATTCTCCATCGAAGCAAAGATGTCGCGAAGATCTCTCACCATGCAGATAACCTTTGGCTCTTCGTTTGTGATAAACTTAAGAAAATCATAGTGAATTCCCCAGCCCCGTGATTTATCTACCACATATTTCTTGTCCGTAATAGCTTCATAATAGCCTTTCATCCCCTCATTGCAAAAGGCCTGAAAACCTTTTTTCATTGTTTCAGAATCTTGTGCCTTAAACTCAGGGGAATTCGTGTAATTAGATCTAGCAGCAAAAACCAATTCAAGCACCCCGCTAGTGGGAGTAGCATAGATGTCTGGGTTTTGAGCAAGAATGTTTTGTAGTAGTGTGCTTCCAGCTCTAGGCAAGGAAGACTGATAGAATATTTTTTCCATTATTTGAGGGAGCTGATGATTTCGTCAATATTGAAGATTTCCTTTTCATTATTGTATGGGAACTCAATTAGGTTCCCAGAAATATCAAACTTCTGTAAATACGAATGTTTTAATTCCGGCTTACGAGTAAACTTATTTGGGAGAATGTTGGTATGCAAATCATACCCAAAAACATCTGGCTTGTTAGCAATCCAACAAACTACCGATGGCTTATTAAGTGCCGCTGCTGCGTGCTGAGCAAAGCTATCCATCAGCAACCGCTTACTGCTTAATTCAATCAATACGCACAAAGCCCTAAAGTTGTCCGATACGGGGGTCGTATCTGGGTATCCTATCTGATCTTCCCTTTTGATATGGACAATATGATAATCATTCTTAAACTCTTCAATTACTGGTAAAACAACATTTACCGGGATGTCCCTAGCCCAAGAGTATTTTAGCTCTTGTTGTTGCGCCCCGCCATTAGTTTGTAATAACAAAATGGGCTTTTCGGATGCAAACTTATTTGTAAAAAACTGACGTTCTCTATCTGTCAAAAATATCTCTGGCTTTTTATCCGCCGCTGGAAGAGAAAACATTTTAGACCAAGTAGTCGTCAGATGTTCCCTTTGCTTCAAATGCCCAGTTTCCAAATAAGGATCATGCCCTAAAACAATAAAATCCTCTTTCTCCAAAAAATCCTCATAAAAGTAAGCCGCCGCCCCAAACGCAAAAGACCGGTCAACATACGGGTTATTTAGGTAAACTTCCGGATAGCCACTTACTACAATTAATTTGGATTCGGGGTATTTTTCCTTAATTGATTTGCAAACGGAAGTCGCCATTATGCACTTCCCAATACCACCATTAATTTGAAATATTACGTTCATAATTGGTTATTTAAAACAAAAATAGGCGGCCCTTTTAAGACCACCTAATTTTTTGGTAAATTTTTTTTTGTTTACGGATGAGCCAAAACTTCAGCAACCAGGGCATCAATATACGCCTGATCCAAAAGCGCCCATTCAGTACGCCAGCTGTCAAATTCCCCAGAAGGTTGATAATCAGCAAACATATTGTTGAAAATATTGATTGCGTGATATTCGTTAGGGGACAAATTGTCTACTGGCTTAAATGAATAGACGTTATCTACTACTGCGGTAAGGGAAGTCAATCCAGAGGAAGACACCTTTTTATTTACCGCGGTATCTCCATCTTGACCAATTACCTGGGTTTCTCCGTACCCAAAAATGTGCAAAGTGCTTAATTCGAAAGCCATTTTATTTTATTTTTAGTTAAAGTTAAACAATTTTAAGCGTCCCGCTATCACTCCAAACAGATCCAGCCGGCAACCCAGCCGATGCTGTTGGAATGTTTTTAATTGAAAGGTTATTTACAAAGGTGGCGCACACTCTATCTGCAGTAATATTAGAACCAATAATCATTGCACAAGCACAACCATTGGTGGTATTACTAGCCCCCCCAACCACAGCAGATGCTGTCCCAGATGCCGTATTCCCACGCCCAGCTCCAATAAATGAACATTGACCAGTTGGAGTAATCCAATTAAATACACCCCCACTAATAGCAGAACAATCTGCATTTGCCCTATTTTGAAATCCTCCACCTATAAACGAATATAATCCAACATTAGACAAAGTTGGCGCTACAGTAAATGTGCAAGTAGATGTATTAAAAGTCCCGCCACAAGTATTATTACCAATTCCCCCAACGACCACAGATCCAATTGAAAAATTTGAACCATTAATATTACACAAATTATTGCAAACACCAGAACCAATAAATCCCAAAGATGCAATATTTCTATTATTTTTACCAGCACCAATAAAAGATTCAGAAGCGCTAACTAAATTGCAAAATCCACCTCCAACAAATCCAAAAAAATCAACTGATTGATTACAACATCCACCTACAACAGCTGAAAAATTAGAACTAGCTGTATTACAATTACCTCCACCAACAAAAGATGATGATGCATTGCTATTATTGCAATTCCCTCCAACTGCAACTGAAGCAATTCCATTTGAAATATTACAAAATCCACCAACTACTAAGGATAAATTATTTGTTGAGCTATTTTTGCAGCCACCCACAACTAGGCTATCTGTTCCGCTTGATATATTATATCTACCACCAACTATTACAGAGTATAAAGAAGCAGTTTGATTACTTCTACCGCCACCCGTAAATGAATAACATCCAGTTGTTGAATTACTAAAACCACCTACAGTAATTGACGAAGATCCAGTAGTTGTATTAGCACATCCACCGCCAGTAAATGAATAACATGAACTTGTTGAATTTCCCTTACCACCACCAACAAATGAATGGGCGCCACTAGCAGTATTATTATACCCACTACCCGTGAAAGATGAAATACCACTTGTGGTATTAAATCTACCACCTCCCGTGAAAGAATAACCTCCACTTGTTGTATTACAAAATCCACTACCCGTGAAAGCACAATTCCCACTTGTGATATTACAAATTCCACCACCCGTGAAAGCATAACCTCCACTTGTTGTGTTAAAACGTCCACTACCCGTGAAAGAATGAGACGCACTTGTTGTGTTACAACGTCCACTACCCGTGAAAGAAAAATATCCACTTGATGTGTTTTTATACCCACTACCCGTGAAAGAGTAATTACCACTTGTTGTGTTACATTTTCCACCACCCGTGAAGGAATAAAAACCACTTGATGTGTTACAATTTCCACCACCCGTGAAAGAATTATTTCCACTTGATGTGTTACAATTTCCACCAACTACAACACTAGCACAATTACCTAAAGCCGTGAAAGATGTAGGAGATAAATTCCCTGTAAAACAAAATGTAGTTGTGTCGGATATTGCATCGTATGTTATTGATGAAACATTACATCCACTTACTCCGCTACCTGTTTCATAACAACTATACGTACCCGTAGAATATTGAACTGCTGACAATGTTGCGGGTAAATAAGCACTACAACTACTAAAGTCCCCATTTATGGCTACACTTGAGCCGTTTGCCGCCCAACAAGAAACTGTGAAATATCCACTAAATGTGTTTGTGTAAATCCCCGAATAGGTAGAACTCGTAATACACCAAGGTACGTTAGGTGTTCCCGCAGTATTACAAACCCCACCCCCTACTAAAGTATTACTACCTAACGCAGAGTTACATCTACCAAAAGCGGTAGAATAATCACCAGAAGCGGAATTATTATTTCCGCAACGAACAGAAGAATTAAGGCCAGATCCAACTACGATAATTCCCCCACCCCCACCAGCGTTACTATTGCTATAAAGTGTGGCTTGAGTTTCGGAAGTAAAGTATCTGATACCTTTATATTGGATAAAGGCATTTACACCAGTCGTCGGATTTATGCTTTGGCCAATCAAGATAGCAGCAGAGGGGAAAGAGTATTGAATACCTCCAGGTATTTGAGGGGCGCCATTTATTTCAAGTACGGTTGCTTGGGTATGGGAAGTCTCGCCGTTATTAGCAAGAGCAACAAGGGTTGCCACATTTTCCCCGGCATAATACGTTTGTACCGACTGCTGATTATTTACAACATTGTAATATAATATAGCAGATTGAACAGAAGGGATAGTTGATATATCAGCTTCTCGTATTACCAATTCACTTGTCAAAAAGTCGATAGTAATTGGCGCTGATTGAGGATTGCCATCAATCTGATATATTGTCGCCTGTATTTGATTTGCCATCTTATACGATATTTAGAACCCCACTATTGCTCCATACAGAGCCAGCGGGTAAACCCGCAGATGATGTCGGAATGTTTTTAATTGAGAGGTTGTTTACGAATGTGGCACAAGAGCGGTCACTTGTAATATTAGACCCGACAATAAAAGAACAAGCACAAGAAGCAACATTACTTGAACCACCCAATATGCCTGAATAAGCCCCACTTGTTGTGTTACAACGTCCACCACCCGTGAAACTACGTGTGCCATTTGTTGTGTTTTGTTGACCACCACCCGTGAAAGAAGTAAGACCACTTGTTATGTTACAAAATCCACCACCCGTGAAAGTACAATCTCCACTTGCAACATTTTGGAATCCACCCCCAACAAAAGAGTAGACACCCGCATTGCAGATTGTCGGAGCAACAGTGAAACTACAACTCCCTAATGAGAAAGTTCCACCACAAGTATTGTTACCAACACCGCCTACGACTACCGCACCCAAAGCTGGAGCAACTGCTAATGTATTACATACATTATTGCAAATACCACCACCAACAAATCCATTAACTGCTTGTGCTAAATTCCTTTCACCACCAACAACTGCTGATTCTACACCAGTTGCCAAATTTTGGAACCCACCACCAACAAAAGAGTATATCCCCGCATTGCAAATTGTGGGAGCAACAGTGAAACTACAACTAGCTAATGCAAAAGTTCCGCCCGTAGTATTATTTCCGACTCCACCCACTACAACTGCACCCAAAGCAAGGCATCCTGATGTTACGTTGCATACGTTGTTACAAATACCGCTACCAATAAATCCAGCAACAGCCTGTGTAGTATTTCCGCATCCACCAACAGTAGTAGAAAATTCGCTACTAGAAACATTTATTCTACCGCCGCCAGTAAATGAGTGATTCCCTGAAGCGGTGTTACAAACACCTCCTCCATTAAATGAACAAGCCCCACTAACAGTATTACTTTGCCCACCAACAGAAGCACTTAAAGCATTTGATACAGTATTACTTCTTCCCGCACCATGAAAAGAATATGATGCAGATGAGGTTATTGAGTTTAATCGTCCCGCTACCATTGCACTAATAACCCCAACATTGGTATTTGAAGAACCACTGCCTAAAAAACCACAACCCGCCCCATTTGTATTTGATACTCCCGCACCAATAAATGTGGCAGTAGCCCCAGAGCAAACTAAATTACCTCTACCACCTCCGATAAAAGAACGACTTGCACACATCGTATTACAATATCCTCCACTAATGGTAGACCTAACTGCTCCTAAAATATTATTGTTGCACCCACCAACTATTGCAGAATGTCTACCTCCACATATTGTATTACCCACCCCTCCTGAAATAACAGACCAATCATTTTCACTACCAATGCAAATGTTGTTTAATTGTCCCCCACCAATAACACTATAACCAGTTTGGTTTACATTACAAAATCCACTACCCGTGAAGGAAAAACATCCCGATGCCGTATTACATCTACCAAATACGGTAGAATAAGTGCCAGAAGCGGAATTATTATTTCCGCAACGAACAGAAGAATTAAGACCAGATCCTACGACAATAATTCCCCCGCCACCACCAGCATTACTATTATTGTAAAGTGTTGCTTGCGTTTCGGCTGTATAATATTTAATCCCCTTGTATTGAATAAAAGCATTTACTCCGGTTGTTGGGTTTATGCTTTCGCCAATTAAAATCGCCGCAGAAGGGAATGAATACTGAATACCTCCAGGAACTTGAGGGTTAGCATTAACTTCCAATACGGTTGCTTGGGTGTGGGAAGTCTCGCCATTGTTAGCCAATGCAACGAGTGTAGCCACATTTTCCGACGCATAATAAGTTTGTACCGATTGCTGGTTATTAACTACATTGTAATAATATATAGCCGATTGTACCGCTGGAATAGTTGATATTAAAGCCTCTTGAATTACCAATTCGCTAGTTAAAAAACTAACGGTAATAGGCGCTGCTTGCGGATTACCATCAATCTGATATATCGTAGCTTCTATCTGGTTTGCCATTTTTTATATTATTGACCTTGTACTTGTATTTGATTTGCGTATGCACTAACGTCATTGTATTGTAAATTTACACCAACTAGGCGTAATGCGCGCACAATAATTTCAAGAATTGTCGCATCGTCCCACACCGGCTGAACACTTGATCCAGCGCTATATACGGGTATTCCATTAACATTTAAGGTGTACCCCCACTCCATATCTGGAGGCTGTGCCACATAAGATAATTTCGCTGATCCAAGGGTGATGGGGAAGAAGCGGAAGCCAGTATCCTCAATAGTGTATAAGGGCCAATCAGCGATAGGATCTATGACGCTGTTATAAGTAGAATACAAAAAGTTTTGTTGGACTTCACGGACACGCTCGTATCCGTACAAACTCCACATAGCATCTGTTTGCAAATAATCAGCCGGATAGGGTGAGTATCCAAAAGAATCAATTCCCAAATTTGTTTGGTAGATAATTGGACTTAACCTCTGCCTAATAACAGAATTCTGTCCAAATTCGATCCTTGCTACGGGCCTACCCGGCTGATATTGCTGAAAACTTCCAAGCAAATAAGACACATAGCTCTTTTGAGCTTGGTTGATAATTAGATTAAAATCCGCTGGGGAAACATAACCTTGCTGAAGGTTCTTACCAACAGCGTAAGTTACTATCTGATAAACATCATCAACCGTATATGCCATTGCTCATTTATTGAACTATTCTTTGTAATTGTTCTTTGAACTCTATGCCCTCTGAACTATTTGAAAGTGCCAAATTCAATAGATATGTTTCGGGATTTTCTGACTGAGCGTAAGCGCCGATAAGTCCGCCGCCTTGCGCCCAATAGATCTTCCCCCGTTCACGCCCAATCTCAATCTTACCATCAATGATTGCGCGTTTAATCAGCCAAGAAATATCTACCTCCTTAGAATCAACTGTCCGCTGAAAATACTCTGGTCGACGCTTTGCTTCCAGCATATACTCCCTACGGGTAGCTTCTTCTCCTTTTGGCATCCCCAAATCGTCAATGAGCCGAATACCCAAGAAAGCAGCGTGTTTGCGCATTTTTTCAGGGGCCATTCCTTTCGCTAATATAGCCATTTCCAACTCAAGAATTTCACGCTTCATCAACTCTTCAGCTTCCCGAGCCGGATTATATTCATAAAACTCAAATTGGCTTCCCGTTTTATTATTTGGGCTGCCAACATTGTGCTTTGTCAATCGAGCAAATTCAAGAGCTGTTGTATCATAATCAGGGATACGCAAAATTTTTGTGCCGCGAACAAAGCTCAAATTTCTTTGGTTCATTCTAGCGTATTCCTGTGTTACATCTTTTTGCTCTTTCAACCAAATAGTATCCACGCCAGTCAGCAAACGGATTCGCTCCATTTTACCAGTAGCGGGGTTTACAACGTCATCAATGCCAGGGACGTGAACACCACCTTTACGGGTATTACTAACCAATTTGAATACAAAATACTTTGTGCCGGTCTGTACCGACCCTCTAATTTCCGATACTAAGTTTACTTCAGCTTGAGTCTTTTCCTGTCGGTTGACTTCTCCTTGAAGTGAGAATTGAACATCTGAAAGTGTTGCCATTTTATTTGTTTTTATACCATTTAAGGACTTATGCCCCCCGATTTTCGGGGCGGTGTGTGATTAAGAAGGAGGGGGAAGTATTCCCCCTCCTATTATAAGAACTAACCCTTATGAACCTTGTACGATTACAAATTGGTTAGCAGCAACTACGCGGCTTCCACGATACGTGATCATTTCCACGTTATCGTTCATTTGGCCAGTAGTCGGGTTTTGGCTTGCACCACCCCACTGCCATACGCGGATACCATTACCGATAGTACCGCCCTTGGGAGGCTGTTGGTACATGATAGTGATATTCTTGTACAATTTGCTTGCGTCTTTAGAGTCGCGAGTCTCTCCTTGAGGACAGATCATTCCAAAGTTGCGGAAGAAGTCTGTGTTCGGAGTTACCCCAGTGAGGTACTCAGAGTTAAACGGACGATACTTCTTAACCTTGAACAGATAGCCATCAATGCTGATTGATTTACAACCGTAGTTGATAGCAGCTTCTTCAGACTTCTCGTTAGAACCCCAAACCCAAGCACCAGCAGGATAAGCTGCGAACAGACCATCGCTGAAGTTTTGGTTTTGGTAGATGTCTTGGAGCCACATATTCTCGGAAGCACAACCGTTTACGTCCATGATACGAGTAATCTCGTGAATCTTGGCGATGTCGAGGTTTCCAGGAGTGTAACCAACTGTTTCACCATCAGCCAAAACTTTCGGGATAATACCCTCAGAACCAACTGAAGTTGTAGTTATCAGACCACTGTTGTTTACGATATTACCGCGCATGAGCTTCATTTCTACGTCGTCCTTAAAACGAACGTTAGATTTTACAAGCCCTTTCAGGGTAAATAGAGAAGTACCAGCTTGGGCGCCGCCAGCAGGAACATCACCAGAGAAACCACCAGTGTAGTACACTTCGGTCATTTCTGCCAGATCAGTTGCGCTGAAAGTCTCACGCATCTCGGTGATAGTGTTGGTGTATTTCTCATCCAACTGAATCATCGGAGCGTTAGAATTTGATGCTTCCCCAGCGTCCATAATACCACCAAAAATCAAGGCGTCAGTAGCCAAGAAGTTTGCACTACCAGCAGAAGCCAAAGATTGAGTGGAAATTTTAGGACGAACTGTAAAGGTAAACGCGCCAGGAACCGTTGTGGTTACTGTAAGAATTTGACCTTCAACATTTGTAGAAGCAACACGCACGGTTTCACCAATACGCAGAGGCGATTGAGTGCCGCTGTTGTAGTGAAAACCGGGGGCCAATGTAAGACTTACCGTTGCACCAGCGCTAGCGGGTACGTTACCAGTAGTTTGAACACCAGTGATAAGTTTACCACGGTTTTCAAACCAAAAGTAGTCACGGTTTTTAACTTCCTCCATTCCGCCATAAGTGGACAACCACCAGGTGAAATCTTCGGAACCGTATTTCTCAACGTAGTTCTTGTAATACTGCGGTGTCAAGAGCTGTAGGTCTGACACCAACTGTCTAGTTACGCCACCCTGTAAACTTATATTACCCGGTTGGAGTATATTCGAGGTAGGGATACCTGCCATTTTTGTAAAATTTAATTGTTAATGATTGATTGTTACGAGTTTTTCCAGATAAATTCAATCTGACGATCTAAGTCTGTTCTGCTGCCTTCTGGGTTGAACGTATTTTGGGCTGTACGGGAAGATATGGATACATTGCTACTCCGCTTTATATACTCGGCAAGTCTTTTAGCCGCAGCATCATTTGCGAATTTTTGGCCGACTCGTCCCTCACTATAAAGCAGAGCCAAGTCCTTTACCATTTGGGCGGAATTAACCGTCCCGTTCTCGTTCAGCCAACGATCATACAGAATCGCGTTCGCGTCAAAATTTGTATCGGCGAAACGCTGCATTTTGTCAGCAATCATAGTCCTTTCCTCATCTGATACGCTGTACGACAATGGTATCTCAACTTCTTCGTCTTTTACCATTACGGATAGGCCATCGAAAGAATCAAGGGCATCTTGTGCAGACTTAAAATAGTCATCCATAAGTTCAGACTGCAAATCCAATTCTTCTTGGGTCGGTTGCTTTGCTGAACCAGGGAATTCTACTTCCGGTAAAACAAGTTCGTTTTTATATTTCTCCAATTCAGGACGAGCAAGTTTTGCCTCGATAAACATTTCCGTCTCGATGTCTTTTACTCGTTCCTCCCATTGGGATACTCTATCTTGATATTCTTCGTCAGTTTCGATGTCTTGCTGCACGGGTTTTGACGGAGATGAAAATTGCTTTCTAAACTTGTATTCAATTTCATCTTGTGTCAAATCCTTGTATTTCTGCTGCATGCTCAACTTAATGATTTCGGCAGCGGTACTCTTATCTATATCAGAACTGACAAGTCGATCTAATTTCTTTTTGTTTTCTAAAAATGAGTAAATCTCATCCTCTTTGCCCTCTTGGAGCATCATAAAAAATTTGGCGCTCTGCTCATTGGCAAATTCAATCTCTGCCTCAGTTTGAGCGCTCTCACGAAGCTGACGTAATTCTTCTATTTCAGCTTTAGCCGCTTCAGTATTGTCCCAATTAAATTCACGCTTAATCCACTCGTCTGGATCTATAATTTCTTCTTCATATTCATCTTGCTGCTGGGGAGCTTGTGATTGAGCAAAAGCTTGCTCTTGAGCTTCAGTAGCACTTCCTGCCCAGCTTGATTCCAAAAAAGGATTTGGAAGCTCTTGCTGTACCGGTTGTTGAACTTGGTCTTGTGTTTGTTCTTGTTGTGTTTGTTCTTGCATAAGTGTATTTTATGGTTAGTTATCCTTGCAGCGTAAGGCGATATACCGTTTTAGCTCCAAGCCCGCTAAGGCCTTGTGCCAAATTTTCTATGTCACAAAATTCGTGATTTTCAGCCCAAACCATAAGTTCGTAAGAAAAGGCTATCAAATCTTTAGCAAGTTTCATAGAATCTGCCGAAGACGAATATTCGGGGACTTGTATGCGATTCAGCTTCCCCAACCGCTTACCGCCCATATACCCCATAATTTTCTCTGGGATATCATCTTGATAATCAGAAATGCCATCATACAATTTTCCAAGAGCATCATGCTCCCAACCGCCTTTGGTTTCTTGATGATAAAAATGGGCAGCATCGCGGAAGTAAAAAAGACGATCGCGGATCAACTCAGGAGTTAACCTTTCTTTCTTCTCCATCTTTTCTTCCCTTTCGGAATAACTCCGAATTTTAGCGGTAATAGCCATTTTGATTTTTTTTAATAATCTGTGTATTTTCTAATTTCCTTCTTGGCGGCAATATATTTTTTACGCTCTTCTCCAATTACGGACTTTGCTTCCTTTTTGGACATATCTGATTTCGCCTCCGCAACCTTGGCCTTAAACTCAGATTTTACTTTTGCCTTCGCCCCTTGCTTGGCGGCTCGCAAAGCGCCCTTATCATCGCCAACTGACTGATCTTTCAGTTCATTGATTTTTAATTTTACTGCCACAGGAATCGACTGATCTTTCAGTTTCTTTATTTTTAATTTTACTGCCATGATTACTTCTTTTTAATCTTCAATTTAATCTTTTTTTCTTGCTTGAGCATCTCTTTTGTAGGCTCTTTACCAGATCCTTTATTCGCACGGATATTATCCCAAAGACCTCTTTGAGA
>Ga0082207_1000591_pt1 | contig 20393 bp, 17 predicted proteins | sample LakMenEpi10Aug09_FD_71540 | JGI IMG/M metagenome (GOLD analysis project Ga0082207, IMG submission 71540)
GAAGTTGGTAGACGCCCCAGGTTTAGGTCCGGCCGCCCGCGAGGGTGTGGGGGTTCGAGCCCCCCCCCGCGCACCACGATTGCCGGCGTGCCGCTTGCCACCGCCCCCCGCGGCGCAAGCGGCACGTCGACTGAACCCAGGCCGATTCGTCGGTCATTCCCGAGACGACAGACAGAGAGTCCCACCATGACGGTCACCGTTGAAACCCTTGAGAAGCTCGAGCGGCGCATCACGCTTGTACTGCCGGCCGACACCATCAACAACGAAGTGCAGACCCGGCTGAAGAAGCTGGCCCGCACCGTCAAGGCCGACGGCTTCCGCCCGGGCAAGGTGCCCATGAGTGTCGTGGCCCAGCGCTATGGCTACTCGGTGCAGTACGAAGTGGTCAATGACAAGGTCGGCGAGGCCTTCGCCAAGGCCGCCGACGAGGCCGCGCTGAAGGTGGCCGGCATGCCCCGCATCAGCCAGAAGGACGAGGCACCGGAAGGCGCCCTGGCCTTCGACGCCACCTTCGAGGTCTATCCCGAGGTGCAGATCGGCGACCTGGCCACCGCCGAGGTGGAGAAGGTCAAGGCCGAGGTCACCGATGCGGCCATCGACAAGACACTGGACATCCTGCGCAAGCAGCGCCGCACCTTCGCCCAGCGCGCTGCGGCCGAAGGTGCTGCTGAAAACGACCGCGTGACCATCGACTTCGAAGGCAAGATCGACGGCGAGCCTTTCGAAGGCGGCAAGGCCGAGGCCTTCCAGTTCATCATCGGCGAAGGCCAGATGCTGGAGCAGTTCGACAAGGCCGTGCGCGGCATGAAGGTGGGCGACAGCAAGACCTTCCCGCTGCAGTTCCCGGCCGATTACCACGGCAAGGACGTGGCCGGCAAGGAAGCCGACTTCCTGGTGACGATGAAGAAGGTCGAGCAGCAGCACCTGCCCGAGATCGACGACGCCTTCGCCAAGTCGCTGGGCATCGCCGACGGCACGGTCGACGGCCTGCGCGCCGATGTGAAGAAGAACCTGGCGCGCGAGGTCAAGTTCCGTGTGATCAATCGCAACAAGGCCGCCGTCATGGACGCCCTGGTGAAGGTGAGTACCCTGGACCTGCCCAAGGCCCTGGTGCAGGGCGAGGTGGAGCGCATGGTGGAAGGCGCCCGCGCCGACCTCAAGCAGCGCGGCTTCAAGGACGCCGACAAGATGGAGCTTCCCGGCGAGGTGTTCACCGAGCAGGCCGAGAAGCGCGTGCGCCTGGGCCTGGTGGTGGGCGAATTGGTGCGCACCCACAAGCTGCAGGCCAAGCCCGAACAGCTGCAGTCCCACATCGAGGAAATCTCCCAAAGCTACGAGAAGCCCGCTGAAGTGATGCGTTGGTACCTGAGCGACCGCAACCGCATGGCCGAGGTGGAGGCCATCGTGGTGGAGAACAACGTGGCCGATTTCGTGCTGGCCCAAGCCAAGGTGTCCGAAAAGGAAGTACCCTTCGACGAGCTGATGGCGCAGTCCTGAAAAGGAAGGGAAAGAGCATGAGCGTGATCGACCCCCAAAATCTGGGCATGGTGCCCATCGTCATTGAAACCTCGGGCCGCGGCGAGCGTGCGTACGACATCTACAGCCGCCTGCTGCGCGAGCGCGTGGTCTTCCTGGTGGGGCCGGTGAACGACGCCACGGCCAACCTGGTGGTGGCGCAGTTGCTGTTCCTGGAGTCCGAGAACCCGGACAAGGACATCTCGCTCTACATCAACTCGCCCGGCGGCAGCGTCAGCGCGGGCATGTCGATCTTCGACACGATGAACTTCATCAAGCCCGATGTGTCGACACTGTGCATGGGCATGGCCGCCTCGATGGGTGCCTTCCTGCTGTCGGCCGGCACCAAGGGCAAGCGCTTCGCACTGCCCAACAGCAAGGTCATGATCCACCAGCCCCTGGGCGGTACCCAAGGCCAGGCCACCGACATCGAGATCCACGCCCGTGAAATCCTCAAGACGCGTGAGCAGCTCAACAAGATCCTGGCCGAGCGCACCGGGCAGCCCTTGGAAAAGATCCAGGCCGACACCGAGCGCGACTACTACATGAGCGCCGCCGAGGCCAAGGAATACGGCCTGGTCGACCAGGTGATCGACAAGCGCGCCTGATGCACAATTGGGAACACGACACGGATCTGACACAGGCGAACTGATTCCACATGCCAGAAAAGAAGGGCTCCTCCAGCGAAAAAGTGCTCTATTGCAGCTTCTGCGGCAAGAGCCAGCACGAGGTGAAGAAGCTGATCGCCGGCCCGTCTGTGTTCATCTGCGACGAATGCATCGAGCTGTGCAACGACATCATCCGTGACGAGGCACCGCCCGAGGCCGCGCCATCCAAGGCCGGCAAGTCCGACCTGCCCACGCCCTCCGAGATCAAGGACAGCCTCGACCAGTACGTGATCGGGCAGGACACGGCCAAGCGCATCCTGTCGGTGGCCGTGTACAACCATTACAAGCGCCTGAAGCACATGGGTGCCAACGGCAAGGACGAGGTGGAGCTGTCCAAGAGCAACATCCTGCTCATCGGCCCCACCGGATCGGGCAAGACGCTGCTGGCGCAGACCCTGGCGCGCCTGCTGAACGTACCCTTCGTGATCGCCGACGCCACCACCCTGACCGAAGCCGGTTATGTGGGCGAGGATGTCGAGAACATCATCCAAAAGCTGCTGCAGAACTGCAACTACGAAGTGGAGCGTGCGCAGCGTGGCATCGTCTACATCGACGAGATCGACAAGATTTCCCGCAAGGCCGACAACCCCTCCATCACCCGCGATGTGTCGGGCGAGGGCGTGCAGCAGGCCCTGCTGAAACTGGTCGAAGGCACCATGGCCAGCGTGCCGCCCCAAGGCGGGCGCAAGCACCCCAACCAGGATTTCCTGCAGATCGACACCACCAACATCCTGTTCATCTGTGGCGGCGCCTTCGATGGCCTGGAAAAGGTGATCCAGAACCGCACGGAAAAGTCCGGTATCGGTTTCTCGGCCTCGGTGCAGTCCAAGAGCGAGAAGAAAGCCTCCGAACTGTTCCGCGATGCCGAGCCGGAAGACCTCATCAAGTTCGGCCTGATTCCTGAACTCGTTGGTCGCCTGCCGGTGGTGGCCACCCTGGGCGAGCTCACCGAAGATGCGATGGTGCAGATCCTGACCCAACCCAAGAACGCGCTGGTCAAGCAGTACGAGCGCCTGTTCGCCATGGATGGGGTGGAACTCGAGGTGCGGCCGTCGGCCCTGGGCGCCATTGCCCGCAAGGCCCTGGCCCGCAAGACCGGTGCGCGCGGCCTGCGCTCGATCGTCGAGCACTCCCTGATCGACACCATGTTCGACCTGCCCACGCTGGACGGCGTGGCCAAGGTGGTGGTCGATGAGCACAACATCGACGAGGGCACCAAGCCCCTGTTGGTGTATCGCGAGACCAAGGCCAGCGCCTGAGCCCGCCCCCAACGGGTGCACAATCAGGCTTCCGCACTTGCAATCCTTCTTCCGGCCCCCAAGTGAGGCTGTGAAAGAGAGGTCCTTATGCCCGGCCAAGCCCCCCTGATCGAAGACCCAGCCACCCTGCCGCTGCTGCCCCTGCGCGACGTGGTGGTCTTTCCTCACATGGTGATCCCGCTGTTCGTGGGTCGCCCCAAATCCATCAAGGCCCTGGAGGCTGCGATGGAAGGCGGCCGCCAGATCATGCTGGTGGCCCAGCGCGCCGCGGGCAAGGACGAGCCCAAGGCCGACGACATGTTCGAGATCGGCTGCGTCTCCAGCATCCTGCAGATGCTCAAGCTGCCCGACGGCACGGTCAAGGTCTTGGTCGAAGGCTCGCAGCGGGCCCGCACGGTGAAGATCGAGGACACGGGCGAGTACTTCACCGCCGACGTGGTGAGCGTGGCCGCCGAGAACGAAGGTTCGCCCGAGATCGAGGCCCTGCGCCGCGCGGTCACCCAGCAGTTCGACCAATACGTCAAGCTCAACAAGAAGATCCCGCCCGAGATCCTCACGTCGATTGCGGGCATCGACGACGCCGGCCGCCTGGCCGACACGATCGCGGCGCACCTGCCCCTGAAGCTCGAGGCCAAGCAAAGCGTCCTGGACCTCTACGACGTGGCCAAGCGCCTGGAAAAGCTCCTGGAGTTGCTTGAGCACGAAGTCGACATCCTTCAGGTGGAAAAGCGCATCCGTGGCCGCGTGAAGCGCCAGATGGAAAAGAGCCAGCGCGAGTACTACCTCAACGAGCAGGTCAAGGCGATCCAGAAGGAACTCGGCGACGGCGAAGAGGGTGCCGACCTGGAAGAGCTCGAGAAGAAGATCAAGGCCGCGCGCATGCCCAAGGAGGCACGACAGAAGGCCGAGGGCGAGCTCAAGAAGCTCAAGCTGATGTCGCCGATGTCAGCCGAGGCCACCGTGGTGCGCAACTACATCGACACCCTGGTCAACCTGCCCTGGAGCAAGAAGACCAAGGTCAAGCACGACCTCTCGAATGCCGAGGAGGTGCTCAACGAAGACCATTTCGGTCTGGAGAAGGTCAAGGAACGCATCCTGGAGTACCTCGCGGTGCAGCAGCGCGTGGACAAGGTCAAGGCACCCATCCTGTGCCTGGTGGGCCCCCCGGGTGTGGGCAAGACATCCTTGGGGCAGAGCGTGGCGCGCGCCACTGGCCGCAAGTTCGTGCGCATGGCCCTGGGCGGTGTGCGCGATGAAGCCGAGATCCGCGGCCACCGCCGCACCTACATCGGCTCCATGCCGGGCAAGGTGCTGCAGTCGCTGACCAAGGTGGGCACGCGCAACCCGCTGTTCCTGCTCGACGAAATCGACAAGCTGGGCATGGATTTCCGCGGCGACCCCTCTTCGGCGCTGCTGGAGGTACTCGACCCCGAGCAGAACCACACCTTCAGCGACCACTACATCGAGGTCGACTTCGACCTCAGCGATGTGATGTTCGTGGCCACCTCGAACTCGATGAACATCCCGCCGGCCCTGCTGGACCGGATGGAAGTGATCCGCCTGTCGGGCTACACCGAAGACGAGAAGGTCAACATTGCGCAGACCTACCTGCTGCCCAAGCAGCGCAAGAACAACGGTGTGAAGGAGAGCGAACTGGATGTCCAGGAAAGTGCCATCCGCGGGATCATCCGCTACTACACGCGTGAGGCCGGTGTGCGTTCGCTTGAGCGCGAAGTGGGCAAGATCTGCCGCAAGGTGGTCAAGGGCCTGCAGCTCAAGAAGTACGCCGGCACGGTGGTGGTCAACGAGGAGAACCTCAGCGACTTCCTGGGTGTGCGCAAGTTCGATTTCGGCCGAGCGGAGAAGACCAACCAGGTCGGCCAGGTCGTGGGCCTGGCCTGGACCGAAGTGGGCGGTGATCTGCTGACCATCGAAGCGGCCGTGATGAACGGCAAGGGCAACATCATCCGCACCGGCCAGTTGGGCGATGTGATGAAGGAGTCGGTCGAGGCGGCGCGCACCGTGGTGCGCTCACGCGCGCGCCTTTTGGGCATCAAGGACGAGCTCTTCGACAAGCGCGACATCCACATCCACGTGCCCGATGGCGCCACGCCCAAGGATGGCCCCAGCGCCGGCATTGCCATGACCACGGCCTTCGTGTCGGCCTTGACCGGCATTCCGGTGCGCGCCGATGTGGCGATGACCGGTGAGATCACCCTGCGCGGCGAGGTGACGGCCATCGGTGGCTTGAAGGAGAAGCTGCTGGCGGCCCACCGCGGCGGCATCAAGACGGTGATGATTCCCGAAGAGAACGTGAAGGACCTTCAGGACATCCCCGAAAACGTGAAGAACCACATCGAGATCGTGCCGGTGAAGTGGATCGACAAGGTGCTTGAAGTGGCCTTGGCGGGCAAGCCAGAGCCGCTGCCCGACGAGGAGCCGGCGGCAGTCGCTCCGGCCAAGGATGCCGCGCCGGCGGCCGATGCAGGCGGGGAGGCCATCAAGCACTGAACATGGCCCGCCTTGCACGCGGGTTGAAAAGTGTTGTATAGTTGAGGGCTCAGCGGATGTGGAACCAAACACATCAAATAAGCGTTGAGACCATGCGGGAATAGCTCAGTTGGTAGAGCGCAACCTTGCCAAGGTTGAGGTCGCGAGTTCGAGCCTCGTTTCCCGCTCCAAATTCCTTCAGTCCGGCACCACCGCCGTGACTTCGATCTCCACCTTGGCGCGGTCCTCCACCAGGTCCGCCACCTGCACCAAGGTCATCGCCGGGTAGTTCTTGCCCATCACCTCCTGGTACACCTTGCCCAGTTCGCGGCCACGAGCCAGATATTCCTTCTTGTCCTTGGCGTACCAGGTCATGCGCACCATGTGCTGCGGCCCGGCACCGGCGCAGGCCAGGGTGTCCACGATGTTCTGAAGCGCCTGTCGGCACTGCGCCACGAAGTCGTCGGTCTCGAACTGGCTTTGGCCGTTCCAGCCGATCATGCCGGCCACGAAGATCATTCGGCCACGCGCTTCGATGCCATTGGCATAGCCCTTGGCGGGCGCCCAGCCCTCGGGTTGCAGGATGTTGAACATGGGCCAGGTCTCCTCAAGAAATCTGCCGCAGCTTGAACCGCTGCAGCTTGCCGGTTTCGGTGCGGGGTAGGGTGTCGACAAACACCACCTTGCGGGGGTACTTGAACGGGGCGATGGTTTGCTTCACATGTTCCTGCAGGGCCTCGGCCAGCTCGGGCCCGGCGAGGTGGCCGGGCTTGGTCACCACGAAGGCCTGCACGATCTGGCCGCGGTCTTCGTCGGGCACGCCCACCACGCCGCACTCGGCCACCGCCGGGTGCTGCAGCAGCGCACTCTCCACCTCGGGGCCGGCGATGTTGTAGCCCGCCGAGATGATCATGTCGTCGTTGCGCGCCTGGTAGCTGAAATAGCCGTCGGCGTCCATCACGAAGGTGTCGCCCGGCAGGTTCCAGCCCGCTTTCACATAGTCTTGCTGACGCGGGTCGTCCAGGTACTTGCAACCCGTGGGCCCGCGCACCGCCAAGCGCCCCAGGGTGCCGGGGGGCACGGGCTGCATCTGCTCGTCTACGATCTGCGCCACATAGCCCGGCACCACCTGACCGATGCAGCCGCGCCGCACCTGGTCGCCGGCGCTGGAGATGTAGATGTGGATCACCTCGGTGCCGCCGATTCCGTCGGTCATGACGATGCCGGTGGCCTGCTCCCACAGTTGGCGCGTGGCGTCGGGCAAGGCTTCCCCGGCGGACACCGGATGCTTGAGGCTGGAGAGATCAAATCCCTTGGCGATGCCCGCCATCTGTCGGTACAGGGTGGGCGCGGTGTAGCAGTGCGTGGCCTTGTACTGGGCCACGGTGCGAAGCAGGGTTTCAGGCGTGTGCTTCTCCATCAGCACCGCGCTGGCCCCGTGGCGCAGCGGAAAGGCCAGCATCCCGCCCAGGCCGAACGTGAAGGCAATGGGCGGTGTGCCGCAGACCACATCGTTCTCGTCCATGTGCAGGATGTGGCGCGGAAACAGATCGCACATGGCCAGCACATCGCGGTGAAAGTGCAGGGTGCCCTTGGGCTTTCCGGTGGTGCCGCTGGTAAAGGCGATCAGGCACACGTCGTCGCGGCTGGTGGGGTGCACCACAAAGCGGCCATCGGCACGTTGCATGCGTTGCTCCAGGCCGTCGGGTGCCGTGCTGCGGAACTCGACGCACTGGCGCAGGCTGGGGGCGTGGTGCGCATGGCCTGGCGTCATGCAGTGGCCAAGCTCATCGGCCAGCAGGCTGTCGCACAGCGCGGCACTGACCTGGGCCTTGTCGATGATGGTGGCCAACTCGCCGGCGCGCAGCAGCGGCATGGTGGGCACGGCCACCAGGCCGGCCTTGAAGCTGGCCAGCAGGCCTGCGGCCATCATCAGGCTGTTGCCTCCGCGCAGCAGGATGCGGTTGCCCGGAACCAGTCCCATGTCCTGGGTCAGCACCTGTGCGATGCGGTTGACCCGGTCCTGCAGCTCGGCATAGGTCCAGCTGTAGGCGCCGGTGTGCTGCTCGAGTTGGGTGGCACCGTGCAGTGCGGTGCGATGGCCGCGGCCGGCCTGTACATGGCGGTCCACCAGTTCGGTGGCCACGTTCAGCGTGTCCGGGTAGTCGAGTTCGGGCTGGTCGGCGATGAACACCGGCCATTGGTCCTTGGGCGGCAACCGGTCGCGTGTGAAGGTGTCGGTGTGACTGCTGGGCAGCAGCTCGTTCCAGTTCTTCATGTCTCCTCCGGCTTCAGGTCATCGGGCGGGCCAGGGTGATCAGCCCTTGAGCACGTCCTTGCCAATGATCAGTTGCTGCACCTCGGTGGCGCCTTCATAGATGCGCAGCGCCCGAATCTCGCGGTACAGCGACTCCACGATGTGCCCCTTCCTGACACCCATGCCGCCGTGCATCTGCACCGCCATGTCGATGATCTGCTGCGCGTTTTCCGTGGCGGTCATCTTGGCCATCGCGGCCTCGCGGGTGATGCGCTGGCCCTGGTCACGCAGCCAGGCCGCGCGGTAGGTCAGCAGGGTGGCGGCGTCCAGCAGCGTGGCCATCTGCGCGATCTTGGTCTGCGTGATCTGGAAGTCACCCAGGCGCTGGCCGAACATCTCGCGCGAACGCGCCCAGGCGATGGCTTCGTGCAGGGCCCTGCGGCCAAATCCCAGTGCGGCCGCCGCCACCGACGTGCGAAACACATCCAGCGTGGCCATGGCCACCTTGAAGCCTTGTGCGGCCTCGCCGATGCGACGGTTGGCCGGCACGTGGCAGCCGTCGAACCTCAGCGTGGCCAAGGGGTGTGGTGCCACCACGTCGATGCGCTCTTCGATCGACAGGCCGGGTGTTCCGGCATCGACGATGAAGGCGGTGATTCCGCGTGCGCCCGCTTGTTCGCCGGTGCGGGCGAACACCACATAGAAGTCGGCGATGCCGCCGTTGCTGATCCAAGTCTTGCGGCCATTGAGCACATAGCCGTCGGCGCTGGGCGTGGCGCTGCACTGCATGGCCGCCACGTCCGAGCCGGCCTCGGGTTCGCTCAGCGCGAAGGCCGACAGGGCCTGGCCCGAGGCCACACGCGGCAGGTAATGCTGCTTTTGCTCGGCCGTGCCGAACAGGCTGATGGCGCCGGTGCCCAGCCCTTGCATGGCAAATGCGAAATCCGACAGGCCGTTGTGGAAGGCCAGGGTCTCGCGCAGCAGGCACAGCTGCCGCGTGTCGATGGCGTCTGAGGCGGCGCCATAGGCCGTGCCGGCCACCGCATGGCGCAGCCAACCCCCACTGCCCAACAGACGCACCAGGCGCACGCACTCGGCATCCACCGCATCGCGGCTTTCGTCGTGGTGGGCATGCGCCAGGTGCAGGCCGCACCAGTCGTCCAGCCGCGCCTTGAACGCGCGGTGCGCGTCGTCGAAGAAGGGCCAATCGATTGGCGCAGGGTGAGCCGACATCTCAATCCCCCTGGAACACCGGCGTCTGCTTGGCCACAAAGGCGTGGTAGGCGCGGTGGAAATCATTGGTGGCCATGCAGATGGCTTGGGCCTGCGCCTCGGCCTCGATGGCCTCGTCCACACCCATGTTCCATTCCTGCTGCAGCATCTTCTTGGTCATGCCATTGGCAAAGGTCGGCCCGGCGGCAATCTGCGCGGCCAAGGCCTGTGCGTCGGCCAGCACGGTTTCGGGCGTGCACAGGCGGTTGTAGAACCCCCAGCGTTCGGCCTCTTCGGCGCCCAGGCCGCGTCCGGTGTACAGCAGTTCACTGGCGCGGCCCTGGCCCACGATGCGCGGCAGCAGGGCGCAGGCGCCCATGTCGCAACCGGCCAGGCCCACCTTGTTGAACAGGAAGTAGGTCTTGCTGCGGGCGCTGCCGTAGCGCAGGTCTGAGGCCATCGCGATGATGGCGCCGGCCCCGGCGCACACGCCGTCGATGGCGGCGATGATGGGTTGCGGGCAGGCGCGCATGGCCTTGACCAGATCGCCCGTCATGCGGGTGAAGGCCAGCAGGCCGGGCATGTCGAGTTGGGTCAGCGGCCCGATGATCTCGTGCACATCCCCGCCCGAGCAGAAGTTGCCGCCTTCGCCCGTGATGACCACCGCGTGGATGTCGGGGGCATAGGCCAGGGCCCGGAAGAAGTCGCGCAATTCGGCATAGGAGTCGAAGGACAGCGGGTTCTTGCGCTCAGGCCGGTTCAGGCTCACGGTGGCCACGCCCTGGTGCACGCTCAGCAGGAAGTGCTCGGGCCGATGGTCGGCCATCGGTTTGTCGTGGCGCGGCAGCTTGTGCGGCTGGCCCGGAAGGTAGCGCTGGTTCATGGGGTCTCCTTGTGGTGTTCGATCTGGCCGCGCTTGAGGGTGCCCAGCAGTTTGTGAAGTTGCTCCTGCTGTCGCTCGCTCAAGGGGCTCAGCAGTTCCACCACCCAGCCTTCGTGGGCCTGGGCCATGGCGGCAAACGCCTTGCGCCCCGCGGGTGTGAGGCTGACGCGAAAGGCGCGCCGGTCACCGGCCAGGCTCAGGCGCTGAACCAGCGCTTCCTTTTCCAGCTGGTCCACGATGGCGGTCACATTGCCACCGGTGACCATCATGCGGCGCGAGACTTCGCCCATCGACAGGCCATCGGGCTCGCGCTCCAGCTGGGCCATCAAGTCGAATCGCGGCAGCGTGATGCCGAACTGCTCGCGCAGCCTCTGGCGGATCGTGTCCTCGATGCGGGTGGTGGCCGACAGCAGCCGCAGCCACAGGCGCAGCGAGGCATGGTGGTCCTCGTGGGCCCGCACCTCCATGTCGACGGTCGAGGCGGAATTCAGCACCTCAGTCACCTTTGGTGGCGGTTTGCAGTGCACGCTCACGCGCGAAGGCCGCTTCAAGCTGCGGCTTGCCCGACACATACGGCTGTGGCCAGGCCAATGCGGTGTAGCCGATGCGCGCGGCCTCGGTCAGCGTCCAGGCGGGGTTGGCCAGGTGCGGGCGCGCCACGGCGCACAGGTCGGCGCGCCCAGCGGCCAGGATGCTGTTGACGTGGTCGGCCTCGGATATCGCGCCCACGGCGATGGTCGCAATGCCCGCTTCCTGCCGGATGCGGTCGGCAAATGGGGTTTGGTACATGCGGCCGTAGGTGGGCTTTTGTTGGGCGCTGACCTGGCCCGAGGAGCAATCGATCATGTCGGCGCCGGCGGCCTTGAAGGCGCGGGCGATTTCGACTGCATCGGCCGGGGTGATGCCGCCCTGCACCCAGTCGTGTGCCGAGATGCGAACCGACATCGGCAGTGCCTCTGGCCAGGCGGCGCGCACCGCAGCGAAGACCTCCAGCGGGTAGCGCAGGCGGTTCTCCAGCGATCCGCCGTAGGCGTCGGTTCGGTGGTTGGTCAGCGGGCTGATGAAGCTTGACAGCAGGTAGCCGTGGGCGCAGTGCAATTCCAGCCAGTCGAATCCCGCTTCGACCGCACGGCGCGTGCTGGCCACGAAATCGGCGGTGACGCGGTCCATGTCTTCGCGGGTCATGGCGCGCGGCACGATGCCGTGCGGCAGATAGGGTTGCGCCGAGGCGGCCAGCAAGGGCCAATTGCCTTCCGGGTCATCGGCTGCCATCGGCTCGTCCATACCGGCGCCTTGCCAGGGGCGGCAGGTCGATCCCTTGGGCCCTGCATGACCAATCTGCAGGCCGATCTTCGCGTCGGACTGCGTATGCACCCAGTCGGTGATGCGCTTGAAGTCGGCGGTCTGCGTGGCGTTCCACAAACCCGGGCAGCCGTGGGTGATGCGCCCGTCGTGGCTGGGGGCCGTCATCTCCACCATCACCAGGCCCGCACCGCCCATGGCACGTGCGCCCAGGTGCACCAGGTGGTAGTCGCCCGCACGGCCATCCACCGCCTTGTACTGCGCCATGGGTGAGACCACCACGCGGTTCTTCAGCGTGACCGAGCGCAGCGTGTAGGGCGTGAACATCGGTGGCCGCACGCCAGGCGTGGCCGTGCGCCCGGCAAACCAGGCCTCATACCCTTCGAGCCACGCTTTGTCGCGCAGGCGCAGGTTCTCGTGGCTGATGCGCTGGCTGCGGGTGAGCATGGAATACATGAACTGCTCGGGTTCGAGCTGGTCGCAGTAGCGCTGGCCGCACACCTCGAACCACTCCATCGCATTCCAGGCGGCGTTCTGCAGGCGTATCACGTCGATCTCGCGCACGGCCTGGTACTGCTGCAGCACCTTCGGAATGCGCTCGGCCGTGTCGCCCAGGGCCTTGAACTGGCGCACCAGCTCGATCGCGTCCTCCAGTGCCAGCTTGGTGCCGGATCCGATGGCGAAGTGCGCGGTGTGCACGGCGTCACCCATCAGCACCACATGGCTGTTGCCGTTGAAGTGCGACCAATTCGCACACTTGACGCGCTGGAAGTTCAGCCAGGCCGAGCCGCGCAGGTGGCGGGCATTGGTCATCAGCCGGTGGCCTTGCAGGTTCTGGGCAAACAGCTTTTCGCAGAAATCGATCGACTGTTGAGAGTCGGCCTTGTCCAGGCCGTGGGCCAGCCATACGTGTTCAGGGCACTCGACGATGAAGGTGGAGGTCTCTTCGTCGAACTTGTAGACATGGGCCTGAAACCAACCGTGCTCGGTCTTTTCGAACAAGAAGGTGAAGGCGTCGTACAGGCGTTTGGTGCCCAGCCAGATGTAGCGGTTGGGCCGGGTGACGATGTCGGGCTGGAAGACTTCAGGCCTGCGGCTGCGCACCTTCGAATTGACGCCGTCGCTGGCGATGATCAGGTCGGCGTCGGGGTAGTCGAGGTCGGAGTCGGCGTCCTGCTCGAACAGCAGCTTGACGCCCAGCTGCTCGCAGCGCGCTTGCAGGATGTTGAGCAGCTTCTTTCGGCCGATGCCCACGAAGCCGTGCCCGCCGGATCGGATTACGCGGCCCTTGAAGTGCAGCTCGATGTCGTCCCAGTGGTTGAAAGCTTGCTGTACTTCGTTGGCGGTGTCGATATCCCACTGGCGCATGTTGTCCAGCGTCTGATCGGAAAACACCACGCCCCAGCCGAAGGTGTCGTAGGGCTTGTTGCGTTCGACCACTGTGATGTCATGGTGCGGGCCCAGCTTTTTCATCAGCAAGGCGAAGTACAGCCCCGCGGGCCCGCCCCCGATACAGACGATCTTCATCCTGGCCTTTCGCTTGTGTTTGCTGGTCTCTTCTTGTATTTCAGTCTTGCATATTTCAAGATTCAAATAAATTGTGGGCTGTCTCACGCGCCAGGACATGAGGGCATACCCTGCACATCACCCGCTGGCCGGGCTGCGCCGGAGCGATGCGCCGCCATGCGCTTGCCGGCAGACTTTTCCCGGGCGTGGTAACCTGCGGGGTTCAGCGTGGCGCGATAGCAAAGCGGTTATGCCCCGGATTGCAAATCCGGTTAGGGCGGTTCGACTCCGCCTCGCGCCTCCAAAGAAATCAACGACTTAGCCCGGCCTCACCGCTGGGCTTTGTTGTTCTTGGGCTCCATCTAGCCGCGATTCAGCCTCCGATATTTACAAAACATTGGCATATGTTGACATATAATATATAAATGTAATACCCTTGGTTCATGAAAGAGTCTTCCACCTCGACGGCGTCGCCACTGAAGGGCCTGATGCGCACCCGTGACCTGGAAGCGAAAGGCTGGAACCGTGTCAGCATTGGGGCAATGGTGCAGCGAGGTGAACTCCTCAAGCTGGGTCGCGGCGTCTACGCGCCTTCCGACTACGCCCCAACCGAGGAGTCATCTCTGGCCCAGGTGGCCATCAAGTGTCCGCATTCGGTGTTCTGCCTGCTTACCGCACTCAAGCTGCATGGAGTGACAACCCAGAACCCGCATGAAGTTTGGATCGCTATTGATCACAAGGCCAACGCACCCAAGATGGACTACCCGCCGCTGCGAGTCGTTCGGTTTTCGGGTGACGCGCTAACGCATGGCTTCGACCCGATTGTCGTAGACGGGATTGTTCAAGCGAACGTGACCAACATGGCCAAGACGATCGCTGACTGCTTCAAGTTTCGCAACAAGATCGGACTGGATGTGGCCATCGAAGCGCTGCGTGAGGCACTCAATGCCAAGCGGGTCACGATGGATGAGCTGCATCATCACGCCAAGATCTGCCGAGTTGACAAGGTCATGCGACCGTACATGGAAGCACTGGCGTGAGTCGCAATCTGGCTGACTCCGCTGATGGCGGAGTGAAGTCCGACGGCGTGGAAAAAAGTGAATCAACGTCAACAAAACCTATGGATCAAGGCCCACTCACCGACAAAGAGCTCGAGGATCTCGACAACTTCTTGCTGAATGCCGATCTCGAAAACAGCATGGATGTTTCCATGCTCGATGGCTTTTTGACGGCTGTGGTCAGTGGGCCTACGCTGATTCTTCCGAGCCAATGGCTGCCATGGGTCTGGGATTGCGAGGAAGGCAAGCAGTCCATTCGCTTCAAGAGTGCCAAGCAAGCCCAGCGCATCACGGGCCTGATCCTCAAGCACATGAACGATCTGACATCGACCCTAGTGCGGTACGCCGATGAATACGAACCGGTGTTGATGGAGAACCCAAACGAGGGTGATCCGATTCCGATCATCGATGAATGGTGCTGCGGCTACATGAAGGGCGTGATGTTGGACTACGCCGGTTGGCTTCCGCTGCTGACCGCAGCCGACAAGCCGCTGCACAGCATTTGGCTGTACGGGACTCCGGACGGTTGGGAACAGTTGTCCCAACAAGCCCCGAATCTTGAACAGCACAGGTGCACCGCAGACGGCCTCGCCGATGTCGCGCGCCTAGCGCATGCGTACTGGCTCGCTCGACGCCTAGTGAAGTAGTGCCAAGTGAGTCCCGAACGTTTGCCCTCCTGCCTCCCGAGACGCTTCCCACCCCAGGGCGCGGGAGCTCACAGCCTCAAATCCGCCGCTTCCGCGGGCAGCACATACTTCAAGTCATACACCAGCGCGTGGGGCTTGCCCAGCTTGCGAATCGCCACGGGCCCCATCTCGGCGAATTCACGGTGGGCCACGGCCAGCACGATGGCGTCGTACTGGCCATCGATGGGTGCTTCAATCAGGCTGACCTGGTGCGCTGACTTGGCTGCTTGCGGATCGGCCCAGGGGTCGAAGACATCGACAGCGCAGCCCCGCACCTTCAGGGCGCACACGATGTCGGCCACACGCGTGTTCCTCAGGTCGGGGCAGTTCTCCTTGAAGGTCAAGCCCATCACCAACACCTTGGCCCCATCGGCCTTCAGCTGCCGATCGCTCATGGCTTGCACCAGCCGGTCGGCCACATAGGTGCCCATGCCGTCGTTCAGCCGCCGCCCGGCCAGCACCACCTGCGGGTGATAGCCCAGGGTCTGTGCCTTGTGCGTGAGGTAGTACGGGTCCACGCCGATGCAGTGCCCGCCCACCAATCCCGGCGAGAAGGGGATGAAGTTCCACTTGCTGCGTGCCGCCCGCAGCACGGATTCGGTGTCGATGCCCATGCGGTTGAAGATCTGCGCGAACTCATTGACCAAGGCGATGTTCACATCGCGTTGGGTGTTCTCGATCACCTTGGCGGCTTCGGCCACGCGGATGCTCTCGGCACGGTGCGTGCCTGCGGTGATGATCTCGCGGTAGAGCGCGTCGACCAGGGTTGCCGCGTCCGGCGTGGATCCTGAGGTGACCTTCACGATGCTGCCCACCGGTCGTTCGCGGTCGCCCGGGCTGACCCGCTCAGGGCTGTAGCCGCAGTGGAAGTCGTGGTTGAACCGAAGGCCCGAGTGCTGCTCGAGCACCGGCACGCAGTCTTCTTCGGTGCAGCCGGGATAAACGGTTGATTCATAGACCACGATATCGCCCCGCTTCAGCACCCGGCCGACGGTTTCACTGGCCTTGAGCAAAGGGGTGAGATCGGGCCGCTTGTCGCCATCCACCGGTGTGGGAACCGCCACGATGTAGCAGTTGGCCTGTCGAAGCTCCTGCGGATCGGATGTGCATCGCAGGCCCTTGGCTGCACGAAGTTCCTCCTGCGAGACCTCGCGGGTGGCATCGTGGCCGTCCTTGATTTCCGCCACGCGTGATGGACGGATGTCGAATCCGATGACCGACCGATGCCGCGAAAAGGCCACGGCCAAGGGGAGGCCGACGTAGCCCAGGCCCACCACGGCCAGTTCAATGCGTTCCAGGTTCATGCGTGCTCAAGGGTGTAGGGGTTCAGGGTTGCGGGTGCATGGATCGATGCCCACGGGCCATGTACAAGGGCCTGCAAGGGCCGGCGCCATCATCGGATGGCTGCCGTTCGATTCATTGAGAAATGAGCAGCGGACAGCGAAGGAGCGGCAAGACACTGGAGGGCACGCATGATTCGGCCCGACTCCCCTGGTTCGCTCGCTTCCAACGGGCACATGATGTTCAAGCCCTCGCCATCGGCGGCCTCGGCATGGTGGTGCGCAGGCTTGGAGCCCGTGATCGCGACGCTGGTGTTCTTCGTTCTGGCTGGGCTGCTGGCGCCTGTGCGGGAATCAGCCGACCCGGCATGGAAGGCGGTGACGCCCTGGTCCTACACCTGGCCGGTCCTGACGAACACGAACAGGGCCGTCAGCGGCGTGGACATTGGCTTGCTGTTGCTCATGCTGGCCCTGACGTTTCCGGCCCCCGACCACCTGTTTGCGCCACGATGGCAACGCTGGAGCGCGGCCATCGGCAGTACCGTGATGCTGGCGGGGGTGCTGCTGCTGTGCGCCTGGGCCACACACGGGCTTCAGGCCATGAGCGTGAAGCTATGGGCCGCCTGGGCCGTGGTGACGCCTGTGGTGCATCAGGGTGTGCTGGGGCTGGTGGCCCGGGCCTGGACGCGCTGGGCTGCGCGGGTGCGCCCCCCATCGGCCGTGGTGGTGGGCATGGGGCCTGTGGGTATTCGGGCCGCACGGGCCTTGCGCCGACTCAAGGGGGTGCATGCCCGCACCTTTTACGGCTGGGTGGAGCTGAGCGAAACGCCGCGGCCATCAAACAGGCCGCATGCCGGGAACGGCACCGGTCGAAGCCGGCGATTGGGAGGGCTGGCAGCGCTGGAGCAGTTGCTGCGCAGCGGCAAGGTGCAGGAGGTTTATCTGGCCACGCAGATGCAGGTGGCCGATGCCGCAGCGAACGAGCGGCTGTGGCGCGTGCTGCAGGACAGCACGGTCACGGTTCGGTGGATCCCCGATGTGCTGCACACCGTGGTGGTGCAGGGGCAGGTGGGAACGTTGGAGGGGCTGCCGCTCATCGGCGTGCTGGAGTCGCCCTACGATGGGCCGCGCGCGGCCCTCAAGCGCCTGAGCGATGTGGTGCTGGCGACCTTGGCGTTGCTGCTGCTGTGGCCGCTGATGTTGGGACTGGCCGTGGCCGTGCGTTGGGATTCGCCGGGGCCTGCCCTGTTCAAACAGCGCCGGCTGGGGTGCAACGGGCAGGTCATCGAGGTTTGGAAGTACCGCACGATGACCGTGATGGAAGACGGCGAACGGATCGAGCAGGCGCGACAAGGCGACGCACGGATCACGCGGTTGGGCCGCTTGCTTCGGCGCACCTCTTTGGACGAGCTGCCGCAATTCATCAATGTGCTGCAGGGGCGCATGAGTGTGGTTGGCCCCAGGCCACATGCCCTGGCACACAACGAGCACTACCGCCGATTGGTGACGGGCTACATGGTGCGGCACAAGGTGCGCCCGGGCATCACGGGCTGGGCCCAGGTCAATGGGCTGCGGGGCGAAACCGAAACGGTCGACAAGATGAGGCGGCGAATTGAACACGATCTTTACTACCTGCAGAACTGGTCCCTGCTTCTGGACGTGCAGGTTGTCCTGCGCACCGTTATGCTGGTCTTCAAGGATGCGCGTGCCTGGTGAAACGGCACATCGGATCGCCGTACGGGGCTGGCCGCTGACGCGCGGGGTGGCGGGCTCTGTGGCGCGGTTGGGCATCTTTGGCATCTTCGGCCTGAGCGGCCTGATCGGCCTGAGCGGGTGGGCGACGAGCGCCTGGGCACAAACGAGCCCAGCCGGCACTGACGCCACGGGCGGAGCGGGAGGATCGGGAGGAGCTTTAGGCGACCGAGGCACCTTGGCACTCGAGCAGTCATGGGTTCAGGAGCGCAACCCCCTGCGCCTGCCACCCGGCCAAAGCGCCGTGGGGGATGCGGCCAGCGTATCCACCATCGATGGGGCGTACCGCGGCAGTTGGGGGCGGCAGCGTTGGTCGGGAATGGGCCGTTGGTCGAGCACGCACTACGCCGACGAGGCTGCCTTGGACCATGAGGCATATCGGCTGGGCGCAACGCTGGACCTGCAGACGGCCGGTGACCTGGGCGCACGCGGCACCTGGCGCCAACAGCGTGAGCCGCTGGAGGGGCAACTGCGCTTGGACCCCAGCACCGGGCAGCGCAGGCAACAGACGGTGGAGCAGTACGGTGCGGCCTTGTTGTGGGGCCTGCAGCGGCGCTGGACGATGGAGCTGCAGTGGCAGCAAGAACAGTTGCAGCCCAACCGGCCGCAGCCTTGGTGGCCGGGCTATGCGCAAGACGTGTGGCGGCTGCAATTGCGGGGTGAAGCGGCCGGCGCGGTGGTGTGGGCGCTGGGCCGCCGCGAGCTCATGGGCGTGCAGGCGGCCGTTCCTTTAGCCAATGGCACCCAACCGGCCCTGGATTACCGCCAAGGCCTGTGGGAGGGGGAGTGGACTTGGGTGCCACGCCCTGGCGATGCGTGGACCGTGCGGGCCGCCACGGGGCAGGGTTCGCGCACTTGGCGACCGCCCGCGGGCAGTGACCCTGCATCGGCAGACCCTTCCACGCGCCGGATCGAACTGGCCGCGCGCAGCCTGCACAGCGAACTGCGCTGGCGGCCTGGCAGCCACTGGAGCGTGCAGGCCCAATGGAGTCGCGACCAAGGCCAACAGGCACAGGCATCGGCATCATGGATCGACTCGGCGGGCTTGGTGCTTCAGGGTGCCAGCGATGTGCGGCAGGCTCGCGTGGCGGTGCAGTGGGACTTCAGCCACCGGGCTTCGGTGTATGCCTCCTGGTCGCGCATCGACCGGATTGGGCGGCAATCATGGACGCTGGAAAGCCTGTCGGCCGCTTTGCCGCTGGCCGATCAGGCCTGGCAGGATCGGCTTGATCGGGCGGGACTGGGCGTGTCGTGGCAACTGGCTCAAGGCTTGAGCCTGCGCTGCGCCGCGCAGCAGGATGAAAGGCGCGGCACGCCGCTGGACAATCGAACGCTTCCCGGCAGCAGCCCCACCGTGTTGTGGCGTGATTCTGGTGTTCAATGTGGCCTGCGGTGGGTAGCCCTGCGGGTCCGGTGAGCCCTCGAAATCGATGGATACATCTCTTGCAAATGATTGCGCGATGCGGTGAGCAAACTCAACGATTGGGCAGGTACAAATCCTCCGTTTTGGCAACGAGACGGAGAGGACGATGCGCACAGGATGGGGATACCGGGCGGGCCTGATGGCCTTGGTGGGGACTTTGTTGACGGCCTGTGGTGGCGGTGGGGATGACTGGTCGCTGACCGAAGACGCGCTGGCCATGGCAGGCGCTGACGAGTGGCTGGACGTGGCGTCAAGCCGGTCGGATCGAATCGATGAGCGCCCGCAGGTGTTGGACCAGGGCGGCCCTGGCGGGCCTTGATTCCCCTGCTTGGGTGGCCGCAGGGCTCTGCATCCCGCGCGGTGCGTTAGGCGTATCCCGTGCCAGCAGGGCCATGCACATGCGGTCCAGCACCTCGGGCAGGCGGGTCTCATCCAGCACCACCTGTACGCTGGGAAGCGGCTGGCTTGAAGCGTCAAAACCTGCCGCCTCCCGTGCCTGCTGCGCCAACAGTTGGAGTGCCGTGTGCAGCTGATGGTCGTTGCGTGTCTCCCGCAGGTGCCCGCGTCGCGGCAGGACGACGAGCGGCCTGTCCAGCTCGAGTGCCGTCAAGATGGTGCCCATGCCCGCATGGGCCACCATCAGGTGGGCCTGCCGACATTGCCGTTCGTAATCGTGGGGGCCCAGGGTCGATCGGCAGTGCATCGGCCACAAGGACTCGAGGTTCAGGCTTGATGCACCGATCTGCGCCGTGACGGCCACGGCCGGTCGCTGGGCAGACCAACGGGCCACTGTTTTGGTTAGCCGATCAAAGGGCATCTGCGACCCCACCGTCAGGAACACCTGCAGACGCTTCACCACACGGCCCCGCGGTAGTGCGGGCCTCGCCCGGGTCTTCGCGTCGCCGCGCGCGTGTTCATCTGCACGCCCGGGTCTTGCGCCAGATGCGGCCACTGCGTCCACCAGTCGGTGGCCACCCATCGGGCCAGTCGACCCGCAGACGACAGCTGCTGGACATTGGCCAGGCTGTCGATCCAGACCGTGCGAGCGCCCATCGCCCGCCCCCACAACAAGGCCCACAGGCCCGGTGCTGCGCCGGTGGTC
>Ga0082207_1000592_pt1 | contig 20393 bp, 14 predicted proteins | sample LakMenEpi10Aug09_FD_71540 | JGI IMG/M metagenome (GOLD analysis project Ga0082207, IMG submission 71540)
AAACATCGCGCTGTGTCCCCCCCCCCGCTCCCCCACCCCCAAAAAGTGGGGGGGGTGGTCTTTTTTTTCTTTTGGGCCCAACCCCCTTTAACACAAAATTCCCCCCCCCCCCCCCCCCCCAAGTTAACCACCACATCCCACCTAACTTGGTCGCGCCCCGGCCACAGTCCACTCAGCTTATCCACGTCCACTTTAGCCCTTGTCCCACCCATGGATGAAGGAAGTAATAGGGATAAGACATGGGGGAGGGGGGCCAACCTACGCTGCCCGGTCTCTACCACAGTACGTTTCAGCCTTCGCAACGAGGGTTCTTCAGAGTACATACATGTCTGAGAAGGGGGAGAGAGCCTGAGCCCGAATTTCAAACTTTTAAGGACCCTAGGCTTCAAATCTACAGAATTGATTCCTCAAACAATCTATGGGGGTTATGCACCAAGTTGGAATAGGGTTGTCGTACAGGCCAGCCAGGATATAAAGGCTGGCGTAATTGTTTTCTTGGAGTTGGAATAGATTCCTAAATTCGGGCTCTGTGAGACCTTCGTCTGCTGATGTGTCTGTTACGTCACACTTTCACTGACTCCGGGGGGTCTAAACTTATGCCAAATAGAATAGTGAAGAATGACAACAACAGAGAAACATTTTTCAGAGCAGAACATATTCGCCAATTTTTCTTTTTATTAATAATATATTTATCCAGGGCACTTTGACGTCTTGTTTTTGGTAGCGCACATAATTGCGGATCCGGATCCAGGATCCGGATCCGTATTGGATCCGTATTCAATCGGGTCTGTGGATCCGGATCCGTATTCGGAATCCGGATCCGGATCCAGGAGGCAGTTATTGATAAAAAAAAAATCAGCTGGTTTTTTTCAATTTTTGGTCATTAAAGTCCTGGAGCCGTATTGGATCCGGATCTGGAAAAAATGAATACGGATCCACAACCCTGCTAAATTCTGTTCCGCTGCTGCCTCTGTACGATGAGAATATCCGAAAAATATTTCCGTGTAGCTGCAACTGGGCATGTACACTGAAGAACCCTTGTTGCCGTGGCTGAAAGATTTCTTGAGGTCGGCTGCTCCTTAATATCCTCCTTGGTCCCACCTAACTCCTGTATTCTCCTTCAAAACAGGAAACGCTCCACCCTAACTTAGATACCGGCTCGCCTTCAGTCCCAGATCACTTACCAGTGTTGCGGATCCGGATCCGGGATCCGTTGCCTTTTTGATCCCTGGATCTGGGATCCGGATCCGGGATGAACACAGATCATATTTCCGAGAGCTAAGAAACAATGTTACGGGTTAAAGCATACATATTCTTAGATGCTGATCTGTGATCCAGGATGGAAAAAATTAGGATCCGGGATGGAAAAAATTCGGCTCCCCCGGTCCCCAGGATCCGCAACACTGTCACTAATGTTCCTAATTTCTTCTAGGTTGATTTTATCCGGATGATGAGGGAGAGGGACATGTGGGTAGCCATTGATCTGGTCCTGGAGCATCTGTCTCCCCAGGATCTCTGCGCCTTCGTGGATGTCTCTCAGGTACAAAATTATCTTTTGTTGTTTTCTTGATTGAAGAATCATTTCCGGTGCGTCTTTGTCCCAGTAAGAAAGTATTTATCAGCTGGAATTTTTGTTCAATTTGCGGTCATTTAAATTTTAAAAATCTAGGTCAGTTCCTTCCTAAAGAACATTCATAAATTATAATTGCCTTAGCTTGACACATGATATAGGTACCATATACAGTAATACGGTGGGTCTTTAAAAAATTCAGCGGTACGGGTCCGTTGATCCGTATCCGGATCCGTACCTACCGTAACAAATTGTCACGGGCCCACAACACTGCTTTAAAGATGTACGTACCGAGAGGAGGTTACTTCGTAGTTACAACCGTAGAGCTTTATACATACTTTGAATTGATCTCACCTTTTTGCTTGTAGATGGAACTGCAAATAATACTGTAACAGGGTCCGGGAAAGGGGAAGCCGGAAAAAGTAACGGATCTAGAACACCGCTTATGAGATTGTATGGTACCGTAGAGTGTCCGGATTCAATTAGGTCAGTGGATCCGGATCTGTATTCGTAATCCGGATCTGGATCCAGAAGGGCAAAAATGGCATGCAAAAGTGTTAAAAAATCAAGAAAGTTCATGTTTTGAAGTGCTGGATGTTCTCTTTTGAGGGCTGAAGGTTTCTTTTGTAACTTGGACTTCCTTTTTGGAAGCCTAGGGATAGGTAAATAGTAGTTTTTGATCATGCTGTAATATTTTTTCAATTTTTGGTCGTCAAATCCGGATCTGGATCGGTATTCAGCCTAAAATGCTGTGGACCCGTATCAAATGAATACCGTCAATTCGGGTAACTTCGTGAGTCTTTAATAACTTCGTCAGGGCGAAAAGGACTTTGTTGGGCTTATTTGTATAAATATATACTTTTGAAGAAACACATTGGAATGGAATTAGTTTTCTGTGCCTTTTTGTATTAAAAAATGTTCTCTTTTAGTTAAAACCAGAGATTTTTGCATGTTAAGTTTATTAAGTGCCCTCCAAGCAATAGGTTACTTTTACAGGAAGTAACGATTAGGGGGTGACGAAGTTATTCAACTTTACAGCAAGTAGAAAAAAAGGGGGTGACGAAGTTATTTTCTTGGAGTTTCCCCTTCCCAGTCTGGCTTGAACATCTTTTAAAGGGATCCAGAACCTAGGCCCCTATTTTGCACATCTACGGAAAAGAAAAAAGGGCCTACCATACAAAAATGATTTTGTGAGTAAAAGGCCTATCTGTGTTTGGAAACTGACGAAGTTACCTTAATTGACGGTACCGTACGGATCCGAAACACTGGTACCGTACCTTTAATAAATACCGTAACAGGGGTGCGGATCCGCATTGATTTAATGCGGATCCGGATACGGATCCGGATCCAGTGTTTTTATGACCTAAAATTGAAGAAAAAAAATTACTGCTGGAAATTTATTTTTTATTTTCTTGATCAAAAATTGCAAGTTGCGGTACTGTAATCAATTGTTTGGCAGGAATGGCGTGACGCGCTGGTCTCAAGCAAGCACGACGAGCGGCGGCGCAGCCACGAGGATTCCAACAAGGAGAATACGGAGCTGGGACCGCGTAGAACACGCTCCTCCCCCCACCTCCCCTTGCAGGTCCGAAATCACAGGCCAGAGAGAAAGGAAGAGTGGCAGTGTGGGGCAGTGTTTCGGATCCGAATCCGGATTGGATCCGGATTCAATCAGCTCAGTGGATGCGGATTCGGAATTCAGATTAGGATACGGATCTACTGATGTGATTGAATCCGGATCCGGATCCAGGAGGGCAAAATGACGCACAAAAATAAAATTAAGTGCTTTTTGACGGCTAAGGCTTCTTTTTGGGAGGGGAGACGAGGAAAACGTACACTAAACTGTGTTCCGCGGCACCATATATAAAATCATGGTGCCTTTTCTGTTTAATTTTTCTAATCGCAAATATTTGGTTTTTTTTCAGGATGTTACCAATACCATCAGGAACGCAGCAGTCAGCAGGACCACCAGGTCAACCCAGGTAGAGATTTCTCTTTCCTCTTGTGCACTGCCCGCACTGTTCATCACCCAGTAGATTTGAGCTAGTCAGCAGACAGCAGGTCAACCCAGGTAGAGATTTCTCTTTCCTCTTGTTCACTGCCCGCACTGTTCCTCACCCAGTAGAGTACAGACAGCAGGTCAACCCAGGTAGAGATTTCTCTTTCCTCTTGTGCACTGCCCGCACTGTTCCTCACCCAGTAGAGTACAGACAGCAGGTCAACCCAGGTAGAGATTGCTCCTCACTCTTGTTCACTGTCAGTGTCCACACCACCCTATGAATCCGTACCACTTCTCCACTACCCAATCTTTGTTTTTTTTTTATTTTTAGGCGGAAGGATCAGAGTGCAACGAGGTGGCCACGTGCAGCTCTCCCACGTGCCTGGACTACCGCTGCGACGCTCAAGGTTGGACCGCGGGCGGGAATCCTGTTAGGATATGTTCATTAGCTGTTGATATGAACAATAGGTACTGAAAAAGCTTCTTCTTCACTATAGGTGTCTTGAAAATAACCTTTAGTCTTCATAAGATGTTGGAAATGTAGACTATTGTGCAGCAGTAAATTTGAGCGTGAAAGAACAAAGCCCTTACTGTTCCACGTGTGTTACTGTGGCCGACTTTCTTCACACACAGAGCCAGATCCGAACACTGCAAAAAATCTGTCGCTACACATTCATCTTTCTGTCAGGTCCGTGTCGCAGCCAGCCCTCTGACACCGACGATGACCAGCAGGCCGGCGGTGTCGGCAGCAAACAGTCGAAGAGGCGTCTTCGCCGCCTGTGACAATCCAGGCCCAGGTGCCATTTTAGTGCTGTTTAATTTTGTTTAATTTCGGCTTGGATATTAGAACAGCCATTCTATGCGGATCCAGATTCTGGCTCGGTCGGGCTTTTTTTCTGTTTTGAATGCTGACCTTTTCGTAAGGATGATTCGAATTCGCGCAAACATAAAAGATGTTAAAACATTTACATTTCGATGTTTAAAAGGGAACCGGTACTAATTTGGTGCGGTACCAACTTGCGTCGATAGTTAGGACCTCCAGGAGGCATCTAATACCGGTACTTCAAAAAGGCAACAGTTCACTCAAAGGCGCCTGTTTCGGGTTAAAGTTTGATCTGCGAATGTGAAGTATTTTACCAATGCATATCTTGATCCAATCCATTTGACAGAACTCACCGCCATCTCGCCGTCCACTCGTCAAAACCTTCTTTGCTGTGCTCAACAGGCTCAAGGATGAGCTCTACATTTAACTGGTGAGTAGACACCTACCGTACATCTTCAAGTATTTTTTGTAATGCCTTTGTTCAAACCAGTGTTGCGGATCTGTAGGATCCTTATGTTTATGTGATCCGGATCCATTAATATGAGGTACCGGATCCGGATCCTGCTATCATCAAGCAAAAATAGGAAGAAAAACCTCAATTCCTACTGTTTCGTTTTGTTTTAGGTGAATACGACATACCGGTATGTTCAAGTAAGAGCTGGATCCAGAACCAATATATGATTTACGGCTCCTTGGAAACAGAACCGAAAGAAATATTTTCGGCTCCGAACACTGTTTGGAACAAACTTTGTTTTAACACATCCTTGCGGTATTTTAGACTCGTATTGAAAAGGCTCTGCATTGTGCAGTTGAATTCATATCAAATTCACTTTATGGCGCATAAGACACCATCCTGTGATACAATTATGCTTTCGAAGGTCTTTGATATAACAGTGTTGGACTTAATGATTTTAATGCATGAAAATCCAATACGGTACTCGGGCCATTGGAAGGGGTGGCCCTGAAGGGGTGGCCCTGAAGGGGTGGGCCCTGAAAATCTCGACTTTTTTGGGCCCAAATACTAATAGAAATCGCATCGCCCATTGCAAATTCAGGGCCCACCCCTTCCAATGGCCTTCAGACAATCTGTCTTTCTTTTTTAGTTTGGATTATAATGGCGGGTAGGAGCGTGGTGTCTTTTTAAAAATAAATTGCTAACTTTGTGATATATGTGGGATTATTTAACCAAGGCTGCCCGCTGTAGCAGTTTGGAGCGCCCCCACCAACCTTCCTATTTCCTATTCTTTGACCTCGTCTCTCTAACTAAGTGCCTGGTAGTCTACTGCACTGTTTCCGCAAAAAAACCTATTTTTGCTTTTAGATTGTGTCGACACCAGCACCGTGCCGAGGTTTGAGTTCCGGTTCGACGCCTTCCGCGGACGGAATTTTTGCGGAACAGCTCCGTGCCAAGATCCCAATGTCATCTTCCGTGGCCTTGGTACACAGTCGGCAGGTAATAACCCCCCCCCCCCCCATGTCTCGTTGAAATGATCAGGATGTCTCGTTATGTATATTTAAGTTTTTGTTCGAAACACTCAAAAGGCGCCTGTGGCGTATTCCGTTGTAGTTTTTGGTTCTAAAACAGTGCAACTTCTAATAACAATGTTAAGCCTTGTGTTGAATGTAGAATTTAGGTATTTTAGCTCAAAAAAATGTTTTCTAAGCCCTCGGAAATATGATCTTGGTTGTTCATTCCGAATACGGATCCGGATTTGTTACCTTTCCTCGGATCCAGGGTCAAAGAGGCCCAGGATCCAGGGTTGGCATTAAAAAACCCACCCAAAAAAACCCACCTAACGAAACCCACTAAAAATGTTTTTTTTTTTAATTTTTTATTTTTTATGAAAATAATACAAACTTTTCTCTTTCAAACAGATTTTTTATGAACAAATAAGTAATAAACTATCATTTATTTACCAAAAAATATTTTAGAAAGAAACAAAATTGACACTCAATCAAGAGCTGATTCATATATTAGGAGAACGAGGTTAATTAGTAAGAGTGATTATAATTTAAAGTCTAGATGCACCTAAAAGTATTCATGAAACTGGAAAAAACCCTAAAAACCCTCTCGTCTGGGCAAAAAAACCCAAAAAACCCCAAAAACCCCAAAAAAAAACCAAAAAAAAACCAAAAAACCAAAAAAACCCAAAAAAAACAAAAAAAAAACAAAAAACCACCGGGCTGGGTTAAAAAAAAACCGGGTTTTTTCCAACCCTGCCAGGATCCGGATCCGCAACACTCTTATTAAGGATGTTTCGTTGTGTATTTCAGTTTTTGTTGGTGCTGGTGGGGGGGAGCAGCCAGGACTCACTCTCAGCCACCATCTCCAGGCTCAAGTTGGTCCAGACCAAGGACCAGCTTCCTTAGTCTCTCTGCTTCTTCAATTGTGTTTTTTGTTTATTGTTTTTGTTTTTCAAGTTGGTCCAGACCAAGGACCAGCTTCCTAAGTCTCTCTGCTTCTTCAGACTCGGCCATCTTGAGCCGCTTATCATTTATCTACACCGTATCCATCTAATATGGAAATATTGTGTTTTTTTTTCTTACCAGTACATACGAGTGTTGCTTTACGTGATATTTCTACATTTCTGTGATTTTTTTTTCAAACACTTGTATTTGTGTGATTTTTTTTACTGCCTCCAGTGCCAATATTTGATACAATAAACAGGTGGCCTCTTGCAGGGAAGAATGGCGGCTGATCTGGATTCCCTGATCAGAGTAGGTAGGTACGGTACTGCGAGAATAACTACTTTCAAGTAAGCAACTTACCGTAGTTTTACAACCTTGATATGGTGTATCGAAGCGTACCGTTACTCAGTTTCTTGCAAATAATAATTTTTTGTCACTATGGTTCGGTAGTTTATGATAGAAAAAACCTGATTTGTTCCTTTTTCTGTCGGTTAGAAATGGTAATTTTTGTCGTTTTAAATTTCAAAACATTTTACTTCCTACTGCTGTGCAAGCCCGTCCATCAAAGCTCTCTTTTACATTCGGACCGACTTTTAAATTGTATATGAGTTTAGATTTACCGTGTGTTTCGCCATGTCTGGTTCTTCTTATCGCCTGAAAATCTTTCCCCCAATTAGAACACAGCGTTTGCCCTCACCTTTTTGTTATTCTCTTGTCTAGTGTTGTGGATCCGGATCCGGGATCCGTTGCCTTTTGACTCTGTATCAGGGATCCGGAATGAAAAAAAAATAAAGATCCGGGATCCGGAATGGAAAATTCCGGGATCATAATTCCGAAAGCTTAGCAACAATTTTTGGGTTAAAAATACTTACATTCTTTGATGCGGATCCGGATCCGTGATGTCTTGAATATATCGGGGGATTATTCTATGGCGCGGAATAGCCGTGAACATTCCCGGAGCATTACGCCAACCAACCAGGTGGGGTAACGTTACGTCAGTCGCAAGGTGGTAAGGATGAAGCTCTACTGGATCGCAATACGACAACCAACCAAAAATGAACCAACCAGTTATAGGTACGAGGTACATCCAAGATCAAATTGAAAACAATACAATGTTTTTCGGGGCTTCCAGTGGTCTCCCTCTTGTTTAATCCGGATCCGTACCAAAATACCATGTCGGATCCAGTTGAGTCAAATTAATGCGGAGTCGAGTACGGTTTAGAGACACCTAGTATCACAGATGAAAGCAGGATTCTGGGTCTGCATTTAAAATACTGATCCGGATCTAGGTGTAAAATTGAATGGAGAATGAAGAAATCGTATTTGAAAATGACAAAAGTTTAAAAGGGGGATATTTTTGGATTTTTTTCCCAGGACTTTATTAAACACTGCTTCATCTACTAGTTAGAAATTTATTGTGAGCCACAGTCGTTTAACGCTTGTCACATTCAGAGGGCGAGGGAGAGGGAGAGGCAGAGGACGACCCAGAGGCAGATCTGGTAAGACTGGAATCACCAGAGGCGGAGCCGGAATCACCAGAAGCGGTCTCCCCCTTGGAACAACCAGGACAGGCACACGCACACGAGGAGGATTCCAAGCAACTAGAGACAGACCCAGAGGTAAATATTTTTTTTGTTCAGCTTTTCAGAGTTTTCAGTGGCATAGAAATTGGCAATTTTTAATATTCGGGTTTGGGTTTGGAGGACTTAAATTCTAGATATTTGTTGGTGATTTGGGATTAAAATGTATCCTTAGCCTTATTTTGCTGGATCAAGTTTTTATTCTAATCCAGTGTTGCGGATCCGGATCAGTTGGATCCGTATATTTTTGGGCATTCTGGATCCGGATCCGGATCCAGTAGTACGAGATACTGATCCGGATCCGGATCTTTCTACTATCTACTTTCTACTTTCTATCAAAAATAGTAAGAAAAAAAGTCATATTCCTTACTTTTTTGTGACTTCTTTATGACTTTATCATTGAAAAACAATGTAAATGTAGCAAAAAAAATTAGAAAAACAATAAATTTTTATGTACCATCTTTTTGAAGGTCATTGACGAACAGAGCAAGGTCCTGATCCGGAACCGGATCCGAATCCAGATCTGTAAGTCAGAGGTACGGTCCGCGGATCCGGATCCGTACCAAAATGTCACGGATCCGGAACACTGTGCTAATCTCGGATCCGCATCAAAGAATTTATGTACTTTAACCCCAAAAATAGTTTCTAAGCTCTAGGAAATATGATCCGTGCTGTTTATTCCGGATCCCGGATCCGGATTCTGACTTTTTACCCATCCCGGATTCCGGATCCCGGATCCAGGGGGTCCAAAAGGCACCGGATCCCGGATTCGGATCCGCAACACTGCAATTTTCCAAAAATTATATAACTTTTTACCTCTTTTTTCTAAAGCTACGGTACCTCGTTATAATCAGAGTCCTGGTTCCTGATCATGCTCTTCACGGACATACCGAAGGTGACACGGCTCGCACAGTTCGCTCTCACCTCCTCGCACCAGCGCAGGGAAGGTGGACAGCAGCCGGCGTTCAAATCACTCTCACCTCTGTTTTTTTAGGTTTCAATACGTTTATTTCAATATTCACGAGAATAAGGTTTTTTTTAAATTTTTTTCATTTTTACAACATCATACATTGTTATGGTGGCGCATAGTGATTCAATCCTGAGAAAAAGAAAAAACATAGAATAGAAAAAATACAGTAAAAATGGTGAACGGGGTACAATACAAAAAAACATTCGGAAGTTGATAGATAAACAAGATAATGATACGCCAGAGCGAGGGGGAGGCCAAATATTTTTGCAGAAAAAGACGTAATTGTGGATATAAGACTAATCGACAACAATTCCATAAAAAAAAGTTTATATTATACTGGGTTTTGGAGAGAATAAAGAAAATCCAGTGGGTCCTGTGTAACCACCGTATAATGCACAGACGACATTTTTTATTAGAAAGTGGAACCGGTTTTCCGTTAACGGGTGGAGTTACGAAGGAGGGGGGGGTAGTGACGCTTCTATTTGCCGCGTAAAAGTTGCAAATTATTTTTTTCTCCGGCGGCAGACGGGAGTGCAATTGGAAAAAGTTTTTGAGAAACGGGAGTTTAGCATTTAAAGTGTATCCGTGAATATGGAGAGAGAGCAGGAACAATTAGTTCCTGCGGTAGTACGGGGGGGCGTTACGCCCTCCCTGCATCTTGCTGTCATTCTTCCCAGTGTTGACCGGGTTGTTGCGCCACTTTCCGCCGCCGCCAGGATGGGCGATCTTGTAGGCCACGTGGGAGGACGGGCGAGAACTGCCTACAGGGTAAATGAACCCACGCCAGTAGAAGGTCTTCTTTCTCGACCCGGCCGGACGAGCTGAAACAGAAGAAACGGCAGAGACGGATTTCTCTAGGTGTTCATGTAAACTTTCTCGTACCAGGCAGAGATTTCTATGAGCTGTCTACCTAGCGAACCCGGGCCGTCTTCTCTAAGAATGGGAGTGAGAGGAATGGTTTTCACATTTCTGATTAGGGAGCTGACCTTTTCAACACTGAAACACCAGTTTATTGCGTACAGGGAGCTACCAACGTTGTGGAGATGGTTTGCGGATCCTAGCAGCAAGAGAGAGCCTACCGGGATCTGGTTTCTACCCAGTATCTCCGCCGCCAGCTCCACCAGCTCGTCCAGGGACCCGTCCTCCAACCTAGAGATGGCAACACAGCTGCTTCCCTTGCTGAGGGTAGGTAGAAAGTTTTGGTCAGAAAAGATTAGGATAGGGGGTGCCCCTCCCTCCCCTGTAGCAAGTATGCTGTGCGGTTTCTCACAAATGATGCACAACAAAGTGGCGGGATCGTAGCTGAGAGAAATATTCTGATTAACAGTAATGTTGTTGCTACTCATCCTGGTTCCACGGAAGGTTTTTAAGACTTCCGTGTCACCAGTGCAGTTGAAGGATCCGACCGGGTAAATATTCGTATTCGTACTGGATCCGGATTCCGACGAGATGTCGGCGTTCGTAACCGTGTGATTAAACATAGCGGCGGCCCTAGCGGATTTACACTGTTGAAAAGTCAATAAGAAGACACAAAAATGACACAACAGTAGGAATCAAATCAATGTTTTTTTACTATTTTGCTGGATGATAGAAGGATCCGGATCCGGAAGGTCCAAAAACATATGGATCCCACGGATCCGGATATCGGATCCGGATCCGCAACACTGGTATTGTTGCTCAGCAAATCGCTTTATCTATCTTTAAATGCATATTTTTTCTAGAATCTGTTCTGGATGCTGGCTGTGGGTTTTTTGGGTGGGTTTTTTAATGCCAACCCTGATTATTACGTAAAGAAAAAAATTTCAAGGGACACCATTGAGAGCCTGCAGATTTCCAAGTCTCTTCTGGAGGAGGAGTTTGTGAGGACCAAGGATCAGCTGCTAGGCAGGGCCGCCCTTCGCTAAACTTTAACTCCCTTTTTGATCTCTATGGGATTTTGGTCTTTTGGACTAAATCGAACTGGACCTTGTCACCAGGGTAGGGGATCCGTATCACTTAAATACGGATCCGGATCCAGTCTTTCACATTGGTGCGGATCCGGATCCAATAACAATGCTAAACCGGATCCGCAACCCTGCTTGTTAAGTCATGCATCAACGTTTAGAACCATCCGATTTAGATGCTATTGCAATACCGGGTACCCGTGGACATTCTTTCTTACAGGTTGTGAACTACGAATTTATATTTTCCTGGTCGTCCTTCTGTCTCAAATAATTTATATTTTGAATGATCAGCTCTCTGCATCCGTGAGTTGTATTTTTGTTACTGTTATCGAATGGGTCCTTTACTTAGAATTGACCAGAGAAGAGCCCCATCTGTCAACTAACAGCCAGGTGAGGAAAATATTTTTGCGATAAAAATAATGATATTTTGGGGGATATATCTAATGATATTTTTGGAGTACAGTACCAGTACCGGATGTTGGCAAAGTTACCGTACATGTAACATGGCACGTTTTTTCTGCTTTAAATCTTGTTAAATATTTTTAAAAAAAGGTGTGGCCAATCCCATCCTACTTCGAAGTAACGTAGCCCGTCAGTAATATGAATTTACACCTCTATACCAACAGACGGCATGAGGCATTAGACACGGTACTTACTCTTCTCTACATTCCTAGGATCCGGCAGTGCAGGAGGTCATGGCAGCTCTTGGCTCCAAACTACTGTAGAGGCTGCAGAGCAGACTTCCAGGTACTTGCCATCAGAGTTGCGGTTCCGCATTCATCTGTTGCATATCCGAATCCAGCAGTTACAAAAATTGTATAGGTATCTTGGATCCGGCTCCCTGGTGTCATGTTTAGTCAGTTTATATTTTCACATATCAGCAATTTTAATGCCTGGATCCGGTTCCGGATTCGTTTCCATATTTTCCTATTCAGATCGCGGAACCGAATTGGTATCCAGCAACTCATGTGATTTCAGATCCAGATCTTGGTTTTTACCGTTTTTATTCCCTTTCTTATTTATCAAGGAAATTATTTAATAAATATGGTAGGTACCAGTACCAAACATATGACGGTACCTGTTTCTTTAGACAAAAAAAACCTTCCCCGAGCACAAGATGCAAGATGTTTAAAGAGTGGTACCATTGGAATCAAAGAGGTCATTGTCCGGGAAAATAATTGTAATAATGCCGGCTATTGTATTTGCAATGTTGCGGATCCGGGATCCGGTGCCTTTTTGACCTCTGGATTCGTCCGGGATCAGGGAGGGATATAAAGTAAGAATCCGGATCCGAGATGGGTAAAAAGTAAGGATCCGGATCCGGGATCCGGGATGAACAACCCGGATCGTATTTCCTAGAGCTTATAAACCATTTTTGGGGTTAAAATAAACATACCGGATCTGCAGTACTGTGTATTTGTGAATTGTTGTTGCTTAGGTTAGGATTTCTAATTCACAGGAACCCACCTGTCATAACTCCATCTTTGTTCAGGAACCAAGTGGAGCAGATCCGAGTTCTGGAGTCAGCCCTTCAGACTGCCAATCAGGGTAAGAAACGCTGTAGAACACAAAAACAGAAGGCCAATGTTGCAGTGTTGTGGATCCGGAATGATTTTTTTCGAATCCGTATCCGGACCTTACTTTTTAGTTGGTTTCGGATCCGGATCCTGTTTGGGATCCTACATAAATTTTTTCTATTATTCTTAACAAAATTTCATCTTTTTACTACCGTCTTCGTAAGGTTGCTTAATTTGACGATATATAAGCTTGTTAGGTACATAAAAAAAGAAATTAACATTTTTTAATCGAGTATTTTTGTTGAGAAATTGTCAAATTTTATCAGCTTTTCGGAGTAGTTTTACTTCAAATTCATTTCGGATCCGGAGTTGCCCGTATCCGGATCCGGAATAAGTTTTCCAGATCCGTATCTTGCCAAAAGTTCGGGCCCCACCGATTCCGGATCCACAACACTGCAGTGAAGAACAGAAGGCCAGTGCTGTGCACCTGGAATGATTTGCACGGATCCGGATCCCACTTTTCATGAAGTATTGGTTCCCGATGCGGCCTTTGACCAAAGAAGTAATGAAATTGTAGACCGTATCCTATGCGACAACCCTGGTTTAAACATAGTTACGGTACCTAAAAAGAGGAATAGCAGTAAGGATAAAAGCCATTTTTACATGGCCAGGCTGATTATGGTCAATACCAGTACTAGGCTTTTCATATTGATCATAACTAGCCCAGCCTTCTAAAAAATAGCGATTTTCCCTTATGCGATTTCTCTTTTATATAAGTAGGTACTTCTATTTCTTCTTACAGACCACTAATCATACATGTTTTTAGCAGCGTTGGACAAGCAGTCGGATCATGAGTACGTAAGCTGGCAGAACGAGCAGCTCAAGGTTGATAAAGAATGGAATTATTCATAGAGGACTAGGCTTTCTTGCAATCCAACTATTCGGATCCTCCTCCACTCCTTCCCCCTTCTCATCCGCCAGCAAGTTGGCTCTCTTTCTCAGTCTTTTTGTGTGTCGCCGATCGAGCTTAGGGGGGAGGGGGGCCAGGGGGCTTTTTTAAGAGCCAAATCATATGCCCGCGAGAAAAGCCTGGTCTTCTACTGTATATGGTATGTGATAGGTTGCGTTCTTAATGTCTCAACCTAACGATATGTTTGCATTGCATAGTTTTTTTTTAAACTGAACTTATGTGTTTCAAAGGCCACCTACAGTACAAAGCAAAATAGTTGAAAGGGTTCAAGTTTAACTATGAAAGATAACCTCTTTAGAGTTTCGAAAAAGAATACTTAAAGCTTTTTAGCCGGTAAAAAATAGAGATAATTTTCTCTTGATTGTTGTGATTTTTGTAGGAAAAGGTGGATGAAATGGCCGCAAAGCTGGCTGCTGTGGAGAAAGAGAGTGGAGAACAGCTGACAGCTCTCCAGGAGGAGAATCTAAACCTGAAGCAGAGGCTCCAGGTACCTTAGATGTCTTGGGGAACCAATTTCCAGCCTTTCACAAAGGTTTTTGTACCTACATAGGCAGTGTTGGCGGATCCGGATCCGTAGGACCCGTATGTTTTTGGGCTTCCTGGATCCGGATCCGGATCCGTTAGTCAGAGGTACGAATGTCAATGACGAAAATAGCAGGATCCGGAGCTGGCCTCGGAGCCGGACCCGGATTCGGATCCATCAGTCAGGGGCGCGGATCCGGATCCGCACCAAAGTGTCACAGGCCGACTGCTGCGAAGGGACACACACACACTTGAAAGTTCTTTTGTTACGTTTGAGTTGTTGATTTACGGTATGCACCTTTTCTTTCATTTATTTGCTTCTCAACCACCATCGCGTTCCAGTGATCATAAAACAGGAGGTATAACGAGACAAGTCTGAATTGTGAATTTTGATGGAATTGTTGAACGTGCAGGTTGGGGCCGAGCACTACAAGAAGCTGGCGCTGGAGAAGGCCCAGCCTGTGAGCTGCAGCTGCCAGAGCTACCTCCAGCAGATCCAGATGTTGAGCGTCGAGGTGAGAGACTTGCTAAGCAGGGTTGTTGATCCGGATCCGTAATTAATTGACCTCCTGGATCCGGATCAGTAATTTTCTGAAATACGGCTTTGGATCCTTGCTAATCAAAGATTCAAAGAAATTTAAGAAAGAAAGTTAATTATTTCTCATTTTAATGGTTTAGTACCGTACCAATTTGACAACGTGTTTTTTTTTAATGGCTACAACTACAGCAACGACCAGGTAGGATCCGGAGCCATAATTAATTGGCATACTGGATCCGGATCAGTAATCCAAGGATTACGGATCCGCGGACCCGGAAACCGAACAAAACATTGACGGATCCAGATCACTGGTTTTGATGGCAATATTTTTTTTTTAATTTAATGTAGTAAGCCATTGACTTGGCATGTCTGAACATGGTTAACAATAACCGAACGTGGTAAACATGGGGATCTATCAGGTTTTTTTCCCTTCTTCATAAGAAACATTGTACTTTTGCCACCTGAAGCTTTCTTCAAAATCATATACTTTGCTATAATTTGGAGCCCTTAGTCCCCGCCTGTAGTTTTCAGAAGCTTGTTTGACTTGTCCTGTTTTTTCTTCTTCTGATAACTCGCATAAAGCTGTACTGATAAGGTTTCCAGCTATTGCAGCTGTTTAACTGTTGCACTGTTGCACAACTGTAAATGGGGGTGGGGAACGAAAATAAACCGTCTTGTACAATTGCTGCCTGCTGACTCTTTATTAAATTAAATGTCATTACGCAGCCCCCCCCCCCCCCCCCCACCGAGACATCTGCAAAGCCTACTCATTTTCTTCATGAGCACAAATGTAAATGGGGATGGGGGACGAAATAAACACCGTCTTGTACAGTAGCTGACTCTAAAATAAATTAAATGTAGTCATTACGCAGCCCCCCCCCCTCACGAGACCCGAGAAATTTTCAAATCTTTTTTATTTTGCTAATGAAATCACCTGGTGCGGTAGTGCAGTACAATTATTGAGGAAAATTTAGATTATAACCAGTTTTGCGGATGCGGATCCGGATCCACCGGTTCCACGTGTTTTGGGCCTCCTGGATCCGGATCCATTAGTCAGAGGTATGGATCCGGATCCGGATACTTTAATCATTAAGATTAAGCAAAAATAGTAAGAAAAACCTTGATTTCTACTGTTTTGGCACTTGTGACATCTTTTTGACTTTTTACCGTTGAAAAATAATGTAGAAGTACCTTCAAAAAGTAATAGGTATGCAAAAAAACTTTTTTTTTTAATTATTTTTTTGTTGGCATCTTGATGGTCAATCCGGATCCGGATCCATTAGTCAGAGGCATGGATCCCCGGATCCGGATTCACACCAAAATGTCATGGATCCGCAACACTGGTTATTACTAATGATGTGCAATGAAACCTGGTAAAAAAGTTGGCGATTTTTTTTGCCAAGCTGGAAATTGGATTTTCTGCTACAGTTCTCATACCCATGTACGAAACTTGTCTAGGTGCGGACTCTTCGTGACGAGCTGCAGGAGGGTCGGGAGGAGTCCAGGCTGAGCCTTCACGAGCTGAGGGAGGCCGTTCTGGCCTCCGAGCTGCAGAGCCTCACCTCCTCAGCAGACACCACCTACAGCGGGGACAGCAACATGGATAGCATCAGGTGGCTACACTTGAGCTGAAAGAATTCGGTTGTTTAAAGGGACTGTCTCATGAGATAGATTTCAAAACTTTTGACCAAAATATAAAGAACTTGGCCTTACAAAGGGACGCGACTGGTGTTTGAATTTTTTAGGGGCTCCAATGATTTTATAGTGCAAAAAGTTTAATTATTGCGGTTAATGCCAGTTTCTGTTGGCTTAATAATGGTTTGCTGCTTATTTTTGCTAGTTCCACTAATTACAAGTGGAATATAATTGAATAGGGCTGAATGTAAAGTTGCTTGCCGCTTGCATCTTATTATTCTGAATCGGCGTAATATTAGTATCAAGTAAAAAAAATTGGCGTATGTTGTGCACGCTCCATAAAATCTTGTATTAGGCCTGCGGTGCGCCAAGTGGTATTAACTGATGTGCAAATAACAATACGACAGAGAGTTGCAGTTCTCCCGGTGCTCGGATATTGGCTTACACAAAACCGACGCTGCCTCTGATTGGTTGCTTATAAAACGACACTACCTTGGTAAGAAAGGCTTGCCGGGACACCACCTACAGCGGGGACTGCAACATGGACAGCATCAGGTGGGGCTGGACTTGGGGTCTGAATACGTAAGCAGAGCCCATATAAACCAGTGTTGCGGATCCAAGACATTTTGGTAGGTACGGATCCGGATCCGCGGATCCATCCCTTTGACAAATGTTTCCGGATCCGGATACTGCTATTTTCGTCATTGACCTTCAAGACGCCAACAGAAAACTAATAAAAAAAAGTTTTTATGCATATTACTTTTTGAAGGTACATTTACATAATTTTTCAAAGATAAAAAGTCAAAAAGACGTCACAAAACAGTAGGAATCATGGTATTTTTACTATTTTTGTTTGATGATAAAAGGATCCGGATCCGTACCTCAGACTTACGGATCCGGATCTAGGAGGCAGATTCCGGAGCCAGGAGGTAAAAGATAAAAGTCACAAAGAAGTCACAAAACAGTTGGAATCAGTGTTTTTCTAACTATTTATGCTTAATGATGGAAGGATTCGGATCCGTTCATCTGACTAATGGATCCGGATCCGGGACGCTCAAAAACAAAAGGATCCTCCTACGGATACAGATCCGCAACACTGCTTTTTGTATCTCGTCTTCGGTGTGCGAGTCAAATGCCAGCTGAAACCTGTTTCTGTATTCTGTTTGGCAGGATTCGCTCCAACATGGAGCAGACTGGAGCTCGGCCCAGGCATCCCGCCATTGCTCTCTCTGCTATTCCTCAGCCCGGCACTCAGGAATGCGGATCGTTTTTTTTCGAAATCCGGATAAGTTTACCATCTGGCGTCGTACTGAGAGCCAAGATGCAACTGCAGTAATTTTGAGAATCATTAGATACGACTGTGTTAAAGAGTTAAAGCACTGATTCGCGCATCTCCGACGTAACAGGTTCTGGTGCTAAGCAATCGTTCGATTACCATTGAAGTAACTCAAGTAAGCACTGGTAACACAGGAGGAGAATATAATAAATATTCTGTATGTCGTTATCGGACATAAGTGTAAATAAAACCGCTAGAATAAAGGGGGGGGGGAGGAATTATGTGCAAAAGTCTAATTGCTACGTTTCTGTTTATTCTCCTCATGGTTCTTCTATTGTGACATATTTGTGGATCGGTACTTTTAATACATAAGACCTTTTTTAAGACAACCCAGTTTCTAGAAATCCTGATCTACGGTCCCTATCTAATTTGATTTTTGTTTCCGTCCCTAAAAAAATATTTTTTTGCATTGCAAGCCTATTTAGACTTCTACCCCGTAGTTCAGGCCTCATAATTGCTTATTCCGAAATGTCTCGCAAATCCCTGCCTGCAGACTCCTCCCGTCAACATTCCGTCTGGGAGGCAGAGTCCGGAGAGCGGAACAGCCAGGAGGCAGAGTCCAGAAGGCAGCCTGCCGGTGCCGCTCCAGCCGGAGAAAGTGGAACCTGCTGTGGCTCAGAGGACCGATAGGTGAGAACTCCTTCCTTGCTGTTTTCATTCTAAATTCTTTACAAGCCTTTGAATTTAGAACCTCGTCTAGTATTATGATACGAGCAGAAGTCAGGGCTCGAATCCGGATCCATGCTATTCAAAGAATCGCTTCCGGCCAGACCGAGGTTTTTGATGACTTGTAAACGAGAAAAAACTTGCAATTGCAGTTTTTATTAATTATTTTTTTCTTCCGAAAACAATATGTACAAGTTCCATAAGCCTCCAGCCTTTTACAGAGAACAGTCCGCTCTTCATAGCATTGTGTGCGGGATTTTGGATCCGGAATGATTTAGTCCGATCCAGTTACTGCCCCTAAACTGGCCAAGGGTTGGATTAGGTCTCGTATCCGGATACGGATGTGGAACAATTATTCCGGATCCGAGTAGACTGTTTATGGGGAACCCTTTTCCATCCCCGGATCCGAATCCACGGGGCAGATTTGCTACTTTGAAAATTAAAGTAGGGCTATAAATGGCCACAGAAGAAGGGTAATGGTTGATAAAAATTTCTGCTATTCCATCGTCAGAACCTGTAATTAATGTGACGCATTTCGAGAAGACATGTAGAAATATCTTTGTTTTAGGGGTCATAGGAGTGACAAGCAGGAGTGTATGCTATGCGGCGCCAATTATAGGTAACCGACCGCATACGGCGTCAGCCAGTGTTGTGGATCAGTGTCATTATAATGTCGACCCGGATCCGGATCCGACTTCCCATTTTGATGTCGATCCGGATACGTATCCTTCACATGTTTTAAAAATGCTGGGAAATAAGAAAAAATTCCCAGCAGCGCCAGTTTATGTTTTATGATATTCGTTTAGCTTTACATTTGGTTAAAATGGATCGGCCGAAAAGATGTCGATCCGACCGGATCCGTGACCAAAAATACAGGTATCAACCGTTTCCAAAAGTTTCTGTCAATGACGGTGAATACAGATTCGTGTCATGGACTACGACACTTACTCAGCCAATGATGCAATCGGAAAGGTCTGTGAACTAGTAGGGATGCTCCGAATGCATAAACTTCTTCATCATAAATTTTGTTTTTAAAATGAATCAAGTATAAAAAGATGACAGCTTTTCTTGACATACTGCAGAAATTTTTGTCCCGCAAAAAACAAATGAGGCATCTTTTGTTTCTCATTAGCAATATGTCAGCAGCGGATTTTCAGTTAGCATACAAGCCATACATAACTTGTCTTTGTTGTTTAAGTTTTCCATGGTTGATTGACTTTGTATCAGTTTTGTGGATTATCTTTTTTCAAAGATAAAATGTCATAAAGAAGTCACAAAACAGTTGGAATCAAGTTTTTTTTACAAATTTTGCTTGGTGATAGAGGGATCCAGATCCGGATCCGTATATTCTCGTACTAATGGATCCGAATCCGCAACACTGCTTTGTATTTTAAGTCGCAAATTGCTTTACGCCTTGCCTAAACACCACGCACGCTGTCGTTTTCGGGTGAATATAGTGCATACAGTATGTGAAGACTTTGTGCAGGTTTAACTGATCGATTGTAACCCAAATTTATAATTTCCTATCAAGAAGGTGTGACTGATCGATTGTAACCCAAACGTATAATTTATTATAAAAGAAGTGATTGGTTGCGTACCTGGATATCTCAGCATATGAATAGTGTTTTCCTACCTTATACCTTACAAATCAATGTTGTGGAACCGTAACTTTTTATTACGGTTCCGGTTCCGGTTCTGACTTTTGAAAAGTTATGGTTCCGGTTCCGGTTCCGGTACCTACTTTTGAAAAAGTTACGGTTCCGGTTCCGGTTCCGGTTCCAGCTCCATATCTAGACCATAAAAAGCAAATTTTTAAAAAAAAATTTAGGAATTTTTTTTTACTTTTTACTTAGTAAGCTGTTTTACAAGGAAAAAGTTCATAAATTTCAACAAATTTATGGTTAAATGTGAAAGA
>Ga0082207_1000593_pt1 | contig 20386 bp, 17 predicted proteins | sample LakMenEpi10Aug09_FD_71540 | JGI IMG/M metagenome (GOLD analysis project Ga0082207, IMG submission 71540)
CTACGCCTGTGTCAGGAGCCGTTGCGTTCCGTTCGGCCTCCCGTCCGCGGTTTGATTAATATTGATATATGCCAAAGACACCCACACGCAAGCCGTCAGAGTCAACAATGAAGCGTGATGTCAAAAACATGCGCGCGGTGTTAGCCGAGCGCCTTTACGAACTGCGCAGCGCCAATGAATTTAGCCAAGCCTTTTTGGCAGAACTTGCAGGAGTGGACCGCAAGACCATCAATCGGATTGAGAACGGCCATTTTTCGCCAGCGCTTGACACCATCGTTCGCCTGAGCGTTGCACTTGGCATTGCGCCTTCCGACTTGCTGAAGAAATAAACCAAAACAGGCTAAATCGGCCTTCTAATTTTTAAGATATCCAGCGCGAGCCCACCAACCCAACAACATCATCTGTGTCGGCTACGAGGATGTGGAGTGCTTCTTTTGGTTTGCGCATGCCGCCAATCATTGCGAAGGGGTGTACCACATAAGCCACAATAGTTATTCCTAGTGATTTGGTAAGGCTTACCTTGCAAACCCACCATGGCAGCCCCACGAACTATCCCTCATCTTCCTTGAGGCGTTTTTACACCTATATATAGGCCATTCTTTCCAGCCGAATGACCCTTCATTCGCCTGGAAATAGGCGGTTTGGGGCACGATCAGTAATTTTTCTCACTAATCGCTGAGATGTTTGGCACAGATGGGCGAAGTGTGGTTATTGTTATCCGAAGTTAAGCGAGAGGACGCCTGCCGTTAAGGGCCCGTTGGATGTCACCCATCTTTCAACGGGAGTCTTCTCCCAATATGGGACAAGGGGAAAATATGTCAGCAGTTGAGCAAACAACAGAAATGGTGTCAACGAGCAAGTTCTCACGACGCCATTTCATCCAAGGAGCAGCAGTCGCAGGTGCAGGCGTGGCATTGCCAATGACCGGCGCCCTGGGCAGCAGCGTTGCAGGTGCAGCACCAACGACATTGCGTGTTGCAATCGGCAAAATCGCTAACGCACCAACGCCATTCTCCACCAATGACGCAGGCAGTCTTCAGATTCTTGCCAACGTCGGCGAATACCTCTCATGGTCAAACGACAAGAGCGAAATCGTCCCACGCGTAGCTGAAAGCTGGAAGGCTTCCGCAGGCGGCAAAATCTGGACGTTCAAGATTCGCCAAGGCATCACATTCCACGACGGTTCTGCTCTCACCGCAGATGACGTGGTCTGGACATTCAAGAGCCACCTCGACCCAGCCAACAAGTCAAATGGTGCAGGAAAGTTCAAAGGCATCTTGAACACCGCTGGCGTACAGAAGGTAGACAAGTACACCGTCAAGTTTGAATTGCTCGCGGCAGTAGGAACATTCCCCTACCTCGTTGCCGGAACCAGCTACGGATTCTTGATGATCAAGAACGGCGAAAGCGGCGGCCCAACATGGGAAACCAAGATGAACGGCTGTGGCCCATACATGCTTGAGAGCTATGTCAAGGGTGACCGTGCAACGTTCAAGAAGAACCCAAAGTACTGGGACAAGTCACGTCAGCCGAAGTTTGACAAGTTGGTAACCATCTCGTTCGAATCGCAGGAAGCTGCAGTCGCACAGATTCTCACCGGCAAGCTCGATGCAACAACTGGTATCTCGGGTGCAACAGCAGCCAAGATCAACAAGAAGAAGATCGATCTTGTCAACGTAAAGTCCGTCGGTCACTTGATGGTTCACATGCGTTCAGACTTCGGTCCGTTCAGCGTCGACAAGCGTGTTCGTCAAGCAGCTGCACTCACCCTCGACCGTGAAGGATTCCTCAAGGGAGTTCTTAAGGGCGCAGGTTCAGTTGGCAACGACAACGTGATGGATCCGTTCCCAACTGCGGACAAGTCTGTCAAGCAGCGCAAGAAGGACATCGCCGCAGCCAAGAAACTGATGGCCGCAGCAGGTTCAACTGGATTCAAGGTTGACTTGTCCACCTACCACCGTGACGACATTGACTTGTTGGCACCGTTCCTCAAGTCGTCGTGGGCCGAAATTGGCATCGACCTCAACTTGGGCAAAATCTCCGACAGCTACTACACAGCTCCGTGGGACGCGAACCAGGCCAAGAAGCAAGAGAGCAACTTCTGGCTCGAGTCCAACTGTGGTATCACCGAGTTCGGTCACCGTGGTGCACCAGCCGAGTACCTCACCCGAGTATTCCGTTCAAACGGCGACTGGAACGCAGCGCACATTGCTGATTCCAAGTTGGACGCCGCTATTGACGAGTACAACACGGCTACTACACCTGCAAAAGCAATGGTTGCAAGCAAGAAGATCCAGGAACTTTCCCTCGATCTTTCGCCTTACATCATTGCTTACTTCGAAGTACGCACCTCTGCTGTTCGTAAGGGCCTCAAGGGCTTCTACACCAACGGCATGGGTCAATTCGACGCTGCAGCAACCGCATAGTCAAATACATCTAAATAGTTCAGTAACAAAATGCCAGCGCACTTCGGTGCGCTGGCATTTTGCATTTTTACGAAAAGTTGATGGCTTTCAATTGACGAACGCCTAGGGCAATCCTCTATCCTTTCGCCGTGGGGAAATTTATTCTGAAGCGCATTGGGCTTGCCCTTGTCACGTTGTTCATCGTGACGACCGCAATCTTCTTCATGACCCACATCCTTCCGGGTAATGCAGCCGAACGTATTTTGGGACCGTTTGCCGAACGTGAGAATGTCCTTGCACTCGAAAAAGAATTGGGCCTCGACAAGCCCATGTATGTCCAGTATTGGAAGTGGCTCAGTGAAGCATTGAGCGGCCAGTTGGGTGATTCGGTGCAATACCAAAGCCCAGTGAGCGAACTGCTTCTGCCCGCAATCGGATACTCCTTCCGTCTTGCTGCAATGGCTTTCTTGATTGTGGTACCGCTCAGTATTTTTGGTGGCATCATCGCTGCAATCAACCGAGGCAAAGCGGTCGACCGCGTGATCACCGTTGGTGGCTTGAGTGCCGCAGTGATCCCCGAGTTTGTGTGGGCTGTGCTGCTCGTATTTGTCGTTGGCGTAAAACTCGAATGGCTCCCAGTGACAGCCTTCCCAGACGATGACACCTCGGTCGTTCAAGTGATCAGACACATGCTCCTACCGTCGATTGCACTCGTTCTCGTACTGTTCGGCTACATCTCGCGCATTGCCCGCGCTGGGGTAATCGAGGCGATGGACTCGGATTACTCGCGTACAGCGGTGCTGAAGGGTTTGTCAAAGCGCCAGATGATCAATCGTCACGTTCTCAGAAATGCTCTGTTGCCAACGATTGCTGTAATCGCTTCGCAGGTGCCCTATCTAGTTGGTGGCCTCGTTGCCGTCGAGATCGTGTTCAACTACCCAGGCTTCGGTTCGCTCTTGTTGCAAGCTGTGCAATACCGCGACTACCCCATGCTGCAGGCCGCGGTTCTCATTGTTGGTTCGGTGATTGTGACGATGCAGTTGATTGCCGACGTGTTGTTTGCATTACTCAACCCTCGAATCAGACAGACCATTGCCGAATGAACACAGACAACGCAACCATCCGCACTGCCGCGGCAGCCGAACGCAAGAAGATGCGCAGCGAGCGCCTTGCCTTGCTTCGCCGCAACCCCGCGTTCCTTGTCGGTTCCGTTTTAGTTTCGATTTGGGTCTTCGCGGCTCTCTTCGGCGAATTGCTTGTGCCAATTAAGCCAGAAGAACTCGACTTCATGGTCACTGACTTGGGCCCAAGTTCCGCCCACTGGTTCGGCACCGACTCTCTTGGTCGCGACGTGTTCTCGCGCGTTGTCGTGGGTTCGCGACCAATCATTGTGATGGCCTTTTGCGCAACCATCCTCGGCACAGTCGTTGGCACAACCATCGGGCTATTGACTGGCTACTTCAAAGGCAAGTTTGATTTGATCGTGATGCGCATCCTGGATGCCATTTCTGCTCTGCCGGTGCTCATTCTTGCGCTGCTCGCGCTTGCCGCCGTTGGCGGATCGTCCGAAGTAGTCACCATCATGATTATTGGCTTTGTATTCTCCCCAATCATTGCCCGCACCGTTCGCGCAACCGTGCTTGGCGAAGCCGAGTTGGATTATGTTGCCGCAGCAAAACTGCGTACAGAGAAAACAAGGCACATCTTGTTCGTCGAAATCTTGCCTAACGTATTGCCACCCATCGTCGTCGAATTCACCATTCGACTTGGCTATGCAGTATTCGCCATTGCAACGTTGTCGTTCCTTGGCGTTGGTGTGGAGTTGGGCTCGCCCAACTGGGGTTCACAGGTTTCCGAAAACTACGTCGGCATTTTCAGCAATATCTGGTGGTCGACAGTGTTCCCAGCTGGTGCAATCGCCACACTCGCTATCGGAATCAATTTGTTAGCAGACGGCATCATGGAGTCTTTCGAGTTATGAGCAACCAACCAGCAACTCTTGAGCTTCGCGATCTTCAAGTTGCCTACCGCGTTCGCGGCATCGATCGCCAAGTGCTTCGTGGGGTTTCATTAAGCATCGCCCCCGGTGAGGCCTACGGCCTCGTGGGCGAATCGGGTTGTGGCAAATCCACCGCTGCTTTCGCGGCCATGCGCTATCTACCACGAAACGGAACCATCACCGGCGGCTCTATCCATTTCGAGGGCAAGGACATCACGTCTATTGGCGACAGCGAGATTAGAGATTTGCGCACTAACGCAATTTCGATGGTCTACCAAAATCCAATCGGCGCACTCAACCCAACCATCAAAATCGGTGATCAAGTTGCAGAAGTATTCCAACTGCTTGGCAAATCAAAATCTGAATCGCTGCAACTGACGGAAGAGGCACTAAAGAAGGTGCAAATCGCAGACCCGACTCGAGTGATGGGTCGTTTCCCGCACCAACTTTCCGGCGGCATGGCCCAACGCGTTGTCATCGCCATGGCGCTTGCTTCAAACCCGCGCCTGTTGGTAATGGACGAACCCACCACCGGCCTTGACGCAACGGTCGAGGCCGAAGTACTCGATCTCGTTCGTACCTTGCGCAAAGAGACCGGCACTTCGGTGCTGTTTATCAGCCACAACCTTGGTGTTATCCGCACCATGTGCGACCGAATCGGCGTGTTGTACGCAGGCTCGCTTGTTGAGGAGGGTCTCACTGAAACGGTTCTGTCGAAGCCAACTCACCCGTACACCGTTGGCCTATTGCGCTGCATCCCACGTGGCGGTCTCAATAAAACAGCAGATCGACTCGACACCATTGCAGGAACACCACCCGCACTTGGCTCGACACTTCCGGGATGCGTGTTCGTCGATCGTTGCACCATCGCGCAGGACAAGTGCCGAACGTCGATACCGGAGCTCATCGATGTTGGCTCTAATCATTTCAGTCGCTGTTACTTTCACGAGCAGGCACACAATCTGCCGCGTGCAGTTGATGGCGCTGGGCAAGTTGCACATGCAACGCCAGTGTCCATCCAGCAGAAATCAATGCTTCTCGACGTAAACAATGTTTCAAAGACTTTTGTTCAAGACAAGACCGACGTAAAGGTACTTGTAGATGTTTCGTTGCACCTTCAAGCCGGCGAGACACTTGGCTTGGTCGGCGAATCCGGTTCGGGCAAAACAACTCTTGCTCGAGTGTTGCTTGGCATTATCGCCAACGACGCAGGCGGCTCGGTTGCGCTCAACGGCGGCACGCTTGGCACCACACTGAAAGACCGCAGCGCTGCTGAAGTTGGTGCCATTCAGATTGTCTTCCAAAACCCAGACTCTGCGCTGAACCGTCGCCACTCGGTAACCCGCATCGTTTCTCGCGCGGTGCAGAAACTTACCGGCGAATCGAAGGATGTATCCGATGATCGCGCGCAGTCGCTGCTGAGCGACATGAGTGTTGATCCGTTGTTGCACAGCGTTAAGCCAACGCAACTTTCGGGCGGTCTCAAGCAACGCGTTGCTATCGCACGTTCATTTGCCGGCAAGCCTCAACTGATTGTTTGCGACGAACCAACTTCGGCGCTCGACGTTTCGGTGCAAGCAAACATCTTGAATCTTTTGGTGGATCTGCAGTCGCGCGAGAACGTTAGTTACGTGTTTATTTCGCACGACTTAGGTGTTGTCAGATATATCTCCGACCGCATTGCGGTGTTGTACCTCGGCCGAATCATGGAACTTGGAAATGCAGAGACGGTATTTGCCGGCCCTCATCACCCATACACCGAAGCTTTGGTGTCGAGCGTTCCCGATATTGAAGGCGCGCAGCGCGTGCGCATCCGACTTGGCGGCGAAGTGCCAAGCCCAGCAAACCCGCCAACCGGTTGTGTTTTAAACCCTCGTTGCCCACGAATGGCTGGTAGCGGCGTAGAACACTTGTGCACATCGGTAGAGCCATCCCTCACCGAAGTTGAGCCAGGCCACTTCATGCGCTGCCACATCCCGCTGGCCCAATTGCGCGAGAAACAACAAAAAGTTACTGGTTAGTAAGTTCACCTGCCAGACTTGACGGCGTAATCCTCCCGACATACTGTTATCCGACATGCCACTCGGCACAACTAACAGGGGGAACCTCTACATGATTAACGGAAAACTCAAGTCCCGTTTTGCGAAGCAATTCGCAATTGGGCTTGGTGTCGCACTCGCGGTATCAACAATTGCAGTTCCTGTCAGCGGTGCCAAGCAGGCTCCATCGGCAGCTGCAAAGAATGACCTCACCATCATGATCGGTGAGCCAAACGGTGGCTGGTGCAACCAGGACTCCCCTGGTGTCGACCAGATCGCAGCAAAGAACTCCGTGTTCGAAACGCTCACCATCTTGAACAGTGAAAACAAGATTGTTCCTTACCTTGCCAAGTCGGTAACTGGCAGCAACGAGAACAAGACATGGACCATCACACTTCGTGAAGGCGTTATGTTCCACGACGGCGAAGAGTTGACTGCAGCAACAGTGCAAATGAACTTGATGGCCAACTTGGGCATCATCAGGCCATTCACCGGCAAGGGTCAGGCTGCATCGTTGCCAGCAATTGCATGGCAGGGCATCATGCCAACCGCATCGCCAGCTCAGTGGGCAGCAAACGTCAAGATCATCAGCAAGTACGTCGTTGAAGTAAACCTTGGTGTGAAGCGTCCAAACTTCCCATACACCTTGTGGAACGTTGGTCGTCCGACCATCCTCTCAACCAAGACCTTGCAAGATCCAAACTGTGGTAACACCATGGGTGCTGGCACAGGCCCATTCATGATCTCGTCGAAGGGCGTCGATCAGTTCACCACCGTGTTGAAGGCAAACCCCAACTACTGGCGTTCAACCCCAGCCAACAAGTTGCCAAAGGCTTCGACCATCACCTTCAAGGTGGTTGGTGACGCAGCCCAGCGCGTCAACGCGTTGCGCAAGGGCCAAGCAGACATTGCATCGTTCGGTGCAACTTCCGGCCAGCAAATCAATTTGCTGAAGACCTTGAAGAGCAAGATCACTCTTGTAGAAGGCCCACGTGAAACGACATGGAGCTTCCACTTGAATGCAACGACGTTGCCATTTGCCAACAAAGATGCTCGCGAAGCATTTGCGCACGCATTTGACACCGACTCGTACACCAAGTTGATGACCAAGGGCAACGGCTCGCCTGCTTACCAGTTGGCAGTTAAAGAGCACCCGTACTACCAGCCAAAGGGCACGCTCAAGTTCGACTTGGCAAAGGCCAAGGCCAGCGTTGCTAAGTACACCGCAGCAACAGGCAAGTCGCTTGATGTGGTTGTACCAATCAACACCACAGCCGAATCGCTGAAGGGCGCGCAGGCTCTTTGCAAGATGATGGAAGCAGCAGGAATGAAGTGCTCGATCATGTCACCAGTGACATCGCAGCAATACATTCTTCGCGGCTTCGGTCTGCAACAGCAGATGTCATTGTTCAACGTGGTTGCCGGCCGTTCGGCCGAGTTTGCCAACTTGTTCAGCACAAAGACCAACCTCGAGTTGTCGGGCTTCCGCTTCGTCAACCCAGGCTTGGCTAAGTGCTTCGCAGACGCAGCAGAAGTTGACACCCGCAAGGCCTACTCCACATGTGTTCTCGAGCTTCAGGCTCAGAGCTACTGGGTACCTGGCTACGTAGAGGGTGGCTTCCTTGCTTGGACAAACACCACTAAGGGAATTGGCACAACACCACTTCCTGGTGGCGGTGTGCGCCCAATCATCGGCGCCTCTGGCTTCGACGTCGCGTCGGTAACCAAGGGCTAAGTAATCACTGTCCGCAAGGACAACAGCAGTAAACGCGAAAGCGCGGTGGTTTCGACCACCGCGCTTTTGTGTTTCCAGATTTGTATTTTCCTTTCCCCTGTAGCAAACTTGCAGCGTGACAAAAGCACGGGGACTTGCCACAAACCTATTCAAGATCGTCGTCGTCTTGTTTCTGGTGACGTTCGGAATCACATTAATCGTGCGCTTGCTTCCTGGCGACCCAGCCGAGTTGTTGTTGCCATTCGGTACACCGGAAGAAATTGGCGCGTTGCGAGCCGATCTTGGCCTGGACAAAAACGTATTTAGCTACTACTTCTCGTGGCTTGGCAACTTTGTGCAAGGCGACTTTGGCAAGTACTACCTCACCGATGCCGAAGGCGGTACGCAAGTCTCCGCAATGATCGCTAACACTTTGCCTCGCACACTGCTGCTCATGCTGTACACCGTTGGTTTCTCGCTTGCGGTCTCAATCCCACTTGGCATCTTGCTGGCCTACCGCTCCGACACCCGCACCGACCGCAACGTCAGCAACTTCTTGTTCGGTTTGTCATCAATTCCAAACTTTGCAATTGGTTTGGCACTCGCGTTTCTTGTCGGCGTAAAACTCGACTTGGTAAACCCTCTCGGGTACATACCAATCGCTGATGGTGTTGGCGAGCACTTCAAGTCGATGTTGCTGCCGGTACTCAGCCTGTCGCTCGGCACCATTGCAACGTTCACCCGTTTGCTGCGCGTAGACACCATTGCCACCCTCAAAGAGGATTTCGTCACCATGGCGTCATCCAAGGGCCTCTCCAACAAATGGATCTTGTGGCGTCACGTGTTTAGGCCTTCGGCACTCACATTGCTGACGTCTGCTGCGCTCACCATGGCTTCGCTCATTGGCGGCGCGGTTGTTGTTGAAGCAGTATTCGCACTCGACGGTTTTGGCATGCTGCTCGCTACATCGATTGCGCTGCGACAATACCTTGCCATCCAGTCGCTCATCGCGCTTGTCGCAATTGCTTATGTTTTGTTCAACCTCATCGTTGATGCCCTCTACGGCATGATCGACCCACGCGTGAGGAGTCATCGTGGCTCGTAGTAGGAAACCGCTGGGCTTCAAGCTCTCTTCGGGCTGGCTCTATCTGTGCCTGTTCATTTCTATTTTTGGAGGCTTGTTGCCCCTGCCCGATTGGGACGCCTACGACTACGACGCTTCTGGCGTCGGCATGTTCTCCAAGGGCCACCTCTTCGGCACCGACTTCGATGGCTCCGACCTCCTTTCACAACTCGTTCATGGAACCAGGATGTCGCTTGTCATCTCGTTTGTTTCCGTACTTGCAGCGTCACTAATCGGCGGAGCATTAGGAATCATCGCCGCATACCGTCGCGGCTGGATCGACTCGATCATCACCATGTACTTCAACGTGACCTTGTCTATCCCCACCTTGATTTTGGTGCTGGCAATGGTTGCCGTGTTTGCAAGCCCAGATCCATTCGACCCGGGCGCAGGAATGCCGCGTGTTGTCGTTCTGATTTTGTCGCTCACATTCGTCATCATTCCCGTGTTGGGCCGGCTTGCGCGTTCGTCTGCGCTGTCGTGGACTGGACGCGATTTCGTACTTGTTGCCGAGTCACTCGGCATGAAAAAGCGTGCAATTCTCTGGAATCACATTGTTCCTAACGTTGTTCCACAAATGATGTCGGTGGCGTTCTTGGCTTCTGGTGTGGTCATCGTGGTCGAAGGCGGCCTCGCCATCTTGGGCGTCGGCACCAACCCTGGCGAAAGCTGGGGCAGCATCCTGGCAAAAAACCGCGGTGATATTTCGATGATTCCGCACACCACGCTGCTTCCAGCCGCAGCAATTGCGCTCACGGTTATGGCCCTGAACTATTTCGGCGACTACTACCGCTCCAAGATTGACGGAAGAGAGTCGCGAATATGAGCGAACTCTTTGAAGTCGACAATCTACAGATCACGTTTGATACCAAACGCGGCCCTTTGCAGGCAGTTCGTGGCGTTTCGCTCTCTATTCGCAAAGGCGAAAGCGTCGGCATCGTGGGCGAATCTGGTTCGGGAAAAACTGTTATGTCGCGCGCCGCAATGGGTTTACTCCGCGGCAGAAAAGTGCATCGCTCGGGCAGCGTAAAGATTGAGGGCGAAGAACTGCTCACGCTGTCCAACGAGCAGATCAGAAACTTTTGGGGCCTTCGCATTGCAATGATCTTCCAAGACCCAATGACCGCACTCAACCCAGTGCGCAAAGTTGGCTCGCAGTTTGCCGAGTCGCTGGTGAAGCGCATGAACATGAGCAAAGACGAGGCCGCCAAGCGCACGCTAGAACTACTTGCTCTCGTAAAAATGCCGGAACCTGAAAAAGCAATACAGAAGTACCCGCATCAACTTTCTGGTGGTATGCGCCAACGCGTCATGATCGCTATGGCTATTGCTTGCGAGCCAGAGCTGCTGTTCGCCGACGAACCCACCACCGCGCTCGACGTGACCGTGCAGGCCCAAGTGCTGGAACTGTTGAGCGAACTGCGCGAGCGGCTGGGTATGGCCATGGTTATTGTTACCCACGACCTTGGTGTAGTGGCCGGCCACACCGACAAGATCGCCGTGATGTACGGCGGCGAGATTGTGGAGATGGCCTCCACACCAGACTTGTTTGCAAACACAAAGATGCCTTACACCGAGGCTCTGATGGAATCCATTCCGAGGCTCGACCGAAAGCGCGGCGACCGCCTTCCAACAATCCCAGGAAGCCCACCAGACCCAATTGCTGCACGCACTGGTTGCGGCTTTGCGCCACGATGCCGTTACGCAACCGACAAGTGTCGAACCGAGCATCCAGAATTGACCGATGCAGGTAACGGGCATATGTACCGCTGCTTCTTCCCAATTGGAGGCAAGTAATCATGGCGGGCACTGGCAAAGCACACATGCGCGCAGAGGGCACCGCGATCCTTCGCGTTGACGACCTGGTTGTTGAATACAAGTCGCAAGGTGGCGAAAAAGTTCAGGCAGTCTCGGGCGTAAGCCTCGACATCATCCCAGGTGAGACATTGTCGGTTGTTGGCGAATCTGGCTGTGGCAAATCCACGTTGGCCAAGGGCATCCTCCAACTGATCGAAACAGCATCCGGAAATGTGCTGCTCAATGGAAGCGACATCACCAAGCTAAAGGGTGAAGAACTTCGCAAAGTTCGCCCACAAGCGCAGATGATCTTTCAAGACTCGATCAGCTCGCTCGACCCACACATGAAAGTAAGCGCACTCGTAGAGCAACCACTCAAAGTTTGGGGACGCGGCACGCCCGAAGAGCGCAAGAACAAAGTAAACGACTTGCTTCGCTCCGTCGGCCTCGACCCAGAAGTGGTTGGCGACCGCAAACCAACCGAGTTCTCTGGTGGTCAATGCCAACGCATCAGCATTGCGCGAGCATTGGCAATTGAACCGAAGCTGTTGGTGTGCGACGAGCCAGTTTCTTCTTTGGACGTCAGCATCCAGGCACAAATCCTGAACATCTTGCAGGAAATGAAAGAGCGCTACGGCCTCTCGCTTTTGTTTATCTCCCACGACCTTTCCGTGGTGCGCGCAATTAGCGACCGCATCGTAGTGATGTACTTGGGCAAGGTGTGCGAAGTATCCACGCCCGACGAGCTGAGCGAAAAGCCACGCCACCACTACACGCATGCACTCGTTAGCTCTGTACCCATTCCAGACCCAACGATCAAGAACCGTCGCGCCATCCTGCAAGGCGAACCACCATCGCCAACCAACCCCCCATCGGGTTGTCGCTTCCGCACACGCTGCCCAGCCGCCACCGACTTGTGCGCGTCTGAAGAGCCACAGTTGCGTGAAGTTGCGCAAGGCCAGTTCGTGGCCTGCCACCACCCGCGCGACTAGCCGCGATACCGCAGTACAGCCCTTCGGTACCATCAGTTAATGGACTTCCTTCTCCCCCTGGCCCTAGGCCTCGCCATTGGTGCCGCAATTCTGTTTCTCGCGCTTCGTAACAAAACCGTGCAGCAAGATTCTGCATCCCCCACGTCTACCGACCTCGCGTCATCCGTGCAAGGCGTTGTGCAGTCCGCACTCAACGAAGCGCTGTCGGCCTTAAACGAACAGTCGCGTCGCGACCGCGAAGAGTCCATCAAACTGGCCGCCGACCGTGTCGCCGAGGCATCCAGCGAACGGCTGGGCAAAAGCGCCAAGGACATCGACACCTCGTTGCGCAGCGTGCAAGAAAGCCTCAGCCAGCGCATGCAGCAGATGGACGTCGAAATCAAACGCCTACACGACCAGAACGCCGAAAAGTTTGGCAACGTCGACCGGGCCGTTAACGATTTGGTGAAGCGCACATCCGACCTCAACAACGTGCTCTCCAGTTCACAAGCCCGCGGCCAGTGGGGCGAGCGAATGGCCGAAGACATGCTCCGCGCTGCAGGCTTCATCGAGGGTGCAAACTACAAAAAGCAAAACACCATCGAAGGTGGCGGCCGCCCCGACTACACCTTCATGATGCCGCCAGACCGCGTGCTGTACATGGACGTCAAGTTCCCCATGGATTCCTACACGGCGTTTGTTGCCGCTGTCGACCAAACATCCCGCGATTCTCTCAAAAAGGATTTCATCGCCGCCGTTCGCGCCAGAGTTGCCGAGCTACAGAAACGCGATTACGCGGTTGTCACCACCGAGCACTCCCTCGACTACGTGTTGTTGTTTGTGCCAAACGAAAGTATCACTGGCTTTATTCATGAGGCCGACCCAAACCTCATCGATTGGGCTCTGGCACAAAAGGTGGTGTTGTGCTCGCCGCTCAACCTGTACGCCTTTCTTGTGGTCATCCGGCAAGCAACCGAAAGTTTCCATACCGAACAAGCTGCTTCGCACATGATGCAACTGATGAACAAGTTCAAGGTGCAGTGGGAGAAGTACGTCAAGTCACTCGATCAGGTGAAGAAATCATTCGACAAGATGCAGGGCGAACTTGACGTTCTTACCGTTGGTGCTCGCTACAAAAAACTTGCCGGCGAAGTCAAGAAGATCGACGACTTACGCAAGCAGCAGAACGTGCCTGAGCTACCCGCAAGCGAACTTGCCGACGATGAAATCGAACTGCAAGATGCGGATGAAGACGAAACCGACTGACTTACTGGCGTACCAGCCGAATAGATTCGAAGCCGCCAAGCACGTCGCTCACGTCGGCAAAGCCGGCCCGCTTCAACAAGCTTGAGGCAATAGAAGACCTGTAGCCGCCCGCGCAATACACCACTGTTGGCAAATCTGGGTTTAGTTCGGAAATTCGGTTTGGCAATTGCACCACGGGGATGTTTGTCGCTCCCTGAACAGACCCGAGCTTGAATTCACTTTCATTACGAACATCCACCACCTGCAGCCCGGACAATGTGCTTGCGCGCTGCGAGAACTCGTCGGCTGTCAGTCGCGAACTCTTTTCGCTGTATTCGGGTGATGTAGCCAATTCGTCAACCGAAAACCAGCCAACAACGTTGTCGTACCCAATGCGTGCCAGTCGGATTCGTGCTTCGCGCTCGTGCCCCTCATCGGTAGCAACAACAATGTTCGTTCCCGGTGAAACGACGGCCCCTGCGTACTCCGCGTAGCGCCCGTCCATACCAACGTTGATTGAGGAAACTATGTGCCCCGTGGCAAATAATTGGGGATCGCGCGTGTCGAGCACCACTGCCCCAGCATCAACGTGTTTTACCACTTCGGAGATTGTCAACTTTTTGAGTACTGCATGTTCGTCAAGTACGTCTCGAACTTGACTGTTGCGCTGCGCGTCGTAGATGAAATACCCGGGTGCTGGAGGCTGACCTTCCGTCACTACATCGACGAACTTCTCAATATCGGTAAATTGCAGCGCATAATTTGTTTTTCGTTGCTCGCCAATAGTCGACATCGTTTCTGTCGAGAGGTTTTTTCCGCATGCCGAACCTGCGCCATGCGCAGGGTACACACGAGTTGCATCTGGCAGCGTGAGCAGTTTGTTGTTCAGCGAATTAAACAGCATTCGTCCCAACTCGTCGGAAGTTTTGCCCACCGATACCAGCAAGTCGGGTCGGCCAACATCGCCGATAAACATCGTGTCGCCAGTGAGCACCCCATAGGGCACCTGGTCGTTCGCTTGCTCGAACACCACGATGGAAACAGACTCTGGCGTATGACCAGGAGTGTGGCGAATCTCGAGGACCACTTCGCCGAGTACGTACCGCTCGCCGTCGGCAAACGCGCGTGCGGCAAACTGGGGTTTGGCGACTGCGCCGTAACCGATGGTTGCACCAGTCGCCTTGGCCAATTCCAAATGCCCTGATAGGAAGTCGGCATGAAAATGCGTCTCGAGGACTAGCTCTATTTTGAGTCCATGGCTTTTGGCCGAATCTAGATACTGCTGAACATCTCGCTGCGGGTCGACCACTACGGCTCGTCCCGTAGAAGTGTCGCCAATCAGGTACGACGCATGAGATAAGCACTCCAGATAAAACTGCTCGAAGATCATGACTAAAGAGTATCAGATACCCCAAGGGGTATGTCTATAATGCCTATATGAACTTAGACACCGAAACACAAGATTCCCTCCTTCGCCGATTGGCCCGCGTCGAGGGCCAAGTGCGGGCAGTGCAGAAAATGATCAACGATGGTCGCGAGTGTCGCGACGTGATTGCACAAGTATCTGCAGCCAGCACCGCACTCGATCAAGTGGGCTTCAAGATTCTTTCGGTTGGAATGCAGCGCTGCCTAGCCGACCCGAAGAAAGCCGGCAAAGAGGGTTTCACTCTTGAAGAGGTCGAGAAACTGTTTCTCAAACTGGCTTAGCTACAACGACAGCAGAGACTGCACAGGGTGTTCCCCTAAAGCAGCACGTCCGTTAAGCGCATCTAACTCAATCAAGAACACCAAGCCCACAACTGTTGCCCCGCAGCTCTCCACCAAACGAATAGTCGCAGCAGCCGTGCCACCGGTTGCCAATACGTCGTCCACGATGAGCACCCTGTCCTGTGGGCCAACTGCATCTTGGTGCATCTCTAACCGATCGGTTCCGTATTCAAGCGAGTACGACTCGCCCACTACCTGCCACGGAAGTTTGCCTGCCTTGCGCACGGGCACAAAGCCTGCACCCAATTGCTGAGCAACTGGCGCGGCAAGAATGAAACCGCGCGCTTCCACACCAACCACTTTTGTTGGGCGCAACTCTTCAGACACAGCAACAAGTCCCTTCACCGTCGCGGCAAACCCCTCGGGGCTTGCAAGCAACGGCGTGATGTCTCGAAACATAATCCCGGGCTTTGGCACATCGGGGATTGTGCGGATGAGCCGCAGTAAATGCTCGTTACGCATGAACTGAAGAGCGTGAGAACAGCATTGCCCCATCGTCGACAGGTGAATGTTTAAACATCTTTTTGTCGCGCTTGTAATTCTGCGGGTTAATCCATGGTTCGCGGTCGCCTTGCCGTGGGAACTTGTGCATCACGCGCTGCATGTAGCCAGATGAGAAACCGTCAATCCATGGGCGCTCTGGCATGGATGCATCCTCGGCGCGCAGCGTTGGTGTGCACGTATTTGTTTTTGTCTTTTTCATGTGGTTCAGCAAGCGACACACATAACTACTTGTCAGGTCTGATCGAAGCGTCCATGACGCATTGATGTAACCGAACGACGAAGCCATGTTGGGAATACCCGAATAAGCAAAGCCCTTGTACGACCATGTCTTGGCAAAGTCAACAAGCTTTCCATCAACGACAAAGTCCATCTCTCCGAGCGTGACCAATTCGAGCCCAGTGGCGGTGATGATGATGTCGGCCTCAAGATGTTGTCCGGAAGTCAACTGGATACCAGTTTCAGTAAACGTTTCGATGGTGTCGGTGACAACCGAAGCTTTCCCAGAACTGATTGCCGTAAATAGGTCGCCATTGGGAACCAAACACAAGCGTTGATCCCAAGGGTTGTACCTGGGGGTGAAATGTTTGTCTACGTCGTAATCCGGGCCGAGGTAAGCGCGAACGCCGTCGAGCAATTTGGTTTTCACCATCTCGGGCTTAGTGCGGGTTCGTTTGTAAACCAATTGCTGCATGGTTGTGTTTTTCCAACGCGTCACGTTGTATGCCATTTGAGCCGGCAGCACCTTGCGCAGCTTGTCTGCGATTGGGTCGTGATCTGGGCGGGCCACAACATACGTTGGCGAACGCTGCACCATGGTCACATGCGAGGCAGTGCTTGCCATCGACGGAACAATGGTGACAGCAGTTGCACCCGAACCGATGACCACCACGCGCTTGTTGGCGTAGTCGAGGTTGTCCGGCCATTGCTGAGGATGAATGATGGTTCCGGCAAACCGTTCGCGACCTGCGAATACAGGTTCGTGTCCCTTTTTGTAGCTGTAGTAGCCCGAGCACATAAACAGGAAGTTGCACGTCGTCACCGTTTGCGCACCTGTCTCCTTGTGCGTTGACGTGATTGACCATGTTGCGTCGGCGCCAGACCATTCCGCTTTAGTTACTAGTTGTCTGTAACGAATGTGCTTGTCAATCGAGTATTCCTTCGTTGTATCTCGCAGGTATTGAAGGATTGACGGGCCGTCGGCAATAGATTTTGCCTCGGTCCATGGCTTGAAACTGAAACCAAGCGTGTGCATGTCGCTGTCGGAACGAACACCTGGATATCTGAAGAGGTCCCATGTGCCGCCCAAATCTTCGCGGCCCTCAAGGATCACATACGACCGATCCGGGCACATTGTCTGCAGGTGATACCCAGCGCCAATACCCGAGAGCCCAGCACCGACGATGACTACATCAACATGCTCCGTGCTCATCAAGAAACCTCCAACGCCTGCAGCCACCATGGCCTTGCATTGCAACCCTAATATTTTGAAGTCTGCAGCGCGCCACTGGGCTTTACGGTCGGCACAAGTTGCCCCGATATCGGAGTTCCATAAGATCTACCTGTGTTGAGTACCAGACGAGCAGCGGCCTTCTATGCGCTCGTCGTGGGAACAGCGGTGTTTATCTACGTCACTGGCGGCCGAATCATCAACCCCACTTACGACGACTGGCTCATGATTGGAGATTCGGCCCAGCACTACATCGGCTGGGAATTCTTTCGACATACCCCACTGCTCCAGTGGCCAATCGCAGACAACCCAAAACTCGGGCTTGAAGTTGCGTCATCGATTGTGTTCACGGATTCCATCCCGATTGCGGCGTTCATCTTCAAACCACTCAACTATCTTCTGCCCGCAACATTTCAGTATTTTGGCCTCTGGATTTGGATGTGTTTTGTGCTGCAAGCCTTTTTTGCTTGGAAGCTACTCAGCAGATTTGTGTCTGACCGACTGAGCCTCGCGCTCGCATCCAGCTTCCTCGTCATCTCGCCGGTTCTCATCTATCGATTCATTCACCAGGGATACGGGCACATTGCTCTCGGAAGTCAGTTCCTATTGCTTGCTGCGCTTTGCCTCTATTTTGACCAGACGAAAAACACAGGCAGATGGGCAGCGCTCATCGTTTCAACAATTCTGATTCATGCCTATTTCATTCCAATGATCCTCGCAATTTGGTTTGCTTGGCTTCTCAAGAGTTCTGCATCGCGCGCAAGTCGGCTTAGAAATTTGCTCGTCATCGGATTCTCCGTGATAACGACATTCGTTCTCGGCGGCTACATAGCCCTTGGCCCAGATCTGTTCCTCGGAAGTTCCAGCGTCACCCCAGATGATTTCCCCTACCGATTTCGCTGGCAACCATTGGCGCTCATCGACAGCGGAACAGATTTCTCGGGCGGTTGGTCGCGTCTCCTCATGGACCGAACGGAGCTGTTCGGTGATGTGGAGGGATTCAGCTTCCTCGGCAGCGGAGTAATTGCGCTCATTTGCATGGTCTTTGTGGCAATGGTTGCACACGTCATCAGCGGCAGAGACTTTGGATCTTGGAAACACTCCACTCTCACAACCGCCTTATCGCTCGCAATGTTTTTTGCTGCTTACGGACTGTTGGCTCAAGATCAGTTTTCGATACTCATATTTCTTGTTGTTGCCACGACAATTGTCTCTCTTGCATACTGTTCACTTACCGGCACCAATTGGATTGGGATAGGCAAACACAGAGCACTCCTGTTAGCAGTTTCGGTGCTTGCTCTTTACTCGATGACAAACCGGCCCGGCGTAGGTCGGTACACATTTTTCGAGTATCCACTCATCCCCATAGTGAAGCAGTTCACCCAAACATTCCGAACTCATGGTCGATCGATTTGGCCCGCTTACTACCTTCTTGTCGTCGTCGTCCTCATCGCGATATTCAGAGTTTTTGGGAAAAGGGTTGCATCACTCATCTTTCTCGTCGCACTCACGTTTCAAGTTGTTGACAGCGTTCCCGCAATATCGATATCGCGTGAACGTTTTTCACCAGACACGAGCTGGACATCACCACTTTCAGACCCTCGCTGGGCAAAGTTCGCGACATCACACAAAAATCTCTTGACAATTCCACCGTTGAATAACGACGTTGAGGGTAGATGGATCGCATTCACCCATTTCGCCGCGAAGAACAACCTGGGCACGAATGCTGGGTACTTTTCGCGAATCGACCCAAGCAAACTTGAACAACCAACGGAGAAAATCCACCAGGGTTTTATGACCGGGCGCCTAGACCCCGAGAGCTTTTATGTAGTGACCAACGACGAGTATTGGGCGGGGGTTCTCTCGCTGGGGTACCGATATACCTTCGTGGGTGAAATCGATGGGTTCCACGTCGTCGTCCCATAAATCCTGGTTCTACTGAGCGACTTTGGGGCTTATCGCCTACGCTTACTAGCCGTGAGTTCGACCCCCCATCGTCTGCAACTGGAAGCAATCGTGCGCGGTTTTGGCGCCACCCCCGGTGGCCTGCTGCCCGCATTGCACGCTCTGCAGCATGCTGCCGGATACATCGACCGCGACCTCATCGACGTACTTGCCGACACCTTCAATATTTCGGTAGCCGAAGTGCACGGTGTGATCACCTTCTACAAAGACTTCCGCACCACCCCGCCAGCAGGCCCAATTGTTCATGTTTGCCGTGCAGAAGCATGCCAGGCCCGTGGAGGCCGCGAGGTGTGGGAACGCGCTCAAGCAAAGGGCGAAGGCAAAGCCGTTGTTGTTGAGGAAGTGTTCTGCCTGGGCCACTGTGCCCTTGGGCCAGCCGTTGCAGTAGACGGACACCTGATGGGTGGCGTCACAACCAAAACGATCGACACCATTATCGGCAATGCAATTGCTCGCAAGGCCTTGCCCGAATCAATCGATTCGTGCGGCGATGGCGTAACTGTTTATGTACCTCGTGATGCAGCATCGCGCGCGGCAGGCAGCGACGAAGTAGCAAGCGTGCTCGCGCAAACACCAGGCGTGCGCGTGGTGCGAAACGGTTCATGGGGCATGTTGTGGCTTGAGCCAATGATTGAAGTTGTTGTTGATGGCACCCGAATTGCATATGGTCCGGTGCAAGCAACCGACGTTCCAAAACTATTGAAGGCCGGCTTGCTCACTGGCGGCGATCACAAGTTGCGGCTTGGCCCGACTATGCAATTGCCATGGATGCAACGCCAACAACGCGTCACGTTTCAACGTGTTGGTTTAGTCGACCCTCGCTCGGCTGCCGACTATGAGGCTAACGGCGGAATTGCAGGGCTTCGACGAGCCATTGGCATGACTCCAAGCGCAGTTGTGCAAGAAGTTACAGACAGTGGTTTGCGCGGCCGCGGTGGCGCAGCGTTTCCTACTGGCATCAAATGGAAAACCGTGCTCGAGACAACCGACGCCACGAAGTACATCGTGTGCAACGCCGACGAAGGCGACAGCGGAACCTTTGCCGACCGCATGTTGATGGAAGGCGACCCGTTCATGCTGCTTGAAGGCATGACCATTGCAGGATTCGCCGTTGGTGCAAGCGTGGGCTACATCTATGTCCGCAGCGAATACCCAGAGGCAATTGAAGCCCTGAATGAAGCCGTCAAGGCTGCAACCGCCAAGGGCTGGCTCGGGGAAAGCGTCCTCGGCACCAACTTCTCGTTCTACATTCATGTGCGTGTTGGCGCGGGCTCCTATGTCTGCGGCGAAGAAACCGCACTGCTCGAAAGCCTGGAAGGAAAACGTGGCGTCGTTCGTGCGAAGCCACCGCTTCCCGCACATGTTGGGTTGTTCGGCAAACCAACAGTGATCAACAACGTTCTCAGCCTT
>Ga0082207_1000597_pt1 | contig 20289 bp, 11 predicted proteins | sample LakMenEpi10Aug09_FD_71540 | JGI IMG/M metagenome (GOLD analysis project Ga0082207, IMG submission 71540)
GGCAGGAACATGGCGAGCATCGCAGTGGGCATCGTCGCCCAGGCCATGGCATCCGCCGCGGCGACCGAAGCGGCCGGGCCGTGGTGGCGTGAGGGCTGGGCCATGTGGGGCATTGCGCTGCTCACGCTGGCAGTGCCGACGTTCGTCGCGCGGCTGATCGCAGGGGCCCTGCGGGCGTCCGACATGTGGGGCCGGATTGCCACCGTGCTGGTCGCGCTCACCGCCGGCTTGGTGATTTGCCGGCTCGGCTGGCCACCGCGGCTCGGGATTGACCTCAAGGGCGGTCTCATCCTGGTTTACGAAGTCGACAACTCCAAGCAGTCGGCAGCTCGGGTCGATGACGCCGTTCGCCGCGTGGAAGGCATTCTCAAGTCCCAGGACGGCTCCCAGGGAACGGTGCGCCGGCGGCAGGGCGGTGGGATGACCGTGCGGCTGGCGACGGCCGACTCGCGCGCCCGCGAGGCGTTCACCGCCGCGGTCAAGGAAGCGGAGTTCGACCGGGTTCAGGTTCGTGAAGTAGCCCGCCGCGATGCGGATGACGCCCTCGAAGTCGATTACGACGTGGTCGCCGAGGCCTCTCCTGTGGCGATGGACAAACTCGTCGCCGCCGTCAGTCGCCGCGTGAATCCGGGCGGCCAGAAGGAGGTCACCGTCCGCCAGTACGGGCTTGACCAGATCGAAGTGATCATTCCCGATGTGGAGCAGTCCGAGGTCGATCTGATCAAGCGAGTGGTGTCGAGCGCCGGCGTGCTCGAGTTCCGCATCCTGGCCAATCGCGAAGACTCCCGCCACCGCGCGGCGATCACCCTGGCCGAGAAAACGGCGGGTCAGACCGTTCGTCAGGGCGACGAGACGCTTGCCCGCTGGGTCCAGGTCGACGTCAAGAAGATGGATCCCTCGGACGACCGCCGCCTCGTCACGCGGCAGAATGCCGAAGGGGGCATAGACATCTTGGTCATCAATGACCCGTTCAACGTCACCGGTGGCGATCTTGGTCGTGTCAGTCCGAGCCTCGACGAGAGCCTGGCGCCGTGCGTGAACTTCACGTTCACCTCCAAGGGTGCGCCCCGCTTCGGGCTGCTCACCGGCCGTAATCTCCCTGATCCGGCCAACGGGCTGCAGAGCCGCCTCGGCATCCTGCTCGACGACGTTGTCCAGTCGGCGCCATCGATCAAGAGCACCATCACGTCGTTCGGCCAGATCACGGGCAACTTCAAGCAGCCCGAGGTTGATTTCCTCGTGGAGGTGCTCAATGCCGGCAGCCTTCCGGCCGCCCTACGCAGCGAGCCGATCAGCGAGCAACGGATCAGTTCCCAACTCGGTGACGACACGATCAAGTCGGCCCGCCTGGCCATGATCCTCGCGACATTGCTCGTGCTCACCTTCATGCTGGCCTACTACCGGTTCTCCGGTTTCGTGGCCGACCTCGCGGTGCTCCTGAACATCATCCTCGTCGTGGCGGTGATGATCTCCTTCAAGGCGGCATTCACGCTCGCCGGTCTTGCCGGCCTCGTGCTTTCGGTGGGCATGGCGGTGGATGCCAACGTGCTGATCTACGAGCGGATGCGTGAAGAGATCGATCGTGGGGCGGCGGTACGGATGGCGATCCGCAACGGCTTTGCCCGGGCGTTCTCCACGATCGTCGACTCCAACCTCACGACCTTGATCACGGCCGTGGTGCTGTTCGCGATCGGCACCGACCAGCTCAAGGGCTTCGCGGTAACGCTGTTCTTCGGACTGCTGCTCAATCTCTTCACCGCCGTGTTCTGCTCGCGGGTGGTGTTCGACCTCGCGGAACGCAATCGCTGGATCACGACGCTCTCGATGGCGAGGATTTTCGGCCAGCCGAACTTCCAGTTCGTGAAGTGGATGAAGCCGGCGATCATCGGCTCGTTGCTCTTCATCCTTGCCGGCCTGGCGGCCGCCTGGCACCGAGGCCAGGGCCTGTTCGATATCGACTTCACCGGTGGCACGAGCGTCCAGGTCGAGTTCAAGCCCGACCAGCCGTTGGGGATCGCGGCAGTCCGCGACGCCGTGGCGGCGTTGCCGGATGCAGCCGTGAGTTCGGTGTCGACTCCCGGCGCAGCTCCCGACCTTCGCTACAAGATCGACACCTCACTCCGCGGCGCCGACTCCAGCGAGGTTGAATCGCGGATTCGCGACCTGTTTCCGGGGCGGCTGGCCACCTACGGCATGGACATCGTCGACGTGGCAACCAGACAGCGTGAGCCCGCGAAGGACCCGGCGGCCAGCGCGGAGGCCGCTGCGCTGCAGGCCGTGACGGCGGCCACGCTGCGGTTTCCGCAGAAGATCAGTCGCGTCACGCTTCGCGAGAACGTGAAGACGGCTCTGGAGGCGGAGAAGATCGGCGATGCCGACTTCGAGCTGGCGTCGACTGATCCGGGGGCCACCACCGGGCGGGCGTGCAGCGATTGGACACTGACCACCACCCTCGATCCGGCATCAACCCGCGGGATTCTCGAGAGCGTGAAGGCGAAGCTCGCAGAAACCCCGGTGTATCTCGCGGCCAATGCGATCGGCGGCAAGGTGGCCGGCAATACGCAGCTCACCGCCGTCTATGCGTTGCTCGCCAGCCTGCTGATGATCGTGCTCTACGTCTGGATCCGGTTCCAGAACGTCGCCTTCGGGTTCGCGGCGGTGATCGCCCTGGCGCACGACGTGCTCGTGGCGGTTGCCTGTCTGGCCCTGAGCCGGTACGTGGCCCCGTATCTCGGCTGGGCGCTCGTCGACGACTTCAAGATCAGCCTCGACGTCGTGGCGGCGCTGCTGACGATCATTGGCTTCTCGATCAACGACACGATCGTCATCTTCGACCGACTCCGCGAACTCCGCGGCAAGGGCCGGTATGTGACTGCGGCGATGGTCGACAAGGCGGTCAATCAGACGCTGAGCCGAACGATCCTGACGTCGGGCACGGCGCTCTTGGCGACGCTGATCCTGTATGCCGTCGGTGGTCAGGGCATCCATGCCTTCGCCTTTACGATGCTCGTGGGCATCATCGTCGGCTCCTACAGCACGATCTACATCGCCTCGCCAATCGTGCTCTGGCTGCAGCACGCCTTCTCCGGCGAGGAGCGGCCGGTGCGGGGCGGTGCCACCGCCAGGACGGCCTGATCCGGGTTGCATGAGAGGGCTGCACCGATTCTCCCTCCAGGGGGCCATGGGCAAGCCCTGCCGAACGTGCCGCCCATCCGGGCGAGGATGCCCGAGATGAAGCCGCCCACCTCGATTGCCGGTCGGCGCGGCGGTCGCTCGGGGGGCATGGTTGCATGGCGACGCATGCGGCCGGCATCCGTCGCACGTGAGGCGAGGGTGACGTGGGCAGTGTTGCACGCGGTTTGCGGTTCCTGGTCGGCATCGGCATGATCGCCGCTGGCGGGACGTTGGCCGTTCCGGCAGGGCGGCTGACTGCGGACGCTTGGATGGCGGCCCATGCGCCGGCCTCCATGGCGGGTGTTTCCCCGCAAGTCCCCGCGGCTGTCCAGCCGCTATCGCCGGCGTCTGCTGCGCCTGTCGGGCCCGGGCAGTGGCTCGTCCCGGAAGAGTCTCTGCCTCCGCCGGTTGTGCCGCGAGCGGATTACACGCCGCCACCCTCGCCGGATCGTCTACCTCCCGTGGCGATGGCTGCGGTGGCCCAAGGACCAGACATGAACGGCACCTACCGTTCGACCCTGCAAGTCCCCCCTCCGCCGCTACTCGACACCCAAGCGCCGCCTCCGGCGACGGCTGCCTGGGCCGCTGTGGCTCGGCAACCGTTGCCTACGGCGCAGGTCGTCTCCACCTCTGAGCCTGCGGCCTCGACGTATGTCATTCGTGATGGTGATGACCTGGCGTCGATATCGTCGAGGTTTTACGGCCATCCGGCCGCGGCCGCGGCACTCTGGACCGCAAACCGTGACCTGATCCCGAACCCGGACCTGCTTCCCATCGGAGCCGAGATCAGGCTTCCGCCGCCGTGGGCGGTTCCAGGGAGCGCTGCATCGCAGCACGGTGGGATCAGGTCGATCGAACCTCCGCCGACCGGAGTTGTCCCAAGGCAGCTTGAGGCGCTACCGGCCTCGGCGGCCTGGCTCGATGGCCGGCAGGCCCTGCCGCCAGCCACCGCTCGGCCCGCCCCAGTCGCCGGTACGGTGCGGGTCGCCCCGGGCGAGACGCTCGAAACGCTGGCCGAAAGGTTCTACGGCGATCGTCGTGCCGCCGCGAGGATCTGGGAGGCCAACCGCGATCGTCTTCGTAGTCCGGAACTCGTTGTCCCGGGCATGGAACTGCGTCTGCCCTGAACCCGGGTCAGCCGCCGCGGCCGGCGACGACCTTGATGAAACCGGGAATGACCGTTGCCGGATCGGCAGCCCGGCCGCCCCTGTCGGCCGACCGGGCTGTGGCCAGCGCGTCACCGCTGCGGCTGGCAGGGTGCACAAAGAGCATCAGCGACGCCTCAACCGCCTTGGCTGGCGACGAATCCTTTTCGTCGCCGGGTGGGCGGCGGGTGTCGTACCACTCCCTCGGCCGCAGCCGTTTCATCTGATCGAACACCTTTGTGGCATCTCGATCGTTGGATCCCGCGATCACGAGGACGGGGATCGTGCGGCGGACGGCGTCGGTGGCGAGTGCCGGAGCAAGAGAAAATCCCTTGGCGGCAAACGTCGGACTGATGAGCACGAGGCCTGCGACCTCGCCTCCCTGAGGGCCGCTGGCGATCTCGGGCCAGGAGGCGTCGGCCGCGGTCCAGTGGGCCGCCACGGATGCACCGACACCCGAACCGACGACGAACAGCGGCGCCTTCGGTACGTTCCCTTTGGCCGTCTCACGCACGATCCAGTTGCGAACGCACTCCACATCACCACGCATCCCCGACTGGTCGCGGACCCGGCCCCCCCCGGAGGCGGCCATCATCTCAAAGTCCCCCCTCTTGAGCAGCTTCGTCTGATCATCCTGGGCTGATGGAAGTGAGGCGAGTTTGGATTCACCGTGGCCGCGGAGGTCGGGCGCCACCACTGCGCACCCAGCGGCCTGCAGTGATCGCGCCAGAGGCTCTACGGACTGGTGCGAACCGCCGAGATCGTGGAGGAGGATGACGATGCCCAAAGGGCTGGCATCTTCGGGGAGTGGGTAGTACCACGCCGTGATTGAGGCGCCGTCGCTCGTCTCGACGTTGAACTCTTCCGCGGTGTCTTTGACGGCGGCCTTGGCTGGAGAAGGCGGCGCCGGGGCGGCTCCTGTCTGGGCATCCGCGAGGGCGGCGTGGAATGCGAGGGCGAACAGGGCGATCGGCAGCGGCCTCAGGCGGAAGGGACATCTCGGCATGGCGTTATGCTCGCGGGTCGGTGGGAAACCATGGCAATCCCGGCAGGCAAGGCCGGCAGCGATATAGAATATCGGTGGCAGGGCAAGAACTTCCACCAATCGGCCGATCAAGCCGGGGTAGGCGGCGGAGCGATCAGGAGCGGTGATGGCCGTGCTCGAATCCGTAAAACGCCGGTGGCAGGAGCAGACGGGCGAGGAGAAAACTCCGCTGGCCGGCGACACGACCGCCTGGGCGGTGAGCCTCCTCATTCACGTTGTCGCCCTGCTGGGGTTGGCCTTGATTGGTATCCAGAAGATCGATCTCCCGTCCAGTGCGATCACGATTGTCGCCGAGGTGGAGCCGATCGAAGAGGACCTCCTCATCGCGCCAGAGATGGTGGTGGCGGCCGAGGAATCGTCCCCGGCAGCGTCCGACGCTCAGAATCTCGAGGTTGCCATGGCGGTGGCGTCGGAGATCTCCGACGATCCCGTCGTGACGGTGGACGTGGCGGAGGCGTTCGAAGGCGAAATCGCCATTGATCCGCTCGACCTGCCGCCGACCGGAGCCGACCTGGGTGCGTTCCTGCAAACCGGCCGCATCGGCGAAGGGGACACTGGGGTGGGCATCGCCGGCACCGGAGGTGCCGTCGACCGTCTCACCGTGGAGATCGCCGCATCGCTGCAGCAGCGGACGACCGTGGTCTGCTGGGTCTTTGATCAGTCGGTCAGCCTCGCCGGCCAGCGCCGCGAGATCGCCGAGCGGCTTGATCGGGTGTTTGAGGAACTGGGGCTTGCCGCTCGCGAGTCGCACGGCCACGAACTACTGAACCTCGTGTTCGCCTACGGGCAAAAGGTCAACCCGGTGGTCACACAGCCGACGCAGGAGACGGCGCCGGTGGTCTCGGCGATCGACTCGATCCTGGTCGACGAATCGGGTGTCGAGATGACGTTCACCGCGATCGCGGAGGCGGCGAAGAAGGCCAAGCAGGTGAGGATCTCACCCTCCAAAAGAAACGTGATGATCATCGCGTTTACCGACGAGGTGGGCGATGATCAGCAGTATGCCGACCAGGTCGCCGCCTTCTGTCGCACCCAGGCGATGCGGGTCTACGTCGTCGGGGTGCCGGCACCCTTCGGAATGCGGGAGGTGCGAATAAAGTTCAAAGAGTTCGACCCCAAGTACGACAACGACGTGCAGTGGGCGGCGGTTGAGCAGGGGCCAGAATCGCTCTATCCGGAGATGGTGCGAGTGCGTTCGGGGCGCGAGGCCGACGAGCCGATCGACTCGGGATTCGGCCCCTTCAGCCTCTCCAAGCTCTGCGCGGAGACCGGCGGCATCTACTTCTGCGTGCACGCCAACCGCAACGCCGCCGGGCGGGTGGCCGACCGTGAGGTGGCCGACATGGCGTCTGGCCTACGGTACTTCTTCGACTCTGAGGTGATGCGAGCGTACCGGCCTGACTACCAGTCGGCGGCGAAGATCGACCAACTGCTCGCCGGCAACCGGGCGATGAAGGCCCTCGTCGAGGCCGCGAGGAGTTCTGAGATCGCGCCGATGGTCTCGCCGCTCCTGGAGTTTCCGCGGCGCGACGATGGCGCGTTGGCCCAGTTGCTTGGCGACGCCCAGAAAAAGGCGGCCGTGCTCCAGCCGAAGATCGACGCGCTCTACGGCCTCCTTGCCGCCGGGCTTTCCGACCGTGACAAGGTGGAAGAGAAACGCTGGCAGGCCGGTTACGATCTGGCCCTCGGTCGCGTGCTCGCCCTCAAGATTCGGACCGACGCGTACAACATCATGCTGGCCCAGGCGAAGGCCGGAATGAAGTTCAAGGATCCGAAGAACGACACCTGGCGACTGGAGGTGGACGACGACATCTCGGCCGTTGGCTCGCAGACGGAGAAACTCGCGTTGCAGGCGCGAATGCTGCTGAAGCGGGTCGTCGATGAGCATCCAGGGACGCCGTGGGCCCACTACGCGGCGGCAGAGTTGCGGCAGCCGCTCGGCTATCGCTGGGAGGAAGCCCATACCGGGGTCAACGAGAAGAAGAGCGATGGCGGCGGTGGTGGCGGTGGCAATCGTCCCAGCGACGACATGAAGCGCACGCTGCCGCCCCCGAAGCCAAAACGTGACGTGAAGAAGATCTGATACACACGCCCGCGGGAAGCACGATGGTGCCGCGGGGGCTCGGGGCTGCCCACGCCATCTCGCCGGACGTTCACTCCGGGCATCCTGCCCTCCGCTCACTCGAAGAAAACCTCGCTCCGCCCTCCAGGCTTCGCTCGGTTTCCTACGCCGCTCGATTGGCACGGGCAGCCCCTCGCTGCATCAACCCTCTCCTGTGATTCCGGAAGGGGGAGCAGTCGGGTCGGAGGCACGCGCAGAAGCCGGTGAGACTTGTGCACCGCGGCGGTTGCTCCGAGACGTTTGAGAAAAGAACTCACACACCGCAGGTGGGTCGGAGACCTCAGTCCCGCCGGCGCCGAGCATGTCTCCGGCCGGCTGCGGTGCCGCGACGACAAACGACGATCACGTGTGAGCCGTATGGCGCATCTGCCGGCAGGATGCCGGCCGACGCCCGGCCAGGATTGTTTGGCACAGGTTGGAAACCTGTGCTACGGACGGAGACGCCGGGCTCAAGGCTGCCGGGGCCATGGATGGGCTGGTGTCGCGCCGGCGAATCCCTGCGGGCCTTCGGCGGCTTACGCATCTGCCGGCAGGATGCCGACCGATGCCCGGCCAGGCGAACCTTGGCTTCGCCCACGCCGGGCTCAAGGCTGCCGGGGCCATGGATGGCCCGGCAGCCGTGTATTCAGAACGTCAGGCTGTCCTCGGCGAAGACGTCGCGGCTTTCATAAGCGTGGAAGCACCGCGAGATTTTCTGCGACAGCATCTGCAGGAACATTCCGCGAAACTCCGCCTCCGTACGGTCAGTTGACGGGATCGCCGTGTTGGCCGGGAAGGCGAAGTCGTCGATCCGCTTGTCGAACAACACCTTCTTCGTCGCGACCTCGTACACCCGCACGTGGGCGGTGGCGCGGCCCCGGTAGAGCGTTGAACCCTCGTGCAACCGGAACTCCTCGAGGTCGATCCCCATGACGATGTCGGCGTCGAGCGATTTGCCAAGGGTCGGGTAGTCGACCCACGAGTTCTCGTCGATCCAGCGAGCCACCTCCTGTTGGCCGATGAGGCGGGCACGGCGGACCTTGCTCTCGACCTGCGCGCCGACCAGTGATGCTAGTTCTCGGGCCGATCCGGCGTCGCTGAACTCCAGTTCCACGATCGGGCGACAGACGACGGCCACGTGCTTTCCCTTGAGTCCGGAGAACTCGGCGGGCACGTCGGCGGGTTGGAGGAGGTAGGCGGCGGTGAGGAGCGTCGAGCAGCCGCAGGCAGCCGGCAGCAGGATCGCTGCGGCGAGGGCTGCGAGGCGGATCGGGCGGACCGCAGGGGCGAGCATGGCGGAGATCCTCGATGGTTGGGCCGATGTTCGGCCGTTGGAGCGGGGAGGGTACCGGTGCCCCGTGGGTTGCTCAATGCCGCTTCCCGGGCCGTGATCTGGCAGAATGGGCAAGCAACGAACCATGGGCACGGCACCTGAAACCAGTGACGAACACCCTGCTGCCGAACGAGCGGTGTCGGAGAAGGTGTTTGTCGAGGCGGTGGCAGCCGCTCTGCCGGCGACCGACTTCTGGACGATGCCGGTGCTTGTCGCCGTCTCCGGCGGCGCGGACAGCGTTGCCCTGCTCATCGCCCTGCGGCGGCTTGTGCCCGCGGGGGAGGAGCGGCGGCTGATCGTCGCCCATGTCGAGCACGATCTTCGTGGGGCCGCCGCCGACGATCGCAGATTTGTTGCTGATCTCGCGTCGCGCTTGGGGCTCGCGTGTGTGTGGCGACGGGTTGCGGTTCGCGACGACGACGGCGACGAGGGGCTCGAAGGCCGTGCGCGGCGGCTGCGATACGACTTCCTCGTGGAGGCGGCGTTCGACCACGGCGCCCGGCACGTCGTGACCGGACACACGGCGGACGATCAGGCGGAGACGATCCTGCAGCGGATGCTGCGGGGCACCGGACTCGCCGGGATCGGTGGCATGGCGGTGGCGCGGGAACTTGCAGCGGGCGTCTCGCTGTTCCGGCCGCTTCTCGGGCTCCGGCGCGAAGCAGCGCGAAGCTTTCTTGAATCGATCAGCCAGCCGTGGCGGGAAGATCCGTCGAACGCCGATCTCCATCATGCCCGCAACTTCATCCGCCACGAAGTCCTGCCGCGGTGTGTGAACGGTCCCTTTCCATCGGCGTCCGAGTCGCTCGTGCGGCTCGGTCGCCAGGCATCGCTCGTTGCGACCGCGATCCGGAGCGCGGCCGAACACCTGCTGGAGATGCACGCGAGTCGGCACGCCGACGGCAGCGTCGTGGTGCGGACGCGGGATCTCGCCGAACTCGACCGCCATCTCGTGGCCGAGGTGTTGGTGGCGCTGTGGCGGCGGGAGGGCTGGCCCCAGCAGGGCATGACGTCCCGGCACTATGCGGCCCTCGCAGGCATGGTGGTGGAACCTGCGAGGATTCCCACCGGGGCCACTCCCACGGACCTGCCCGGCGGAGTCCGGGTGACGCGTCTGCCCGGCGGATGGCTGAGCCTGCGTCAGGCTTCCTGAGCGCAGTCAAACGTAGATCGCGTCTGAGATACGTGTATCGCCGGCTCGGGGGCGGCAAAAGTCGCGTCGCCGGGGCGAGGATACGCCCAAGGCTCCTCGAGCGTTCGCCGACCCCCTCGCCTAGCCGCTCAGGGCTACCAACTCGTCGCTCCACCTAGCCGAGATGCGATCTAGGGCGACATCTGAACCCGCTTGTAGCCACCGATGCTTGCGAAGTAGAGCATGAGCCCGAGGTAGATCACTGCCATCGTGGCTGGGATGTAGGAATCGGCCTTGAGCGTCTCGCGGTCGCCCTGCTGGTCCGCCTGCACCGCCTGCTTCTGCTCCGCGGTGGCCGCATCGCCGGCATCCCGCGCCGCCTTGACCTTTGCGCCATCGAGGCCAAAGACCTGCGAACTGGGGATGTTGAGGAACCGGCTGGGGGTTTCCGAACGGTACTGCTCGTAGACCGCCTGATTGGTCGTCTGCAGCGTCTCGCCGGCGAAGCGGTCCTTGCAGTAGCCGAGCCCAGGGCCGCCGATCAGGCCTGCCGAGAGCATGCCGATGCCGCCCATGATCGACATGGCGACGGCACCCGTCTGTGGATACCGGTCACCGACGACCGCGAGCATGGTCGGCCAGAAGAACGTCTTGCCGACGGCGTAGATGCCAAGGGCGGCCAGCGCCGCGGGGAACGTGTCCATGCCGCTGGCGAACCGCAGACCGACGAACGCCAGGATGGACGAGACCAACAGCAGTCCGATCGGCGAGAGACCGAGCCTGGTCTCGATGAAGTGGGCACAGAACCGGAGGCCGAACATGATCACCGACGTCCAGATGAACAGGGCCTTGCCCTGCTCGGAGGAGAACAGGTTGCCGGTGATGTTCTGGATCCAGCTGTCCGTTCCCAACTCCACGGCGCCGACCAGGGCATGCGTGACGAAGAGGATGAACAGCACCACGGAGCCGAGCGAGAACTTCGTCATCGCCGCGACGGCGAGGAGCAGCAGGCCGCCGAGGGCGTAGCCGATGGCGGCCGCGTTGTCGGGGACGAAATTCTTGAGGATGTCCCCGAAGAACAGCGAGAGCAGGTAGCAGGCCACGGCGGCGCCGAGGATGCCCACGTCGCGGAACATGTCGACGAAGCTCGCCCCCTTTGCCGCCGCCTCCGACTTCGGAAACGTCTGGCCCAGGAACATCAGGGCGTAGATCGCCGTCGGGATGAGATAGAGCGCCAGCTGGTACTTCCAATCCAGGTGAAGCCTGTCGTCGAGGAACCAGCCCGCCACGGTTCCCAGCACCATGCCTGCCGGCCAGCTGGCATGGAGGATGTTGAGGTAGTGCGTGCGGTTGTGCGGAAACACCGTCGAGACGAGCGGATTGGCCACGGCCTCGAGCGTGCCGTTGGCGAACGCGAAGATGAACGAGCCCCAGAAGAGCATCTGATACGCATTGTCTGGCGACGACGCGCTGAACGTGACAAGCGCCGAGAGGATGTGGCCGGCGAGCGCGAGCGCGACGAGCTTGCCGTACCCGATCTTGTCGACGATCACGCCGCCGATGATGATCCCGAAGCAGAATCCCGTGAGCCCGGCACCCGTGATCTGGCCCACCTGCGAAGCGGTGAAGCCGAACTGCTCCCGCCAGTTGTCGAGGATGCCGCCACGGATCGCGAAGCCCACGCCGGCAGCAAGGATCGCCATGAATCCCGCCCAGAGGAGGCGATGCGCGTTGGGATAGGCGCCGGCGAGGTCGTCGGATGCGTGGTTTGTGCGGGTGGCGGCCATGCGATGGTGCCTCGTGGGTGGTGCGACTTGGAGAAACCGCCGTCGTCGTGGCGGGGCCGGCTCCCCCCGGAGTTCGGCGATGCTGCGGCACTATAGCAATCCGCGCAGGCTGGCGAAATAGCGGGTTCTCGGTCATTCCGCCGCCGCCGCCGTGGCTTGACCCCCTGCTGCTGCGGCACCTACCTTCCCGCCCCGTTTGTCAGCCTCGGGGTTCCGCGCGCCGACCCATGAGATCCCTCGCCGACCTGCTCTGGACGATCGTCCGCTGGACGCTGCCGCTCTCCGTCGCGGCGGTCGTGGTGGCGGTCGTGCTCGGCTCAAACCGCGTCGGTGAAGAGGTCCGCCGTCGCGTGGAGGCGAGGCTGCAGGCGACACTCCCGCATCTCGTGGTCCACGTCGGGGGTGCGAGCCTCGTCGAGGGAGAGGGAATCGTTGTCCGGCGAATCTCAGTCATCGATCCCGCTCAGCCGTCTGGCGGCAACCCCCTTCTCACGATCGAGGAGGCGCGGGTGGCGTGTGGCACGGGGATCAAGGATCTCGTGGCGGGTGATCCGCAGATCACGTCGCTGCGGATTATGCGGCCCGTCGTGCATGCCCGTCGCGGTGTCGACGGAGCTTGGAGCCTCGGTTCGCTCGCAGGGAGGCGCGGCCGTGGCGACCTCGCCGTTCCGGTGGCCATCGAGGATGCAACGCTGATCGTCGATGCCGAGGGTGTTGGTGGCCACCTGACCCTGCGCAACATCGGCATCGATCTCCGGCCGGCGGCCGGAGTCGATGGTGGGCCGGCGATCCTCGTTCGCGGAGCGGTGGGAGGCGACCTCTTCGATCGCGCTGTGTTCGAAGGACGGATCCTCGCGGCCGGTGGCTTCGAGCTCGCAGGTCAGGTCGAGTCGCTCGAACTCTCGCCGCGGCTGCGGGGCCTGGTGCAAGCGGCCGCGACGGCTCCTGAGTGGCTCGCCGGACTGCGCGGCCGACTCGACGTGGAATGGCGGACGTCGGGCGATCTCGCCACGCTCGACCGCTCAGCCTTCACTGTGGCGGGCCGGCTCGAATCGGGCCACTTCGAGTATCCCGGGCTCCCGTTCACGATCAGCGACGTGTCGGCCGCGTTCACCGCCGACAGGAGCGGCGTGAGTGTGGAGCGAGTTGAGGCCCACTCCGGCTCGACGCTGGTCCGTGGCGCCGGCCGCTTCGCCGGCTGGGACGCCGCGGCCGACTACGACGTCACCGTGGAGGCGGAACGCATGCTCGTGGGCCACCACTGGGAAGGCCTGCTTCCCGAGTCGGTGGCGTCGCACTGGAGCAAGTTGCTTCCCGCGGGCGAGGTCGACGTGCGGGCCCATCTCGTCCGGCATGCCGGCACGGTAACGCCCGACGTGTCGCTGCGCTGCCGCAACGTGTCGCTGACCTACTACCGCTTTCCGTATCGGGTCGACCGCACGGTCGGAACGGTCACCCTCAAAGACGACCTCCTCTCGATGCATCTCACCGGTGAGGCCGGTGGGCATCCCGTCACCGTCGAGGGGGCCGTGCGCACGACGAGCGGTCGTCACGGGTTCGTTGAAGTCCGCGGAGATGGGATGCGGATCGATGACGCGCTGCTCGCCGCGATGCCCACCCGCAGCGCCGACATCGTGCGGTCGCTTCGCGGCGCGGGCACCTTTGACTTCGTATTCCGCCACGAGCGGTCGGCTGACCTGCCCAACGGATTTGCCAACTCGCTCGGCATCCACCTTGCCCAGTGCACGATGGCCTATGCCGGCTTCCCCTATCCGCTCAGCAACGTGACCGGCAGCATCCACATGGATCGGGGGAACTGGACGATTCGCGAGATCACCGGCTCGAACGACACGGGGGTGGTGCGGTGCACCGGTCGGCTCCAGCGGATCGGTGAGGACGACAGCGAACTGACGCTGCACCTGGCGGGAACGAACGTCGTGCTCGAGAAGGAACTCCGCGACGCGCTTCCGCCCGGCGTTCGTCGCATCTGGGACGACGTCACGCCCCGTGGCACCGCCGAGTTCACTGCGGAGGTGAAACACCGCGTCAAGCAGCGACGGACCGAGGTGGAGATCGTCGCCGCGCCGCAGGGCGACAGCGTGTCGATCGAGCCGTCATGGTTTCCCTACCGGCTCGAGAGGCTTCGCGGTCGCTTGCATTGGAAGGATGGTGTTCTCGCCTTTGACGACGTCCGCGGCGCGCACGCGCGGACTGCCGTCTCAGCCGAGGGCACCTGCCGGTTCTCACCCGACGGCGGGTGGCACGTTTCGTTTGCCCGGCTGGCCGCCGACCGGTTTCACGCCGACCACGACGTTCTCCGGGCGCTCCCTGCGGGACTGCGGCAGGCAGTTGCCGGAGTGCATTTGCGGGGCATGCTCTCGGTGGACGGCGCCCTCGAAATCTATTCCACGGCGCCCCAGGTCGTGACCGGCCCCGGCGGTCGCACGGAGGTGATCCCGGGCCCGGCTGCGGCGGCCTGGGATATGCAGCTCGACCTGGAGCAGGCGGCGCTCGATGTGGGGATGCCGCTGGAGCACGTGCATGGCGGGATCCGGCTCCGCGGCCAATCCGACGGGACGACCTGGCGGAGCCTCGGCGACGTGGCGATCGACAGCGCCATGTGGCGGGGCGTGCAACTGACGGCCGTTCGCGGACCCCTGGCGATGGATGCGGCTGGGGCGCGGTTTGGCGCTCAGGCCGCTGGTGCCGACCCACAGGCGGGAGTGCAGCGCATGACTGCCCGGGTGGCGGACGGGATTCTCGCCGTCGACGGCAGCGTCGCGGCAGGTGATGCCGGTGCCTTTACGGTCACCGCGTCCCTGGCGAATGCCGATCTTGCCCGGGTCGCCGGCGACATGAGTGGCGGACCGCACCGCTATCGAGGGAGAGTGCACGGCGGCATCGAGATTCGCGGATCGCGGGCCGGCACGCACTCGCTGGTCGGCAGAGGGCAGGTGAAGCTCACCGACGCCGACATCTACGAACTGCCGGTGACGGTCGCCCTGCTGAAGATCCTGCGGGTGAAGAATCCCGACCGCAACGCCTTCACCAGTAGCCTCGTCGATTTCCGGATCGAGGGGCCACACGCCTACCTCGACACGATCGAACTCTCGGGCGACGCGATCAGCCTGGTGGGGAATGGCGAGGTCGACTTCGACTCCCAGATCAACCTCGTGCTGCGGCCCATCATGGGCAAGGCGGAGACGCAGCTGCCGGCGATGAAGCAACTGCTGGGCGGTGCGAGCGGGCAGTTCATGCTCGTGCACGTCGATGGCACGGTGACGGAGCCGACCACCTCGACCGAAGCGTTCCCCACACTGCCGGCCGCCGTCCAGCGACTCCAGTCACGGCGTAAGGCCGATGGATCAACGGCAGCGGCGTGGGAGGATCGGGTGCAGCGGTGAGCGGCGCGGACGGGGCGGGATGCCCCGGGCTGGTAGAGTGGGGCGACGACGACGGCCTCGCCGCTGCTCGCCCGGGATGACCAGAGGATCGACCGATGAAGATCGTCAAGATGCACGGTGCCGCCAACGATTACGTGTACGTCGACTGCTTCGACGAGCAGCCGCCCACCGATCCCGCCGCGCTGGCGCCGGTGATCGCCGACCGTCATACCGGCGTGGGGGGCGATGGGCTGGTGTTGGTGATGCCTTCGAGGGTGGCCACCGCCCGGATGCGGATGTTCAACGCCGATGGCAGCGAGTCGGAGATGTGTGGCAACGGCGTTCGCTGCGTGGCCCACCTGGTGGTCGCCCGCGGTCGGGCTCCGGCCGGCCCGGTGACGATCGAAACCGGCCGTGGCGTGCTCACCCTCGACGTGGCTCGCACCGGGCCGAGGACCTCCCAGGTGCGGGTCGACATGGGCGAGCCCCTGCTCGACGCCGCCGCGATTCCGGTGACCGGCTGCGGCACTGGCCGCGTGATCGATGCTCCGTGCACCGCCCTCGGCGGCGAGGAGCCATGGTGGCGCGACTGCGGCCTCGACCCGCGAATGACCGGCGTGTCGATGGGTAATCCACACGTCGTGTTCTACTGCCGCGACGTTGATCGCGTGCCGCTCGAAAGGGTCGGGCCACGGATCGAAACGCACGCGAGCTTTCCACGGCGCGTCAACGTGCACTTCGTCGAAGTGTGCGGCCGTGACCACGTAAAGATGCGGACCTGGGAGCGCGGCAGCGGCATCACGATGGCCTGCGGCACCGGTGCGTCGGCGGTCTGCGTGGCAGGCGTGCTCACCGGCCGCACGGACGGCACGATCGCGGCCGATCTCCCCGGCGGCCGGCTGGAGCTTGCCTGGGAGCCTGGCGGCCACGTCTTCATGACGGGACCGGCGGAGGAGGTGTTCGAGGGTACGTGGTGGGGCGGCTGAAGGCCAGCGTCCAGGGAAGGACATCGACCGTGAAGCTCAAGAGTTCGTTCGCAATCGGCGGTTGGGCCCTCGCCACGACGGCCGTCCTCCGTCACTGGTTGGGTACGCTCGACTACAAGGTCGACTTCGCCGATCCCGACGTCGACCCCGTGAACTCAGCGTATCGCGGAGCGAAGATCTACGTGTTCTGGCATGAGAACATCCTGATGCCGCTCTATCTCCGCGGCCATTCCAACATTTCGATGCTGCTGTCTCGGCACTGGGACGCGAACATCCTCGACCGCGTGGCGCGGATGATGGGATTCGGCGTGGTTCGAGGCAGCACGTTTCACGGCGGGTCGGCGGCGCTCCGGGAGTTGGCCGAGCGGGCCGCCGAGGGTAACCTCACGATCACCCCCGATGGCCCGCGTGGACCGCGGCGACGATTGGCGCCGGGCTGCGTGTTCCTCGCCAGCACGCTCGGCATTCCGATCGTGGTCATGGGCATGGGCTACGATCGGCCCAAGCGTGTGGGCACCTGGGACCGCTTCGCGATCCCACGGCCGTTCTCGCGTGCCCGCGGAGTCGTGAGCCGGGCGATTGCGGTGCCGCCCGACCTCGACCGCGACGGCATCGAGCGGTATCGGGCCGGAATCGAACGGCTGCTCACGCATCTCTCCGACGAGGCCGAGGCCTGGGCGACCTCCGGTGCCCGCCGCCCGCACCAGCGGTCTGTCCGCAAGGAGCCTTCACGGGTCGCACGTCGAACCGCCGCCCTCAAGGGGGATCCCGGCGTGGAACTCGACGCCGAGTTGGCGAGGGTGGGCCTCACCGTCGCGGACGACGAGGCTCGCGATCGCCCAGCTGCCTGAAGGGGTCAGCGGCCGATTCGCTCGAGGCGTTGTTCGACGCCCTCGAGCAGCATACGGAGCCGGCTCACCTCGCGACGGAGTTCACCAGCTTCGCTGCCCACCTGCGACTCCGGCCGTCGGCTGGTGCGGAACTCGGGGTTCTGTTCGAGCACTGGGGCCGCCGAAGGCTGGAGTGTGGGCTCGCCGATCAGGGCATGCTCAAGCGGCTGTTCGAGCGACTGCAGGACGACATCAGCCCGTTTCTCCGTTCCGCCCGGAAGCACGTAGTGGAGCGGCAGGGGACGGTTTGTCGGACCTGCGGCGACAAGCTGCGTGAGTTCCTGCGGTGACCGTACGGGGCGGTCAGCGAGTGAGACAATCACGCTACCCGGAGGGATGCCTGCCTTCGAGGCCGGGAGATCGCCGACCACGCCGATGACGTAAGCACCGGACTGCTGCGGCAGGCGAAACCGTTCCTGGATGCCACGGTCGATTGGCACCGTCCGAACGCCCAGGGCAGTGCGGCCTCGCGCGGAAGGCGTGGCAGCAGACGATACCGAAGCGGCTCCTGCAATCGCTGTGGCAGGCGCTGCGGCGGGCGCTGGTGCGGGCGCTGGTGCGGGCGCTGGTGCGGGCGCTGGTGCGGGCGCTGGTGCGGGCGCTGCGAGCGGCGGGTTCGTGAGCACCGAAACGGTGGCCACGCCGTTGGGGGCGGGCACGGCCGCTGCGGCCACTGGAGCAGCGGACGACTGCCAGCCGCGATCGGCAGTGGAGCTACCCGGTGTTGGAGCCACGGCTGTCGCCGGAGGAGCGTTCGTGGCGGCGGTGATCGTGGTCGTTGCCGTGCCGGCTGCGGTGACGGGGCGGGGCAACGCGACGACATCGACGTCGCTCACCCGATCGGCGCGGGCCACGCTGAGTCGGACCCGTTGCCCGGTGGTAATGGCCGTGAACGCCTCAGACACGTCGTCGGCGCTGGCCAAAGGCCTCCCATTCACGCCGCGAAGTTCGTCGCCCATGACGATGCCGGCACCGGCGGCAGGGCCCGCCGGCACGAGTTCCACAATCGTCCAGCGACCGGGGGCGGCAGACTCGGCGACGGACAACCCCAGCCACCCCGGCGTCGCCGCGGTGGCACTGGCCGACGGTGCCGCGGCTTGAACTCCGCTTGGCGGTGTCGCGGCCGGTTGAGCGAAGGGCAGGGCGATCGGCTCGCCGATTGAGATGTCGCCGGGCTGAAATCCGGCTGGCGGCGGGGAACCTGGTTCCGGGTCGGCCGCGATGCACGCGTGGGCGACCAGCACAACCAGAGACGCAACAACAGCGGCCACGCCGGCATCATGCCGCGAGGAAACCCCGAATCCTTTCAGTGGACCGCCAACATCCTGCATGGGCCCCAGTATACGTTGTCCTGAGGCCTTCGCGACCCTGGGTTACGGCCGCAAAAATGCGTGGTTCAGAACAGTCGGTCGCGAGTCGTGCACAAGTTCTGCACCATGCACGGATGTATGCGTCGAACCTTGCTGAGGAGCGCCGGGCTCGCGAGACGGCTGTGATGGAGCGGGCAGCGCGGCGCTGGTTTCGCCGCGATGCTGTCATGGTTTGACAGCACAGCATGCACTCCTATACTCGCGCGGCGTTGCGGGCCTCGGAGTGATTTCCGTTTCGCAGCAGCACGGATGACTATTGCCGAAGGCCAACGCCTTCGGGCCACAGGAAGGATCCATGGGGAACGCATCCGACGTTGTCGCGGCCGCCGGCTCTTCGGCATTTCCCGCGTCCGCGGCGCGCGTGCTGGATGCCTTTCGGACACGCATCGGCGACGATCGTTTTGCGGTCTGGTTTGGCGACGCCGCCTGCACAGTTGAGGCGGCCGCTGAGGCGGCCGCCGACCGCGACGCCGTTCAGGTGGTGCTCGCTGCAGGGAGCGGGTTTACGCACGAATGGCTGCGGCGGACGTTTCGGGGCGATTTTGAGTCGGCCGTCCAGCAGATATGCGGTGCCGGCACCGAAACACACTGGCGGTCGCAGGCGGTGGCGGTCCCCGTGGAGCCTGCTGGTGCCCCTGAGGCCGACGCGGGCCATGAACACGGCCTGCCTGAGGGCCGTCGTGAGCCACCGGCCCAGCGGGCAAGTGGGGGCAGGCGTGCCCGCGAGGTCGCCGTGACGCCGGCCCCTGCGGCGGTGAGTCGGCAGTTGCGTGTGGTTTCCCGACCAGGGGCGTCGTCGGTCGCCCCATCGCGCCGGCAACCCCTTCGACTCAGCGACTTCGTGGTCGGCCCGAGCAACCGAATGGCGTTTGCGGGGGTCGAACTTGCCGCAGCTCGGCCCGGCGAGATGTCGCCTCTGGTGATCCACGGTCCGAGCGGTGTCGGAAAGACACACCTGCTGGAGGCAGCCTGCGACCGAGCCCGCGAGTTGCATCCGGGCATCACGGCGGTCGTCCTGTCCGCCGAGCAGTTCACGACAGCCTTTCTCCAGTCGCTCCACGGCGGTGGCCTCCCAGGATTTCGCCGCACCTGTCGGACGGCCGATGTGCTGGTCATCGACGACCTGCAGTTCTTCGTCGGCAAGAAGGCGACCCTTCTCGAACTGCAGCAGACGCTTGATGCAGTGCTCCGGCAGGGCCGGCAAGTCATCTTCGCCTGCGACCGTGAACTCGATGCCCTGCCCGACCTCGGCGCTGATCTGCTGACGCGGCTGCGGGGCGGCATGATGGCCCGCCTGCTGCCCCCCGACTACGACGTCCGCCGAGGCATCGTGGCCGCCGTCTGCGACAAGCGCGGCTTGGTCGTGCCGGACGACGTGCTCCACTATGTGGCCACGTCGATGACGCGGCACGCGCGGGAACTCCTCGGTGCCATCAACCGGCTCGAGGCCACGAGCCACATGCTGGGCCTGCCGGTGACGCTCGAGATGGCGCAGGAGGCGCTGGCTGACCTCGTCCGCTCGAGTGGCCGGAGCGTCAGGCTCGCCGACATCGAGCGGGCGGTGTGCAAGGCTTTTGGCATCGAGAGTGGCGCACTGCAGTCGGCGCGGCGGGCGCGGTCGGCGAGTCATCCGCGGATGCTCGCCATGTTTCTGGCGAGGAAACACACCCAGGCAGCGCTGACGGAGATCGGCGGGTACTTCGGCCGGCGCAGCCATTCCACCGTGATCGCCGCCCAGAAGGCCGTGGGAGATTGGGTGGCGAAGGGATCGCAGGTGGTCCTCGCCGACGCCACGTGGGACGTCGAGGAGGCGATCCGCCGCGTCGAGGACGTGCTCCGCGCCGGCTGAGTCGGTCTCTGGCGTGGCTCGGGGCTGCCCGTGCCCATCGCCGGACGTTCGCTTCGGGCATCCTGCCCTCGCTCACTCGATGCTGGCGGCGCTT
>Ga0082207_1000599_pt1 | contig 20174 bp, 12 predicted proteins | sample LakMenEpi10Aug09_FD_71540 | JGI IMG/M metagenome (GOLD analysis project Ga0082207, IMG submission 71540)
CAGAAGGCAAGCGGACCACTGGCAGTTACCGCGGCACTGGGGTTGTGGTTTACGGTAACAGCAATCGGTGATGAAGTACTGACACATCCATTATTGGTTACAGTTACAGTATAAGAACCACTGGCGCTAACCAGGATGGATCCGGTCGTTGCACCGGTACTCCAACTATAACTGCTTCCGGTACTGGCGGCCAATAACACACCATTACCGGCACAGAATGTGGTAGGACCAGTTGCTGTTATCGAAGCAGCAGGTACAGCAGTGATCGTGAGGGTAACAGCGGTGCGGGTACTGCTTTCACAACCGGTCAGGTCATTAACGGTGGCAGCATAGTAGGTTACTGTTCCGGGTGTGCTTCTGGTGGGACTGCTGACGATGTTGCCACCGCTGGCGGCATCGTACCAGCGAAGCGTATGGCCTGGTGGGACAGTGGCTGTGGCGGTGAGTGTTGGAATGGTATTACCCGGACAAACGGCCTGCGATTGATTTCCGCCGGCAACGGGTGCCGTAATGGAAGCACTTCCGATGGTGATGGCCAGGGAAGCCGGCGCTGTATTGCAGGTGCCATTGCTGGCGTTCACAGAAATATTTCCACTGCTGGCGCCGGCAGCATAGTTCACGTTGATAGTGGTGGTGCCCTGACCAGATACGATCGTTGCACCGGCAGGTACCGTCCAGTTATAACTAGTGGCTCCCGCTACTGCAGCAATCGTGTAGGTGATGTTGCTTTGTGCACCACAAATGGTTTGATTACCACTGATCGTTCCTACAGCTCCAAGGCCACCACCTCCATTAGAGGCGGTAACATTGATCGCATTGGCGCGTTGGCTGATCGCATTCGTTGTGTTATTCTTGGCACGAATAGTGAACCAGTAGGGTGTATTCGGTGTCAGCCCGGTCGCCGTGTAGTTGGTTCCGGGAATATTCGCTGCCAGCATATCGAAATCGCCACTAGTGGTATTCAATACAAATAGGTCATAGTTAGTAGCATTGGTCACAGCATTCCAGGTAAAGTTGATCTCGCCTGCATTGCATGCGGCACCATTACCAGCCAGACCGCCGACCGTTCCTAAGATCTTGAATGTTGCATCGCTGACGTCTGAAATGGTGCCTGCCGTGATTCGGATCAGAGCCGTGGAGGTGTTCGCAAATGGAACACTCCAAGTGAGGCGTTGCGTAGCAGCAGTAATATTTGAAGCGATAGGATTCCAAGTGCTTCCTCCATCCAACGAGTACTCGGCGGTTTGTGTGGTTGTGATTCCGGCATTATCCCAGGTGATCACTTCGTTGGTGCCCGGGTTCAGGTTTTCGTTGCCGTTAGGGTATGTCACTTCGATGGAGGGTGATTCGATGGTCCAAGTCAGCGAATAAGTTTGATTCGCTCCGGTTGGTACTGCGGTGCCAAGAACTCGCAACGTGTACGAACCGGCAGCAGGGTTGTCGATGCTGACCTGTTCAATATTGCTTACGTTGTCTACGCCTGTGGTTGCAGGTGTACCCGGGTTGTTCGGGTCAAGTACCCAAGGAAGGAAGGTATTGGTGCTGCTTACGACTCTCAGGTCGAGATTGTTCACCAGGGCCGGGTTGGCGTTGGCTGTACCGGCAGGATCGTTCCAGGTGAGCATGACCTTCAGGCGCGCGGCGCCAGCGGGTACATTGATGACTTCATCATTGGTGAATCCGGTAGTGATGGTAGCAATTCGATAACGATTCTCTTCGAGGATTCGTACGGCTTGAAGAGCATTGATTCGTCCATATCCAAACCGATAGTCAGGACCTACGTTCCCCAGGTCGCGCGCCGTATTCAATACAGTATTCTTTATGAGCGACGAGGGAGGGAGTTGATCACTATTCAGTTGTTTGTATCGCTGCACTAGCAAGGCTACAGAACCGGCAACACCCGGAGTGGCCATGGAAGTACCCGATATCGTTGCATAAGTGTTCAGGGGCGAATAGGTGGAAAATACACTTGTGCCCATTGCGCTGATCTCGGGTTTAACACGACCGTCTGAAACAGGTCCGCAACTGGAGCTTGTCGACAATGCCTCTGTGCTGGTGATGTTTGCGACCAGGATATTGTTCTTTGCAGTCTTTCCACTGGAAGTGATGGTTGACCATCCACCGGAGCAAGCAGCTTGTGAATTTCCGGCTGAATGCACATGCAAGTGATGAGGGAAATTATTAAGGTTAAGATCAGTTGCTACACTGGTGGAGGAATACGCTACACCTGAGCCTGTCAGTCCGCAGGTTTGTGTACTTCCATAGGAGTGACTGCTTACATTCAATCCCAATGTGGGAATGGCAGTCGACATCTCGGATTGAATATTTCCGTTGAAATTGTAGGAGAATATTTTGGCATTGGGGGCCATTCCACGCGCTACCGGATTGATCAGTCCCCGACCACAGATCGTACCAGCACAATGGGTCGCGTGATCAGAGGCACTGCTGGTTTCCATCAAGGTCCGACGACCGGCAGGAGAGAAGTCGAGATGCGGGCTCACTTCACCACCATCCCAAATGCCAACGTTGATGCCATCTCCTTTCAGGTTGCGAACACCATCATTTAGTACGTTCACGCGGTGTAATGAACGGCCGGGTAGATTTTCAAGCTGATTCGGCGGATCAATAAATTCAGCCCATTGTACAAATGGAAGATCGACTAGGCGAGTCATGCTGGCAATGGGTGCGCGCAGGATGAATTGTTTGAATAAAGGCAATTCATTCACGATCTGAATGCCCAGTGGCAGTAAAGCTGATTGTATATCCGATCGGTTCAATTTCTCGTAAGTCAAAATGGTCAAGTCAACCCAGCCTGGCTGTGAAATGGCATGTGCAGGTGCAAGGCCTTGCAGAAGTGCCGGTACAGTTTTATTTTCTCGCTTCAGGTAAGTGATGCTGCGTACGCCTGCTCGTTGTAGATCGACTGTCTGTATGTTGGATCGAACACGGGCTGTATAGGACAATTCAGGAATGTAATCGAGTAGTTCGATTCCCTCCGTGATCAGCGTTTGTCTTTGAGCATAAGTAGGCAACTGCTGGAATTGGAGCACTACATAATGATTAGAGCCAAAAGCAGTTTTGTTCATGTAGTCAGCCTGCAACTGAAATCGCTCCGTATTTGCTTCCGGAATGAATTCACCACCCCTGACTTTCAACAGATATCGCTGACCCTGTCCCATTGAAACTAGTGCAGTCAACAGGGTCGCGATCAGTAACAGGCTTTTACGAAACGTAGTGAGCATTTTAAACTGGGTTTTAGCTTTCAAAATACATAAAAAATGAGTTGACCGAACGATTGGTAGTAGCTTTTTACCCCTTGTTGATTCCTATGGGAAAACAGTACCTTTCCAATTCCACAAAAGCAATTACATGAAGCCTGATTGGATCGGAGTGTACCCTGCCTTGTTGACGCCATTTCAGGCAGATGGATCATTGGACCTACCACTTTTTGAACTGAATCTTACCGCACAGATCGACGCTGGAGTAAATGGGGTGATCATCGGTGGCTCCCTGGGAGAAGCGAGCACCTTGGTCGCAGCGGAGAAAAAAGTCATGATTGAGACGGCCAAACGACACTGTGAGGGACGGCTACCCGTGATCTTGAACATCGCGGCATCTTCCACGCAAGAGGCGATCGAGCAAGCGACATTGGCAGAGCAGTGGGGAGCAGACGGACTGATGCTTCTCCCGCCAATGCGGTATAGGTCTGATGACCGGGAGACCATCGAATACTTTCGATCTGTCGCCTTGTCCACAAAGCTCCCCATCATGATCTATAATAATCCGGCCGATTATAAGATCGATTTTCATCCTGAACTATTCGATGCGTTGCTCGATCTTCCCAATGTGCAGGCACTGAAGGAAAGTTCCCGCGACGTCACCAACCTGACCCGCATGATCAATCGCTTTGGAGATCGTTTCAAAATTCTTTGTGGTGTAGATACGCTGGCCATGGAAGAGCTTTGTTTGGGTGCGCATGGTTGGGTGGCCGGTCTGGTTGATGCGTTTCCGAGGGAAACAGTTCGAATCTATGAGCTGGTCAAAGCCGGTAAACTGGAGGAGGCAAGAATTCTTTATAGATGGTTCATGCCGCTTTTGGAATTGGATATCCATCCCAAACTGGTTCAGTACATTAAACTGGCGGCTGCGCAAACCGGCATAGGTAGTGAATATGTTCGTGCGCCCAGACTGATACTGGTGGGAGAGGAAAGAACGCGCATATTGAACGTGATCCAGCAGGCCCTGTTGAATCGACCTAATCTTGATTGACAATGATGAATTCCTACACAGATATTTCCTTGGATCAGATCGATCCTCTTCTGCAACGATCCTTGCAGGCCTTCCTTGATTTCAGATCAAGGCCACTAGCTGATCGGGCGAAGCTGCTTCGAGCTATTGCAGCGGAGCTGGAAGATATGGGGGATCAATGGTTGGCGGTAGCGAACAGGGAAACGCATTTGCCGGAAGCAAGATTGAAAAATGAACGAGCACGTACCATTTTTCAATTGGAATCGTACGCACTCGCTTGCGAGCAGGGGGATTGGATGCGGATCAGTATCGATACGGCATTACCCGATCGTAATCCACCCCGTCCGGATCTACGGAAAATGATGATCCCATTGGGCCCCGTGATTGTATTCGGTGCCAGTAACTTCCCCTATGCTTATTCAACAGCCGGAGGTGACACCGCCTCTGCTATAGCAGCAGGCTGCTCTGTGATCGTGAAAGCCCATCCCGCCCATCCTGAAACTTCCGCACTTGCTGCTGCTGCAATCGAGCGGGCAGTGGATCGCACCGGTATGCCCAAATATATTTTTCAGCACGTGTACGGTGCATCGTTCGAGGTGGGTAAGAATTTGGTTCAACATCCCTTAAGCGCCGCGGTTGGTTTTACGGGTTCCTTCAAAGGGGGAAAGCAACTATTTGACTGGGCTAATCAACGCGAAAAACCCATTCCGGTTTTTGCCGAAATGGGTAGTGTGAACCCCATCTTTTTATTACCTGGTGTTTTACAATCCGATGCTAAGGAGCTGGCTTCAAAAGTCGCTGCTTCGGTAACATTGGGCGTCGGGCAATTTTGTACGAACCCGGGCATACTGGTGGCGGTGCAAAGTGAGTCGTTGGATAGTTTTCGATCCCATCTGACTGATCTCATGGAGCAAGTGCCGTCGGCACCCATGCTGCACGAGGGAATTCAACGTGCGTATCAGTCCCATGCAGCGGCTCATCGCGATCAGCCGGGTGTCAGCACTTGTGTACGTGCAAATGAATTGGCGGAAGGTATGGCGAGCCCTCAGCTGACTGTTGTTGACGCGGATCGATTCATGTCCAATGCTCAGTTGCAACAGGAGGTATTTGGTCCCGCTACGTTGTTGGTAGTATGCAAAGACAAAGAACAACTATTGGCAGTGGCACAAACTATAGAGGGGCAGTTGACCTGTTCGGTTTTTGGCATCAATGAAGATTTCATCGAGTTCCAGACCTTACTACAATTTTTACCTCTTCGTTGCGGTCGGTTGAATTATAATATGGTTCCAACCGGAGTAGAGGTGCTGCAATCCATGCATCACGGCGGTCCTTTTCCGGCCACTACTGATGCTCGCTTTACCGCAGTTGGCAGCGACGCGATCCTTCGATTTGTCAGACCGGTCTCTTATCAGAATTGTCCAGAGGAATGGCTTCCAACTGAATTACAATCTGCCAATCCGCTAAATATTCTGAGAAAGGTGAATGGTGAGTGGACGCGCATCGGTTGATAAGCCAGTTCAGCTTCTGGCGCCCCGCCTATTCGGTTTAGAGAAATAAATAGATGATAGAAGCGATGCAATCAAGTAGCCTCCAACTAAAACAGTTGCATAGGGGAATCTTTCACTGAGGCCGAACCAATCACCCTGCCAATAGAGAATTCCTGCTCCGTAAACGACTCGTATCAGTTCCCAAATCCAGGCGAAGCGGTGCATGTCCATCAGCTCGGTCAATGCCTGTACTGATAAAAAGATGAACAGCCCGTATAGATAGATATAAGTAGGGTTCAACTCATTCAAGTAAGCGATGTTTCCAAACAGGTAGCTGATAAAACCCAATTGTGCGATCAATTGAAACCAGGCCCAGCTGCTGAATGCCTTGTTGGTGGGGGTGTCGTATTTGTCAAAATGATATGGGTTGTCGATTTTTTCTACGGGGTTTGAAATCGACACGTCTGCTGGACGGTATCCGGTACTACGGAACCATAAAGTGAATTTGTCTTTCCAGTTATTTGTTCGCCAGGCATCTGAGATCATCAGCCAGAGGTGTTGAAAATTGATACGGATAGGATTCCAGGTTCGGGCAGGTCGTGAAATTCCGTAAACGGGTGGCACGTCAGCTCGCTCCTCGGCAAAGGTTCCGAACAGCTTATCCCACACAATAAAGATCTGCGATAAGTTTTTGTCCATGTACTCCGGATTGATCGCATGGTGCACCCGATGGTGGGAGGGGGTTACCAGTATTTTTTCCAGGAATCCCATTTTATCGATGTGCCGAGTATGATACCAGAACTGTGCGAACAGATGCAACGGAGCCACAGTTGCGATCACGATTTGAGGAATACCAAGCAGTGCCGCGGGAAGCAGCAAAATCGTGAACAAGTTGAAAAATGCGGAGATACTTTGACGGAGGGCACAAGCCAGATTAAATTCCTCGCTGCTGTGATGGATTACATGCAAATTCCAAAAGAGATTGATCTGGTGACTCCAACGGTGGATCCAATATCCGTTGAAATCGAGTAGGATGAATGTGAGAACATAGACAAGCCATTGTTGCTCGATGTGGGTGACGGCAACTTGTTCCAAAAGAAATGGGTAGATCCCGATGATGATCGTTAACTCCAATACCGATTTAGTGACATTTGTGATGCCGGAGTTCAACGAGGAAACCATGTCCAAGGTTCGGACCGTGTCGAATCCTTTACGCCAGCCCCACCATTTTTCAAGAAGTACCAGCAATAGGAAAGCAGGTATGGCGATCAGTAATATTTTTCCGTAGGTCTCCATGTAATGCCGATATTCCGCTAATTTACAAAACACCTCTAACTCCTATCGATTATGTCTAAGCACGTGTTTGAATGTATTGACGGCCATACCTGTGGCAATCCGGTAAGACTGGTTCGATCGGGCGGGCCACATCTGGAGGGTCTTAATATGAGCGAAAAGCGTCAACATTTCATTCATGAATATGACTGGATCCGCCGGGGACTGATGTTCGAACCCCGAGGCCATGATATGATGAGCGGCAGCATACTCTATCCGCCGCATGATCCGGCCAATGATGTGGCGGTATTATTCATTGAAACCAGTGGCTGTTTGCCCATGTGTGGACATGGCACCATCGGCACCATCACAATTGGAATAGAAGCTGGGCTGATAAAGCCACAACTACCCGGCATGGTGCGAATGGAGGCACCGGCCGGGCTCATCGAAATCGAATACAAGAGCAGTCATCGGGCAGATGGTTCCTTGCGCGTTGACGCCGTAAAACTTCTTAATGTGCCGGCTTTTCTGCACACGGAAGCGTTGACTGTTGAGTGCCCTGTATTGGGCGAGATTCAAGTAGACGTTTCGTTCGGTGGAAATTTCTATGCCATCGTTGATGAACAAGCAAACTTCAAGGGTATTGATGCCTTTTCCGTCGGAGAGTTGATCGGTTGGTCGAGGATCTTGCGGGAGCGGATCAATGCGCTGAAGACGTTTATTCATCCTGCCGATCCGACCATTCAGGGTTGCTCCCATATTCTTTGGTCGGGTTCCGTGATCGATCGATCATCTACTGCCCGCAATGCTGTTTTCTATGGGGATAAAGCAATCGACCGATCCCCCTGCGGTACTGGCACCTCCGCTCGAATGGCTCAGTGGTACAAGAAAGAGAAGTTAAGATCGGGCGAAGCCTTTATTCACGAAAGTGTCATCGGTAGTAAATTCATAGGAGCCATCGAGTCTGAATTGGATTATTATGGATTTAAGGCTATTCGTCCCTCTATTGAAGGATGGGCAAAAGTTTATGGGGAGAACCGCATCACCATCGACCCCGAGGATGATCCATATGCGTATGGATTTCAGGTCATTTAATCTGTTCGTTACCTTTGTGTCGTGAAGATAGCTGTCATCGGAGGAGGGATCATTGGGCTCAGTTCCGCCTATTACCTACAACAGGAGGGTCATGACGTGACTGTTTTTGATGCCGGGGACGGCCTCGATAATTGTTCATTTGGCAACGCCGGCTATATCTGTCCCAGTCATTTTATTCCTCTTGCTACACCCGGCATTGTGAAACAGGGGCTGAAATGGATGTGGAACGCGCGTTCACCTTTCTATGTGGAGCCGCGTCTTGATTGGGATCTTATCAAATGGGGTTGGTATTTCATGCGTTCTGCCACTGCTAGGCACGTGGCCCGTTCGGCGGCACCCTTGCGTGATATCGCCTTGGTCAGCCAACAGGCCTATATTGAATGGCATGAATCCGGCATGGATTTTCTATATCAGCATAACGGTCTGTTGGAAATCGTGCAAACCGATCAAGGGAAGAAGCATGCCTTGGAAACGGTGGATCGTGCCATCTCTTTGGGATTGATCGGTACGGAATGGCTGGATAAAGATCAATTGAACGAACGGGAGCCCGGTATTCGAATGAATGCACAGGGGGCAATACTTTTCGCCTGCGATGCTCATTGTTATCCGAACCAGTTGATGCAAAAACTTCGTCTCGAGCTGACCAATAAAGGAGTGCAGTTCAACTGGAAGGATGCTGCCATCGGTGTTGAATGCGCAGGTGATCGGATCGATAAACTTCGAACAACATCCGGACTGCATGCCTTTGACGAGATCGTATTGGCTGCCGGTTCTTGGAGTGGGGGTTTGGCCAAAACGATGGGACTCTCCATGCCCATCATGCCCGGCAGAGGCTATTCAGTAACAGCTTCTCACAATTCATTACAATTGCGGCATCCTGCCATTTTGGTTGAGGGAAGAGTAGCACTTACGCCGTTGAATGATCATACCATGCGATTCGGTGGCACGATGGAGATCACTTCTCATAAAACACCACCACGTATGTCAAGAGTACAGGGTGTGTTGGATGCCGTAAAGCGCTTTTATCCGGATTTTGAAATGTCTTTACCGAGCTGCGAGCAGGTATGGTACGGTTACCGACCCTGTTCAGCGGATGGGTTACCTTATATCGGAAGGCCCCATCATCTGCAGAATTTGGTGGTAGCTACCGGACATTCGATGCTCGGACTCAGTCTGGGTGCCGGTACAGGCAAATTGGTGGCTCAGCTGATCGGTCGAAGGAAGACCGATATGGATCTGCAGCCATTTCATCCCGACCGCTTTCGTTAAAATAGATGGTTCGCCTACTGCTTCCCTTTCGAAGCAGTACTTTTGCCCTTCATGGCATTCAGTAGTGTAAAACATAGTTTTCGGGAAACAGGGAAATTCTCCTCGCTGATACTGGATTATCTCGATGATCATCCGGCCCTTCGAGCCTTGCACCAAGGTTTGCCCTCGGTTGCATCGATCAAAGAAGCGATCGAACGACGTCGATCTTTTCCAACCGATCGCAAATTACTTCACGCCGCACTTTGTGAGCAATATGCATCCGTTGAAATAGGTTCGCTAATCCGCACGCAACTTGACTCATTGCTGGAGGAGAATACCTATACGATAACGACTGCGCATCAGTGTAATGTTTTTTTAGGACCTCTTTACACCATATTCAAAACGTTACACACGATCCGGATCGCTCAGGAAATGAATGATCAATTACCCGATCACCATTTTGTTCCTGTTTTTTACCTAGGATCGGAAGATGCGGACATTGATGAATTGAACCATATTCACCTAAAGGGTGAAAAACTCGAATGGCAAACAAAACAAACGGGTGCGGTCGGTCGCATGCGCATTGATGATGACTTGCTACGTTTGATCGACCGCCAGTCACAGTTGCTCAGCACACTTCCCTATGGAAACCATTGGATCGAACTCATCAACAGATCGTATATAAAAGATTTGACACTAGCGGATGCTAGTTTTCGGTTGTTGAACTTTTTATTTGCCGATCGTGGATTGATCGTGTTGCAACCGGATCGCGCATCCCTGAAAAATTCAATACGTGATCTTTTCTGGGAGGAATTGACGAATGGCAAGTCAGCCGCGGGAGTTGAATATGGCAATACTCAATTGCTTGGGTTGGGATATGAACCGCAAGCGCATGCCCGCCCGATCAACTTATTCTATTTGAAGGAGGGGCTTCGTGCGCGTATCGAAAAAACAGAAAAGGGGTGGGGGGTAGCCAACACTAGCCATAGTTGGGATGAAGCCGGACTACAGGCCGAGCTCAATGAACACCCGGAGCGATTCAGTCCCAATGTGATCTTACGGGGAGTTTATCAAGAAACTATTCTGCCGAATCTGCTATATGTTGGCGGTGGCGGAGAACTCGCCTATTGGCTTCAATTGAAGCAAGTATTTGATTCGTATTCAGTTCCCTTTCCGTTGCTACAACTTCGGGCCTCTTTACAGTGGATGGATCTTCATGCTGCCCAAAAACTGCAGGCATTAGGATTGAATCAGGCCGAACTCTTTCAATCACCTGATTCTATTTTAGAAGGGAAGTTGGATGATGCCACACGTGCTCAATTGAATCTGAATGATTTCGTAACGGGTATGGAAGCTAACTATGGGCTGCTGGCAACTAGAGCTGCAACGATCGACCCTACGCTACAAGCACATGTGGAATCGCTTCGAGCCAAAGCGATACAGAAAATCGAGGCGCTAGAGAAAAAAATGGCTCGTGCACAGCGACGGAAAATGTCGGACCAGCGAACACAGATCGATACATTACAGCGGGCTGTGTTCCCCGGAAGCGGGTTGCAAGAGCGATGGGAAAATATCGGATACTATTATGCGCAATATGGCCCTGCCTATATAGACCTCATATACGACCAGCTTGAACCGTTCGGTCGCTCCTTTTTTTGGTTGGTGGAAAAGCCGGATCAGTCGAACTGATTCGCCCAGCCCTCTTTTCGCAGCAGATCTACTTTGCTTAGCACTTCTGATTCCATGCTGTCTTTATAGGACTTCAATTTTTCAGCGATCGATTCGTCGCTTGAACCCAAAATCTGTGCGGCTAATATTCCGGCATTTTTCGCAGCGTTCAGCGCGACGGTTGCCACGGGAACGCCATTGGGCATTTGAAGAATGGAGAGCACCGAATCCCATCCGTCGATGGAGTTCGAACTTTTGATCGGCACACCGATCACTGGAAGTGTAGTAAGAGAGGCAACCATTCCGGGCAGATGGGCGGCACCGCCGGCGCCGGCTATAATGACCTGTAAACCTCTGTTTTTGGCGGTTTGTGCATACTCACGCATCCGTTCGGGGGTTCGATGCGCGGAAACGACAGTTACTTCATGGGGTACCTCAAATTGCTTCAGAATGTCGGCAGCTGCTTGCATGATTGCTAGATCACTATCGCTGCCCATGATGATGCCTACTCGAGGTTTCATTGAAGATTGTTTGTACAAAGAAAATGAAAAATCGCCACAGGCTCAGCGAATGAATTTCCCCTGCAGCCGAAGTAATTCCGTTTCAGCCAGTTTTGCCTGAAAACGGGCTCGGATCAAGCGGTCGAAAGCCTCTTGCAGACTTCTTTGAGCTTCTTTGAGTTGAAGCAGGGTGTTCGAATTGAGCCGGTATACTTCCAGCACGATCTTTACGTTTTCTTCGGCCAGTCTTATATTTTCCTCCTCCAGCTTCCAGCTTTCGATTTGAAGTAAATAGCGCTGAAAGGCATTCCAGGCACTTAGCCGGAGATTCAAGTCTTGTTGTTCATATCGTAATTCCTGAAATCGGACATCTTGTTTGGCTTGCTGTATCTGGCGTTTAACCCGAAACTGATTGAAGAGTGGCACCGAAGCAGTGAAGCCATAATTCAGTCCGATGTTTCGGCTGAACAACGGTTGGAACGGGTTAACCACGGCTTTGTTGTCGAGCCGGTTGAAATTGTAAGCTGAATTGAAATTCAGTGTTGGGAATCGATCGGCCTTACGCTCTTGCAGCGTTCGCTCGGCCAGTCGAATATTTCGTTGTTGGATCTGGAGTTGGGGATTATTCTGGCGAAGCGAGTCTTGTATGGCGCCTAATGAAAGTTCGGATTGAATAGGGATTTCGCTTGTTACATCGAACCAATCGGAAGAGGCTTTTTCACTCATGTTCAGTGATGGCTCCATCAAACGTTTCAATGCTTGCTTTGCTGTGCGAAGTTGATTATCGAGTGCGAGGCGTTGACTTTTTTGGCTATTCAGATCGATCTGGCTTTGGAGTAGGTCTGGTTTGGTGCCGACACCGATATCCAGTTTGTTTCGGGCAAGTTTTTCTCTTTCTTCAAATACAAGGAGCTGAGCGTCGAGTGCCTTGGATTGTTGTTTGAGTTGAACAATGGTATAGTAGGCGCCAATCACTTCCGCAATGGTGTTGTTGATCTGATTTCGAATCGACCATTCACCCTGTGCAAAAAGCTCATCGAGTCGGGCGCGGGTAGCAAACATCCGTCCCCCATCGAAGAGCGTCCAGCTCATGGCAATGTTGCCCGAAAGATTGCTCGACTTTACATCATTCCTTTCCCGAACGGTTCCGTCTGTGAATTTTTGATACTGGTCGTTGTTATTGAAAACCTGACCCAGATTTCCATTGAGATTGGGCAACAAGCCGGCATTTCGATATTGTTTGTCAATCGCTGCAACAACCGAGTCGTTGCGGGCAATCCGAATCTCCAGATTATTTTCTAATGCTTTTCCGATAGCTTCCTCCAATGTTAGTATGGTTTGAGCTTGCAGTGAAACGGATAAGCCGAGACTGACAATTAAGAAAAGGAATGTGGTTGTGATTCGTTTCATCAGGAGGCGGCCAGTTTTTGATCGAAGGAGGAACGTTTTTTTGAGGATAGATAGCTGTACATGGCAGGGATCACGAATAAGGTCAGTACCAAGGCGAAAAGAATTCCTCCCACGATCACAACCCCCAGTGGAATACGGCTGGTGGCAGCGGCTCCTAAAGAGAGAGCCAGTGGCAAGGCGCCGAGTGCCATGGCAAGGCTGGTCATGAGGATCGGACGGAAACGCTGGGCGGCAGCGTAAATCACCGCCTCCATTTTCCCCATACCCTTTTCGCGGCTTTGGTTGGCAAACTCCACGATCAGGATACCATTTTTAGTCACCAGTCCGATCAACATGATGATCCCGATCTGAGAGAAAATATTCAATGTGTGTCCGAACAGGGAGAGGGATATCACCGCACCGGCTAGTGCCAACGGCACGGTCAGCATGATGATGAACGGATCGATGAAGCTTTCAAACTGGGCAGCTAAGATCAAGAAGATCAAGGCCAGCGCTAGCAGGAAGGCAAAACTGATGTTGCTGCTGCTCTCTTTAAAATCTCTTGAGGAGCCTGTCAGGGAAGTGGCAAAACTATCGTCCAGCATTCCCTTTGTGATGCGCTCCATTTCCTTGATGCCATCACCGATGGTGTATCCGGGTTGAAGACCGGCAGAGATCGTAGCGGATTTATATCGATTGAAATGATAAATGGTGGGGGGCGTAGTTGACTCGGTGATTCGAATGAGGTTTTCCAGAGAGATCATTTCACCTCGATTGTTACGAACAAACAACTGACTCAGATCGCCTGGTTCGTCTCGGAAGGTGCGGGACATTTGTCCCATTACCTGGTATTGCTTGCCCTCTTTGGTGAAGTAACCCAAACGTCGGTTGCTGTACGCCATTTGCAGGGTTTGTGATACGTCTGATACGGATACACCTAATTGAGCGGCACGCAAGCGATCTACTTCGATGGATAGTTCGGGCTTATTGAACTTTAGGTCAACATCCGCATTCAATAGGATCTTACTCTGTTTGGCAGCGTCTAGTAGTTTTGGAAGTGTAGCCGTGAGTTTATTGAAGTCGTTGTTCTGGATCACAAAGGCAACTGGTTGTCCGCCGCGACGGTTCACTGAAATAGTTTGTTCCTCGATCGTAACGGCTCTTACCTGATTGTTTTTGCTCAGGTTTTTGTTGACCATTTTAACAATGTCGGATTGACTTCTTTCACGTTCGGTGGGTGCTTGCAGGGTAACACGAACAAATCCGGTGTTGGCATTTCCCGAACCGGTAAAGCCTGGCGAAGTGACACTCAACACCATGTCTCGTTCCGGTACCGAGTCCAACATGAGTTCAGTGACCCGGTTCACATGCTTGTCCATCGCTTCAAACGAGGTTCCTTCGGGAGCGGTCATTTGCACGCGGAACTGACTGCGATCCTCCAATGGCGCTAACTCTGATTGAAGATTTCCGCCAATCCACAGGATGGCTCCGATACAGGCAGCCACGATGCCGAAAGCCACCCAGCGTATGTTCATGAAAGCACGTAATGCGCTTTCGTATGAATTTTCCAGCCAACGAAAGAATGGTTCTGTTTTGCGATAGAACCAAGGATGTTCCAGCGTGTTCTTGCGTGATAGCTTAACATTCAATACTGGTGTCAGGGTAAGAGATACGAAGGCGGAGATCAATACGGCTCCTGCTACAACGATACCGAACTCACGGAATAATCTTCCGACGAAACCCTCCAGGAATATGATCGGCAGGAAAACAACCGCCAGGGTGATGGAGGTGGCGATTACGGCGAAGTAAATCTCTTTGGATCCTTCAAGCGCTGCCTGATATCGATTCATGCCCCGTTCCATCTTTTTAAAGATGTTTTCCGTTACCACGATACCATCATCCACGACCAAGCCGGTTGCCAACACCACGGCTAGCAGGGATAATACGTTGATGGAAAATCCCATGAGGTAAATGATGAAAAAAGACCCGATCAGTGACACAGGAATGTCGATCAATGGACGAATCGCAATGATCCAGTCGCGGAAAAACGCATAGATGATCATGACTACCAGCAGGAAGGCGATTATCAGGGTTTCTCGTACTTCCAATATGGATTTGCGGATGAATTTTGTTTGATCGAGTCCTATACTGACGGTTACGTCCGATGGCATTTCCTTTTTGATCTGTTCCAATCGTTTGAAAAATTCATCCGATATGGAAACATAGTTGGAGCCGGGTTGGGGCACCACAGCCATGGCGATCATGGGGATACCATTTCCTTTGAGTACGGTTTCTTCATTTTCTGGTCCCAATACTACTTCCGCCACATCACGCAGCCGGATATCGGCCCCGTTCACGTTCTTTACAATTAATTCATTGAACTCTTCTTCGGTGTTGAGTCGTCCGAATGTTCGAATATTCAGTTCAGTCACATTGCCGGCGATCTTTCCGGCGGGCAGTTCAACATTTTCACGAGCCAATGCTGCTTGTATGTCATTGCCGCTGATCTGCAAGGCCTGCATTTTATTCGGATCGAGCCACACACGCATCGCATATCTTTTCTCTCCCCAGATCTGTATACCACTGACACCTGGAATCGTTTGCAGTCTTTCCACCAGTACGTTATTGGCATACTCGGTCATCTGCAATTGATTCCGCGTATTGCTTTGAACGGTCATGGACAGGATCGGATCGGAGGAGGCATCGGCTTTTGAAACAACTGGCTTGCCTTCGATATCGGGAGGGAGATTTCGTTCGGCCTGGGAGACCTTGTCCCGAACGTCGTTGGCGGCCGACTCTAGATCGATCCCCAATTCAAATTCTACATTGATGTTGCTGGTACCACTGCTGCTGGTCGACGTGATGTTTTTTACACCGGCGATTCCGTTGATCGCTTTTTCGAGCGGTTCAGTGATCTCCGATTCGATGATGGCTGCACTGGCGCCCGGATAGGCCGTTCGTACACTTATATTGGGCGGATCGATGGCCGGATAATCTCGTACACCAAGAAAACGAAATCCGATCAGTCCAAAAAGAACAATCAGAATATTCATGACCAGTGCGAGTACCGGTCGACGCAAACTCAATTCGGAAATATTCATAAGGGTATTCCGATTTGATTATTGAGGTTGTGTGGCTTGTTGGATCTTGCCGAGTTGCACGGGGCTGTTCGGACGGATGCTCATCAGGCCGCTCATTAAAATGGTGTCACCTGCGTTCAATCCACTCAGGACCTCTACTCGATCAGTTGTACGTGCACCTGTGGTGATATCTACGAATTCCGCTTTTCCATTGGAGTAGCGGATCACTTTTTTGCCCCTGGCCTGCGGGATGACCGCTTGTCCAGGCAGCATCAGTGCGGCAGATTTTTCAGATAACCGGATCTTAACTGTAGCAAAGGCTCCTGGAATGAGGGCAGGATCTGTTGTGCGAACCATTGCACGAAAATTCAGACTTCTATTGGATTCGGTAAGTGATGGGGCGGCAGCCACAACGGTGGCCTCGAAATTATTTACAGAGCCGGTAACACGGAATTCAACTGGCATGCCATTTTTGAGTCCGCCAGCATATTTTTCGGGCAATTGAAAATCAATTTTCAATTGTTGGGTTTGCTGTAAGGTTGTGATTACGGAGCCGGAGGTTACATAAGCACCGATGCTGATGTTCCTTAAGCCCATTTTTCCGGCGAAAGGGGCGCGCACCTCCGTTTTTGCGATGGCTGTCTTCAGAATTCCGATATCGGCTTTTAGATTTCGTACTTGCAACACACTCAGGTCATAGTCCTGGCGGCTGATACCCTGTATTGCCAGCAGTTTAGATTGGCGTGACTCTGTCTGCTCAGCGATCTCCAATTGTGTTTGTAGCTTGACCAATTGAGCTTGTAGATCATCATCGTCTATTTTGGCGATCAAGTAGCCGGCGGGTACGGATCGACCTTCTGTAATATTCAGGCGAACGATTTTTCCGGAACTCTCCGGTCGGATCTCTACTGACTCAGCGGCCATCAAATTACCGGGCACTTCCAAGCTTTCCTGAAAGGGGGTAGGGGTGAGAATATAAGCCTCCGCTTTCGTTGGTGGCATTTGCTTGCCGGCGCCGGCAGTAGCCGACTTTTCCTTCTCGCTTCCGCAAGACAGAAAGATCAGGGTTGCGAGAAGTAACGGGAGACGATTCATTGGCCGCATATTCGTGTTGGGGGATCTGACAAAGTTAACCATTGAGTTTTAGACGTAAAACGAGTCAATGGTCTGCACGACCTAGATCAGGAAATCACCCGAAGGGTGGCCTTGATGTTGTCGGCGGTGGCGGTAAGATCTTCCAAATAACTGCCCATCAGAGTTACATGACCCATCTTTCGACCCGGCTTGGTGTCTTTTTTGCCGTATAGGTGCAAAAAAGCATTTGGTAAACGTAGAAGCTCCTCGAGCCCCTCATATCGGGCTTTCCCGGAAAAACCGTTAGCGCCAATCAGATTCAGCATAAGCGAAGGCATGATCGGTTCCGGATTGCCAAGGGGCATGCCCATCAGGATCCGCCATAACATATCGAACTGAGAGCAATAATGCGCTTCGATGGTGTGATGCCCGCTATTGTGAACCCGGGGGGCGATCTCATTGATCCAGATGTTGTTCTCCAGATCGATGAACATCTCTACAGCAAAGAGTCCGGGGGAATCAAAGGCACCAACCAACTGTTTGGCCAACGTCACTCCCTTTATTTCACTTTCAGTTGAGATGAGTGACGGACAGATCTGATAATCAAGCAGATTTAGTTTCTGATCAAATACCATTTCAACACTGGGGTAGGCTACGATCTCACCGGTCTGGCTGACGGCCACCAGTACGGCCAGTTCTTTTTGGATGTCGATCTTTTTCTCCAGAACGGATGGTTCATCGAACCCGGCATCGAGATCAGCGGCCGTGTTCAGGATGGTCACCCCTTTACCATCGTATCCACCTACGCCCAGTTTATGCACGGCTGGCAAAAGATCCAGGTGTTCAGAGAGGGAAGCTCTGGATGGGGTGATCCGAAAGGGGGCGGTGGGGATATTGTTCTGTTGATAGAAGGTCTTCTGATGTATTTTATTTTGGATGGTTCGCAGAACAGCCGGGCGAGGGATAACGGTAATGCCTTCTTTCTCGAGTTGCTCCAATGCATCTACATTTACCTGTTCGATCTCGATTGTCAGCACATCCACCGTTCTTCCGAATTGCAGCACGGACTCAAAGTCACGAATGTTTCCAAGCACAAAATGGTGGCAAAGGTTGGCAGCAGGGCACTCAGCGTCATTTTCCATTACATAGGTCTCTGTCGGATAGTTAGCGGCTGCTTGTAACAGCATTCGTCCCAATTGTCCGCCCCCTAATATGCCCACCTTTTTCATTTGGCAAAGATAACCGCGCGCCTCTAGCCGAGAAAGGGTTCTGAATACGTTAATTTTGCAGCCGAACTAAGGCTCGATTACAAAATACTCCAACATGTCAACCCAGCTTGCTGAAATGAATCCCAACCCGTCTGTTGATTTTTTGCCTTTAGAGGGAACCGATTATGTAGAATTCTACGTCGGTAACGCCAAGCAGGCGGCTCATTACTACATGACTGCTTTTGGTTTTCAGGCGTTGGCGTACGCCGGACCTGAAACGGGGTGCAAGGATTTTGCCAGTTATGCGATTCGGCAACACAAGCTCACGTTTGTGCTGACGACTCCGTTGCATCCGGATAATCCAATGGCCGATCACATCTATAGACATGGCGATGGGGTAAAAGCATTGGCCCTTCGTGTGCCGGATGCTCGTGCTGCATGGCAAGAAACCACGGCCAGAGGAGCCAAGTCTTACCTGGAGCCGGTGGTCAAACAAGACGCACATGGTGAGGCCGTGATCAGTGGGATCCATACGTATGGTGATACCGTACATCTTTTCATTGAGCGGAAGAACTATACCGGGGCCTTCCTGCCAGGTTACCGGGCTTGGTCCAATCCTTATTATGTACCGGCGTCGACCGGACTACTCTATGTCGATCATTGCGTAGGCAATGTTGGTTGGAATCAAATGAATACGTGGGTGAAATTTTACGAAGAGGTGATGGGCTTCAAGAACATTCTCTCCTTCGATGATGAGGATATCTCCACTGAGTATTCGGCATTGATGAGCAAGGTGATGAGCAGTGGTAACGGGTTTGTCAAATTCCCGATCAATGAGCCTGCTGAAGGGAAAAAGAAAAGTCAGGTCGAAGAGTATCTTGATTTTTACCGAGGTGAGGGCGTTCAACACGTGGCATTGGCAACCAGTGATATTGTGGCGTCTGTTCGGGCACTACAATCCCGCGGGGTGGAGTTTTTGAAAGTCCCCACCACCTATTATGATGATCTCTTGGATCGGGTCGGACCGATCGACGAGGATCTTGAACCCTTGAAAGAGCTGGGTATATTGGTTGACCGCGACAATGAAGGCTACTTGCTGCAACTGTTCTCCAAGCCCGTTGAAGATCGTCCCACTTTATTCTTTGAGATCATTCAGCGCAAAGGAGCCAAGAGTTTTGGTAAAGGAAACTTCAAAGCATTGTTCGAAGCCATCGAGCGGGAGCAGGCTCTACGAGGTAATCTTTAACAGCTGTTTTGAACGTTCTGACTTACTTTCACTATCGGAAATAACCTGATGTTCCGGATTACATCCATAATTCTTTCACTGAGCTTGCTCGGAAGTTTATCCGCTTCCGGTCAGTTCCTCTCATCTGGTAAGTCGGCCTATCCCTCTTTTGTTGACTATCAGCGCTCGCAGCCCAATCCGGCAGCTGCCTGGGCAAAAAAAGAGGATACGCTCCGCAAACAGTTCCGAGCCAAAAAATTGACGTGGCCTGCTCGTTTCATTTATGTACGATCGTTTAAGTACGACAGTGAGTTGGAGGTATGGGTGAAAGATAAAGTAACGGATACCTTTCAGCATTTTAAGTCCTATCGAATCTGTGCCTTGGCAGGTTATATGGGGCCCAAGCGCATGCAGGGTGATTATCAAGTACCGGAGGGTTTTTATTATATCAATGATTTCAATCCGCATTCCAGTTACTTTCTATCGCTTGGCCTCAATTATCCGAATGCTGCCGACAGAGTATTAAGTGATTCGCTTCGCCCCGGCGGAGAGATCTATATTCACGGAAGTTGTGTGACCGTCGGTTGTATTCCCATCACCGATCAGCAGATCGATGAGCTGTATATACTGGCTTCACATGCATACGATCAAGGTCAACAGTTCATACCGGTACATGTATT